>Ga0157369_10000068_pt1 | contig 144274 bp, 160 predicted proteins | sample C25metaG_FD_113461 | JGI IMG/M metagenome (GOLD analysis project Ga0157369, IMG submission 113461) | Corn rhizosphere microbial communities from Kellogg Biological Station, Michigan, USA - C2-5 metaG | ecosystem: Host-associated > Plants > Roots > Rhizosphere > Soil | place: USA: Michigan... | reverse complement strand
TGCCGAAGCTCATGGCTTTGGAGCTTTTCAAGCCGTTCATCATGGCCCAGCTGGTCGAGCGCAAAGCGGTCCAGAACATCAAGGCCGCGAAGAAGATGGTCGAGTCGATGATCCCGGAGGTCTGGGACGTGCTGGAGGAAGTCATCCACCAGCACCCGGTCCTGCTCAACCGGGCGCCGACCCTGCACCGTCTCGGCATCCAGGCCTTCGAACCGGTTCTGGTCGAGGGCAAGGCGATCCAGGTTCACCCCTTGGTCTGCCACGCCTTCAACGCCGATTTCGACGGCGACCAGATGGCCGTGCACGTGCCGCTCTCCGCCGAGGCCCAGGCCGAGGCGCGGATCCTCATGCTCTCAGCCAACAACATCCTCTCCCCGGCTCATGGGGCGCCGCTGGCGACCCCGACCCAGGACATGGTGCTTGGCATCTACTACCTGACCTACGGGCCGGAAGAGGCTGAGCTGCAGAAGATCGACGAGGAGCTGAAGGCCGGCAAGGGCACGAATGGCTCTAGCTCCAACGTGAAGGTGTTCCGTTCCTCGCAGGAGGCCGAGCTCGTCTACGAGAACGGCGGCTGCAAGCTGCACGACCAGGCCGAGTACCGGCGGGCCGGGCGCGGGCACTTCCTGACCACGGTCGGGCGGATCATCTTCAACGAGAAGATCGAGCGCGCCCTTGCCGAAGCACTGGAGGATGACTTCGATCCGGAGCAGTTCGAGTTCGCTAACCGCTCGCTGAAGAAGAAGGACATCAACCAGATGGTCTCCGACCTGGTCGAGGGCTACGGGGCGCCGGCGGTCTCGCAGGTGCTCGACGCCTTCAAGGACCTCGGCTTCCAGTACGCGAGCCAGGCCGGGATCACGGTCGCCAAGAACAACGTCGTCTCGCCGCCGGAGAAGGCGGAGATCCTCGATCGCTACGAGAAGGAGACCGAAGCGATCCAGCAGCAGTACGACGAGGGCTACATCACCGCCGAGGAGCGTCACGAGGCCGTGACCGCTCACTGGAACCGCGCCACCGACGAGGTCGCGCAGGCGATGGAGGACAACCTCGACGAGCTCAACCCCATCTTCATGATGGCCAACTCGGGCGCTCGCGGATCGTTCAAACAGATCCGCCAGCTGGCCGGGATGCGCGGTCTGATGGCCAACCCGAAAGGGGAGATCATCGAGCGGCCGATCAAGGCCAACTTCATGGAGGGGCTCTCGGTCCTCGAGTACTTCATCTCCACCCACGGCGCCCGAAAGGGCCTCGCCGACACGGCGCTGCGGACGGCCGACTCCGGCTACCTCACCCGGCGCCTGGTCGACGTCGCCCAGGATGTGATCGTGCGTGAGGAGGACTGCAAAACCAAAGACCACATCGAGATGGACCTGCGCAAGGACGACGGTTCCCTCAACGACAACCTGTTCGGGCGCCTGGCGGCGAAGAAGCTCGAGACCAAACGCGGTCGTGAGCTGCTGAAGCGCAACCAGGAGATCACCCAGACCGATGTCGAGGAGATCGCCGAGGCCTTCGGCGACGAGGAGGGCGTGAAGATCCCGGTCCGCTCGGCACTCAAGTGCGAGGCCGAATCCGGGGTCTGCCGCTCCTGCTACGGCATCTCGCCGGCGACCGGGTCGACGGTCGACATCGGCGACGCGGTCGGCATCATCGCCGCCCAGTCGATCGGCGAGCCGGGGACCCAGCTGACCATGCGTACCTTCCACACCGGAGGCGTCGCCGGCCAGGACATCACCCAGGGTCTGCCGCGCATCGTCGAGCTCTTCGAGGCGCGTAAACCGAAGGGTCTGGCGCAGATGGCGGAGGCGGCGGGCAAGGTCTCGATCGAGGAAACCGACAAAGCGCTGAAAGTGATCGTCACCGAGTCAAGCGGCGAGGAGCACAGCTACTCGTTCCCGCTGCGGACCCGGCTGCACGTCGCCGACGGCGACCGCGTCGAGGTCGGACAGCAGCTGAACGAGGGCTCGCTCTACCCGGCCGATCTGTTGGCCATTCGCGGCCGTACGGACGTGGAGGTCTACCTGGTCGACGAGGTGCAGAAGGTCTACCGGGCCCAGGGCGTCGACATCAACGACAAGCACATCGAGATCATCGCCCGCCAGATGTTGAAGAAGGTGCGGATCGAGTCGAAGGGCTCGACCAGCCTCCTGCCTGGGCAGCTCGAGGATCGCGGCAGCCTCAAACGGCTGAACAAAAAGACCAAGGAAGAAGGCGGCACTCCGGCCAAAGGCGAGGAGGTCATCCTCGGGATCACCAAGGCCTCGCTGGCGACCGAGTCCTTCCTCTCCGCGGCCTCCTTCCAGGAGACGACGAAGGTGCTCACCGACGCCGCTCTCGAGGGCAAACGCGACCGCCTCGTCGGCCTCAAGGAGAACGTGATCATCGGCAAGCTGATCCCGGCCGCGACCGGCCTCAAGCACTACCGCACGGTCGCGATCGAGCCCGCCGAACCGATCGAGGCGCCGGCCGACGAGCTGCTCGAAGAAGACGAGCTGGCCGCCGAACTCGGTGTCGACGGGGTCGAGGCTCCTGCCGAGGGCTTCGGCACCTCCTTCGCAGAGGAGCTCGAGGAGCTCGCGCAGGAGATCGAGTCGAGCTCCGAAGAAGCTAAATAAGTAGTTCTGAGAAGTTCCCGGTGGGGGTGTGTACGGATGTGTGCACACCCCCACTTGTGGGTAAATACTCAGTACCCCAAGACAACGAAGAGAGCTTCCGCATCTTGAGGTACTTCATTTCTCCTTGAGCGCCGAGAGGTTGGGACCCCAATCCCGACCTCTCGGCGTTTCAAGTTCTGCGGCGGCGCTCGGAAAAAGGGCTTTCCCCGCCGCGTTTCTTACCTGCGTGGGATTCCCGATCATCAGCTGGCGCGCTCCTGGCATCGTCACGGCTCTGCTCTGCGCCGGGCTCATTGCCTTGGGCGGTCCTGCGGGCGCGCAGGCGGACACGCCGCCGGCCGCCACCGACGTGCTCTTCGTCTTCGACACGACGGTGTCGATGAAAGACGCGATCGGCGAGGGCCAGTCAGCCATTCCGGAAGCGATGAGCGAGATCGCCGCGGTGGTCCCGGACCCCCGGTTCGGCCTCGTCGAGGTGAACGACTACGACGAAGTCCTCAAACCGGGTGGGTTCGAATACGGCATCGGCGAAGGTCACCCGGCCTGGAAGCTGCACGTCCCGATCACCGTCGATCGCTCGCAGATCGCCGCCGGCATGCTGAAACTCTCGGCCGACGGCGGCGGCGACAGCCCCGAGGCCTACGGCGGGGCGCTTTTTGAGAGCGCGACGAACCCGGCGGTCGGCTGGCGGGCGGGCGCGCGCGGAGTGATCGTCCTGGTGGCCGACAACGTGCCCCACGACGACGACCTGAACGAGGGCATCCCCCCGGAATCCCTCGCCCTACCCTCGCCGTTCAATACCGGCGCCGACCCCGGAGCGGACGGCATGGTGGGGAGCGGGGACGACCTCGACTGGCAGGCCACCGTCCTGCCGACGCTCGCCGCCGACGGCAGGCGGCTCGAGTACGTCGACTACCTGGGAGCCCCGCAATACCTCCCCTACTGGCAGAGCTGGACGGCCCGCGCGGGCGGGAGCGTGGTGCAGGCGGCCGGCTCCGATCTGGCCGCGAAGATCGTCGAGGCGGTCGAAGCTGGAGCCGGCATAGGGACCCCGGCGTGCGCCGCGGGCCAGGTTCTCACCGCGAGTGATGAGTGCATGACGCCGCCTCCGGTGACGGCGCCTTCCGAGTCGCCGCCTCCGTTTTCGCCCTCGCCGCCACCTTCGTTCCCACCCTCGAACAGCTTCAAGCTCGAGCCGCGGGCGAGCTGCGCGAAAGGGTGTCAGGCCATCCTCGTGAACCTCACCTTCGACAGCGCCGGCAGCCTGGCCGGCGAGAGCATCCGGAAGGGCCTGGTCGAGAAGTTGAGCCGGCCGGTCCTCGCCGGACAGAACACCTTGAAGCTGAAGCTCACCGGTCCCGCGATCGCCACCCTGAAAGCGAAGGGCAAGCTGAAGCTTCCCCTTCGCTTTGCCTTCACGCCGAACGGCGGCAGCGCAAAGGTGCAGGCCCAGACCTACAGCCTGAAGCTGCCGAAGCAGGCAGGAAGCCCCTAACCGCTGCACTTCTGGTCGGCGGAAGACGAAACCCGAAAAAAAGCGCCTCTCTTCAGCGTTCTCCCTACATAGCATCTGGACGGGCCGCGATCGAGGCGCGTCATCTAACCGGAGGAGATTTCGTGAGATTCCCAATCATCAATAGGCGCGGACGGACTGTGGCGGCGCTTTTACTGTGCGTCGGTACCGTTCTGGTAGCCGGCCCGGCGGGCGCGCAGGCGGATACGCCGCCTCACACCGACGTGCTGTTCGTCTTCGACACGACCGGTTCGATGGGCGGCGCGATCTCGGAAGCCCAGTCGGACATTCAGGAAGCGATGAGTCAGATCGCCGCGGCCGTGCCCGACCCCCAGTTCGGACTCGTCGAGGTGAGTGATTACGACGAAGTCGTGAATCCGGGCGAATTCGAATACGGCATCGGCGAAGGCTTTCCAGCTTGGAAACTGCACGTACCGATCACGGCGAACCAATCCCAGGTGAGCGAAGCATTGCTCAACCTGTCGGCCGATGGCGGTGGCGATAGCCCGGAGGCCTACGGCAGGGCGCTCTTCGAGAGCGCAACGAACCCCGCAATCGGCTGGCGAGCGGGCGCGCGCGGCGTGATCGTCCTGGTCGCCGACGACGTGCCTCACGACAACGATCTGAACGAAGGCATTCCACCGGAGGTCTTTGCCCAGCCGTCGCCGTTCGATACCGGCGTCGATCCGGGTGCAGACAACACGGTAGGGACCGGCGACGACCTCGACTGGCAGAGCACCGTGCTGCAGAGGCTGGTGACCGAAGGTAAACCACTCGAGTACGTCGACTACTTCGGCGAAGAAGAATATTTCCCGTACTGGCAGAACTGGACCGGGCGCACTGGTGGCAGCGTCGTGCAGGCCGACAGCGCCTCTGGGCTAGCCGACAAAATCGTCGAGGCGGTCAAAGCAGGGGCAAGCGCGGCGTTGCCCGCGTGCCCCGCGGGCCAGGTTCGCAACACGGGTGGCCAGTGCGTGGCTCCCCCTCCGCCCTCACCCTCACCCTCACCCTCACCGTCGCCCTCGCCTCCCTCGAGCAACTTCAAATTCGAGCCGCGGATCAGCTGCGCGAAAGGCTGCCACGTCGTCCTGGTGAAAATCACCTTCGACAGCGCCGGGAAAGTCGTTACCGAAAGCATCCCGGAGGAGGAAGGAGCGGGCGCGAGCGCGGTGTCCAGCGCGACTTGGAAGGCGAAATCCTGCGCCAAGGGGATCGGCAAAAAGAAAGGCAAATGCAAAGCCCCGGCTCTGATCAAAAAGTTCAGCCAGCCGGTTGTCGGCGGCGAGAACACGTTGAAGCTGAGCTTGACGGGCCCGGGGATAGCCACGCTTGACAAAAAGGGCAAAGTGAAGCTCAAAGTTCGCTTCACCTTCACCCCGGATGGGGGAACCGCGAAGGTCCTCGACCACACCTACACCGTCAAGCTGCCGAAGAAAGGCAAAAAGCACGGCGCCAAGAAGTAGGGGGCTCGCCACCTAGCCGACTGGCTATTCAGCCAGTCGGCTAGATTCCAGCCATGGGCTCATCCCGGAAGGTCTGCATCATCGGCGCCGGCAGCTCCGGGATCGTCGCCGCGCAGGTGCTGGACGCGCGGGGGATCCCCTTCGACTGCTTGGAGAAGGGGTCTCACATCGGCGGCAACTGGCGCTACGAAAACGACAACGGGATGTCGTCGGCCTACCGCTCGCTCCACATAAACACCTCGCGCCGGGTGATGGCATTCAAGAGCCTGTCGATGCCCGACCACTTCCCGGACTACCCCGACCACTTTCAAATGGCGGCCTACTTCGACGAATTCGCCGACCACTTCGGGTTGCGGGAGAAGATCAGCTTCCGCACCGAGGTGACGAAGGTCGAACCCGCCGACGGCGAGTGGGCGGTGACGATCAAGACCGAGGGCGGGGCGGAGGCGACCGAGCGCTACCGCGCCGTTCTCGTCGCCAACGGCCACCACTGGGACCCGCGCTGGCCGGAGCCCGCCTTCCCCGGCTCCGAGGAGTTCGCGGGCGAGCAGCTGCACGCCCACCACTACCGCGAGCCCGACGTCCTGCGCGGTAAGCGGGTGCTGGTGCTCGGGCTCGGCAACTCGGCGACCGACATCGCCGTCGAGGCCTCGCGAATCGCCGATAAGACCTTCCTCTCCGTGCGGCGGGGCGCCTACGTCCTGCCCAAGTACCTGAACGGCAAGCCGATCGACGAGGCTGTCCACCCGCTTGCCTCCTACCTGCCGCTCTCGGTGCAGCGCTTCTTCGCGATGAAAGGCCTCGAGATCGCCGCCGGCGAGATGACGACCTACGGCCTGCCGAAGCCCGACCACAAGCTCTTCGAGGCCCACCCGACCGTCTCTTCCGAGCTGCTGCCACGGCTCGGCCACGGGGACATCACCGTCAAACCCAATATCGAGAAGTTCCCCGGTGGCCGGACGGTCCGCTTCATCGACGGCAGCGAAGAGGAGATCGACCTCGTCGTCTACTGCACCGGCTACAAGATGACCTTCCCCTTCTTCGACCCGAAGGTCCTCGCCGCCCCGGACAACCGCCTGCCGCTCTACCGGCGAGTGGTCTCGGTCGAGCGGCCGGGCCTCTACTTCATCGGCTTCATCCAGCCGCTCGGCCCGATCATGCCGCTGGCCGAGGCGCAGGCGGAATGGATCGCCGACCTGCTCGGCGGCCGGGCGACGCTACCGCCGGCGGGGGAGATGAAGCGGGAGATCGCGCGTGAAGAACGGAAGCAGGCGAAGCGCTTCGTCAGCTCTAAGCGCCATACCGTCGAGGTCGATTTCCATCCCTACCTGCGTGTGATCCGGCGCGAGCGAAAGCGGGCTGCGCAGCCGGCTTGACGGTCCGGGTGCGGCCGCCGGGCGGGCAGGGAGCCGGCGCCGCCGCAGCACCGCCGCCGTGCGGTCCGCGCCGGGGTCCGCGGGGCAGCTTCGGTCGCGGCCGGCGCTTGAAGCCGCCGCTGTCCTCGTCGGTCGCCGCCTCCGGTTCGTCGTGCTGCTTGGCCGCCCAGTAAACGAGCCACATCGACGCCAGAACCGGGATCTTGAGGACCACGGCGAGGAAGAAAATCGGCCAGAACCCCGTCATCTAGAGCAGTGTAGAGACCTTCGTCAGCGCAGCGAAAGGGCCCAGCTCTCCAGCGCCGCGACGTGCCCCTCCTCGAGCCCCAGCTGCGGCTCCGTGGGTACGAGCAGGGTCGGCCACTGCCGCCGCTCCGCCCACTCGTAACAGCTCTGGTCGAAGTTGTCATCGACCCAGGCAATCGCCCGTTTCCCGGCATAGGCCTCCATAGCCGCCAACTTCCAGTGCGCCCCACCGCTCCGAGCGGCAACGTCGAAGCTGATGTGGGGGAGCTCTGGGAGACCGAGCAGGTCCGGCAGGTAGAAGTTCGCTTTGTCCTCCCAGCCACTGGCCCACACCAGCTCAAAATGTTCCGAGAGCCGCAGTAGCCGATCACCCACCGGCAGCGAGATGGCGTGGGGAACACCATCAACCAGCTGGAGCTGCGTATGCGCCGGCCGCTCCTCCCAGCCAAACAAGCTGATGACCCCGTCGATATCAACCGCCAAAAGCGGCTTAGGAGCTACCAGCGGTAATGCGCGAAGGCTTTGTTCGCCTGCGCCATGCGGTAAATGTCGTCTTTCCGCTTCCAGGCGCTGCCCTGCTGCTGGTTGGCGTCGAGGATCTCGCCGGCGAGACGCTCGGCCATCGAGTACTCGCGGCGAGCGCGGGCGAACTGGACGAGCCAGCGGACCGCGAGGGTGCGGGCGCGACGGGCGGGGACCTCGACCGGCACCTGGTAGGTGGCGCCGCCGACGCGGCGGGAGCGAACCTCGAGCACCGGGGTCAGCTGTTTGATCGCCGCCTCCAGGGTCTCGACCGCGTCCTCGCCGGTTTTCTCGCTGACGATTGCCAGGGCGTCGTAGACGATCCGCTCGGCAAGGCTCTTCTTGCCGTCGCTCATCACCTTGTTGATCAGCTGCTGGACGAGGCGGTTGCGGTGCCTGGCGTCCGGTTCGACCGGCCGGATCTGTGCTGCGGAACGGCGCGGCATTAGGAAGCTTTGACTCCGTAGCGGGAGCGGGCCTGTTTGCGGTCGGAGACTCCGGCCGCGTCGAGGGTGCCGCGGACGACCTTGTAGCGGACACCCGGCAGGTCCTTGACGCGACCACCCCTGATCAGGACCACGGAGTGCTCCTGCAGGTTGTGGCCCTCGCCCGGGATGTAGGTGGTGACCTCCATCCCGTTGGTAAGACGCACACGGGCGATCTTGCGCAGCGCCGAGTTCGGCTTCTTCGGCGTCACCGTGGCGACACGGGTGCAGACGCCGCGCTTTTGCGGGGCGGCTACGCGCTTCTTGCGGCCCTGGCCCGACTTGAGGCCCGGGGTCGCGGTCTTCTTCTTCGGGCTCTTGCGGCCCTTCCTGACAAGCTGATTCGTATTCGGCACGGCCGCGCATAGTAGAGCAGTCCGGCCAAAACCATCCCCCCGGCTGCTGCGAGCTCGGCGAAGAAGCCGTCCTCGAGGACCGCGGTGGCGCCGGCGAAGCGGGAGGTTTGGCTGCCCTCGTCGAGGCCGGTGGGGAGGTCGACGAGCAGGATCACGGCGATCGAGATCAGGCCCAGAGCGGCGACCAGCAATCCCAGGTTGCGCCGCTCCCGCACCAGGCCCAGGAGGCCGAGGGCGACCGCCGCGAGCCCAACCGGCACCAGCAGGTAGGCGTGCGCGTCCCCAGCGGTGCGCGCCGCTTCGGTGGGGACGTCTGCAACCTGGGGGAGGCCGGCGTAGCCCGGCTGTCCGATCTCCACGGCCCGGTAGTCGATGAACTGGGAGACGACCAGCAGGGCGCCGGCGGCGATCAGGACCATCGCCGCGGCTCGCGCCGGGGTGATCGTCTCGCTCGCGGCGGTGGCCAGGCGAACCAAAAGAGCGCCGAGCCAGCGGACGCCACGCTCGAACAAGGCCAGCCCATGGAAGAGCAGGGCGAGCAGCGGCCGCAGCCGTGGCCACAGCCAAGCCCAGGCCAGCCGCACGTAGTGCCGCGCCCGCGCAACCCCCGGATCGGCCCGCTCCAAGGCCCGATTGCCGGCCCGATCGACCTGTCGCGACCAGCGGCGAAGCGCTGCTATCATCGCCCCTCGCTCAGGCAGTTTTCGCTGTTTTGTTGCTGGACGCTTCGCCGGGCCCCCTGGGGCCTTTTTTTGCGGCTTACTACGACTACTGGACTTAGAACTCATGGCACGCAGCTTTCCACTCGAGAAAACCCGGAACATCGGGATCATGGCGCACATCGACGCCGGTAAGACGACGACGACCGAGCGCATCCTCTACTACACCGGGCGCACCCACAAAATGGGCGAGGTCCACGAGGGCGCTGCCGTCATGGACTGGATGGAACAGGAGCAGGAGCGCGGGATCACGATCACCTCGGCCGCGACCGCCTGCGAGTGGAAGGACCACCGCATCAACATCATCGACACGCCCGGCCACGTCGACTTCACGGTCGAGGTCGAGCGTTCGCTGCGCGTCCTCGACGGCGCGATCGCCGTTTTCGACGCCGTCGCCGGGGTCGAGCCCCAGTCGGAGACCGTCTGGCGCCAGGCCGACAAGTACGGGGTCCCGCGCTTCGCCTACATCAACAAGATGGACCGCACCGGCGCCGACTTCTTCTACTCGGTGCAGACGATGAAAGACCGGCTCGGCGCCAACCCGCTGCCGATCCAGCTGCCGATCGGCGCCGAGGAGAACTTCAAAGGCGTCGTCGACCTGGTGAAAATGAAGGGGCTGGTCTGGACCGACGAGCTCGGCGCCGCCTACGAGGAAATCGAGATCCCCGAGGACCTCAAAGACCAGGCCGAGGAATACCGCACGGCGCTGATCGAAGCCTGCGCCGACTACGACGAAGAGCTGATGGAAGCCTTCCTCGGCGAGGAAGAGATCCCCGAGCAGAAGCTGATCGCCTCCCTCCACGAGGCGACCCTCTCGACCAGCATCACCCCGGTCCTCTGCGGCACCTCGTTCAAGAACAAGGGCGTGCAGCCGCTGCTCGACTCGATCGTCGAACTGCTCCCCTCGCCGCTCGAGGTGCCGCCGGTCACCGGCGTCGTCCCGGCGAGCAAGGGCAAGGAGGAGGACGAGGCCACCCGTGAAGCCAGCGACAGCGCCCCCTTCGCCGCCCTCGCCTTCAAGGTCATGTCCGACCCCTACGTCGGCAAGCTCACCTACTTCCGCGTCTACTCGGGCAAGCTCGAGAAAGGCGGCCGCGTCCTCAACGTGAAAACCGGCAAGACCGAGCGGATCGGCCGGCTGCTGATGATGCACGCCAACAGCCGCGAGGAGATCGACGAGTGCTACGCGGGCGACATCTGCGCCGGCGTCGGCCTCAAAGAAACCGGCACCGGCGACACCCTGGCCGCGCCCGACGCGCCGATCGCGCTGGAGAGCATCGAATTCCCGGAGACCGTGATCGCGGTCGCGATCGAGCCGAAAACGAAGGCCGACCAGGAGAAGATGGGCAACGCCCTGCAGCGGCTCGGCGAAGAGGACCCGACCTTCCGGATCGAATCCGACGAGGAAACCGGCCAGACCCTGATCCACGGGATGGGCGAGCTCCACCTCGAGGTGATCGTCGACCGGATGCTGCGCGAGTTCAAAGTCGAGGCCAACGTCGGCAAGCCGCAGGTCGCCTACCGCGAGACGATCCGCAAGCGGGTCGAGAAGGTCGAGTCGCGCTTCGTCCGCCAGACCGGCGGCCGCGGCCAGTTCGGCCACGTCGTCATCAACCTCGAGCCGGCGCCCGAGGAGGGCTTCGTCTTCGAGAACAAGATCAAGGGCGGCGTCATCCCCGGCGAGTTCATCGGCCCGGCCGAGGCGGGGATGCGCGAGGCGCTGGAAAACGGCGTCAAGGCGGGATACCCGATGGTCGACGTCAAAGCCGAACTAGTCGACGGCTCCTACCACGACGTCGACTCCTCGGAGATGGCTTTCAAGATTGCCGGTTCGATGGCGATCCAGGAAGGCGCCAAGAAGGCCAACCCGGTCCTGCTCGAGCCCGTGATGGCGGTCGAGGTGGTCACCCCCGAGGACTTCCTCGGCGACGTGATCGGCGACCTCTCCCGGCGCCGCGGCAAAGTCCAGGGCCAGGATCAGCGCGGCAACGCGCTCGCCGTCCAAGCTTTCGTCCCGCTCGGCGAAATGTTCGGTTACGCGACCGAACTGCGGTCGATGACCCAGGGCCGAGCGACTTACACGATGCAGTTCGAGCGCTACGAGGAGGTCCCCTCGAACATCGCCGAGGAGATCGTTGAGCACCGTTCGGGTGACCCGGTGGGTGCAGCCTCATGAGCCCGACCGCAGACGGGCGCTGAACCTGGCTATATTTCCCGGGTTGCCCGCAGGCAGCATGAGGCTGCCGCGGTCGAGCCGCCCACAAGACTCAAGCAACTAGATCAGACAGAACACACAACTTTCGAAAGGCAAACGGAGAGAATGTCGAAGGAGAAATTCGAGCGCGATAAGCCGCATGTCAACGTCGGCACCATCGGTCACATCGACCACGGGAAGACGACGCTGACTGCTGCAATCACGAAAACGCTCTCCACCGTGGGCGGTGCCGAAGCACACAGCTTCGAAGAGATCGACAACGCTCCGGAGGAGAAGGAACGCGGCATCACGATCGCGACCTCCCACGTCGAGTACCAGACCGAGAACCGGCACTACGCCCACGTCGACTGCCCGGGCCACGCCGACTACGTCAAGAACATGATCACCGGCGCCGCACAGATGGACGGCGCGATCCTGGTCGTCTCCGCCGCCGACGGCGTCATGCCGCAGACGCGCGAGCACATCCTCCTCGCCCGTCAGGTGAACGTCCCGCACGTCGTCGTCTTCCTCAACAAGATCGATCAGGTCGACGACGACGAACTCGTCGAGCTGGTCGAGGAGGAGGTCAAGGAACTCCTTGACGAGTACGACTTCCCGGGCGACGAGACGCCGATCATCAAAGGCTCGGCCCTGAAGGCGCTGGAAGGCGACGAGGAGGCTCAGAAAGCCGTCTTCGAGCTGGCCGCGGCGCTTGACTCCTACATCCCGGAGCCGGTCCGCGAGCTCGACAAACCGTTCCTGATGCCGATCGAGGACATCTTCTCGATCACCGGCCGCGGCACCGTCGCCACCGGTCGTATCGAGCAGGGCGTCGTCAACACCGGCGACGAGGTCGAAATCGTCGGCATCCACCCGGAGACGAGCAAAACCACCGTCACCGGCGTCGAGATGTTCCGCAAGATCCTCGACGAGGGTCAGGCGGGCGACAACGTCGGCTGCCTCCTCCGCGGTACCAAGCGCGAGGAGATCGAGCGCGGCCAGGTTCTCTGCAAGCCGGGCTCGATCACGCCGCACACGAAATTCAAAGCCGAGGTCTACTGCCTGAAGAAGGAGGAGGGTGGTCGTCACACGCCGTTCTTCTCCGGCTACCGGCCTCAGTTCTACTTCCGGACCACCGACGTGACCGGGATCGCCAACCTCCCCGAGGGGACGGAGATGGTGATGCCGGGAGACAACGTCGAGATGACGATCGAGCTGATTCAGCCAATCGCCATGGACCAGGGTCTGCGGTTCGCCATCCGCGAGGGTGGCCGCACCGTCGGCTCGGGAGTCGTCGCCGAGATCATCGAGTAGCGACTCCCCGGGGCGGGTCCTCCACCCGCCCCAACCCCGCCCACGGGCGGGTTTGACAACTGCAAAGACATACGACCGGGGCGGCGCCCCAGCAAAAGGGGCCCCGCCCTCTTTGCGCGGTAAAGCGAAGAACGAGAAGAGAGAGAAGCAGCAGAAGTGGCCACCATCGCGGCACAGAAAATTCGAATCCGACTGAAGGCGTACGACCATGACGCCATCGATCGGGCTGCCAAAGAGATCGTCGAGACGGCCGAGCGCACCGGCGCGACCGTCTCCGGTCCAGTGCCGCTGCCGACCGAGAAAAACGTCTACTGCGTGATCCGTTCCCCGTTCAAGGACAAGGACTCGCGCGAGCACTTCGAGATCCGCACCCACAAGCGGCTGATCGACATCCTCCAGCCGTCGCCGAAAACCGTCGATTCGCTGCAGCGCCTGGACTCGCTGCCGGCGGGCGTCGACATCGAGATCAAGCTTTAGGTGGATGGGCGATGGCGGCGATTCTCGGCAAGAAGCTCGGCATGACGCAGGTCTTCAAAGAGGACGGCAGCGTCGTCCCCGTCACCGTAATCGAGGCCGGTCCCTGCAAGGTGACCGCGGTCCGCGACGCCGATCGTGATGGCTACACCGCCGTCCAGCTCGCCTTCGGCGAGGTCAAGCAGGGCAAGCTCAGCAAGGCCGAGGAAGGCCACCTGAAGAAGGCCGGCGCCGGCCCTTCGCGCCACCTGGTCGAGTTTCGCGACGAGGATCTCGGCGCCGAGGAGGGCCCGAAGGTTGGCGACGACGTCACCGTCGCCGGCTTCGAGCCCGGCCAGAAGGTCAAGGTCGCCGGGATCTCGATCGGCAAGGGCTTCCAGGGCGGGATCAAGCGCCACAACTTCAGCCGCGGTCCCGTCAGCCACGGTTCCCACAACGTCCGCGCCCCGGGCTCGATCGGCGCCAGCGCCTTCCCCGCCCGCGTCTTCAAAGGAATGCGGATGCCGGGCCAGATGGGTAACAAGCGCGTCACCCAGAAGGGGCTCGAAATCGCCGACGTCGACGCCGACCGTAACCTGCTGCTGATCAAAGGCTCGGTGCCCGGCTCGCGCAACGGGATCGTCGAGGTGAGGACCGATGGCTAGCGCCAAAGCCGCCATCCTCGGCAAAACCGGCAAAGCCGACCTGCCCGAGTTCTTCGCCGAGCCCTTTCACCAGTCGCTGGTGCATGAGGCCGCGCGGGCGGACATGAACGCGCGTCGTCGCGGCACCGCTTCGACCCTCACCCGCGGCGAGGTTGCCTTCACCACCGCCAAGGCCTGGCGCCAGAAGGGCACCGGCCGCGCCCGCGTCGGCACGCTCGGCGTCCCCAACCGCTTCGGCGGCGGCGTCGCCTTCGGCCCGAAGCCGCGCAAGTACACGGTCAAGGTCAACCGCAAAGCCCGCCGGCGGGCGATGCGCTCGGCCCTCTCGGTCCATGCCGAGCGCGGCTCCGTCGCCGTCCTCGACGCTTCCACCTTCGACACCCCCTCGACCAAGACCGCCGCGCAGGCGCTGGAGAAATGGGGCGCCAAAGGCTCGTTGCTGGTGATCGTCACCGGCGAGGAGGTCGGGGCGATGAAGAGCTTCCGCAACCTCCGCCGGACCCAGGTGGTCGAGGTTGGCGCCGCCGGGGTCGCCGACGTGATCGGCGCCGCCGCCGTCGTCATCTCCGAAACCGCGCTCGAGGCGCTGAAGGAGAGGCTCGGCTGATGGACGCCCGCACGATCCTCATCCGCCCGGTGATCTCGGAGAAGAGCTACGCCTTGATCGCCGAGGGCAAGTACACCTTCCGGGTAGACGACCGCGCTCACAAGACGCAGATCGCCCAGGCCGTGGAAGAGGTCTTCAACGTCAACGTCGCCGCGGTCCGCACCGCCAAGGTGCGCTCGAAGCCGAAGCGCCGCGGGCTGACCAAAGGCAAGACCCGCGCTTGGAAGAAGGCGATCATCCAGCTCGCCCCAGGCGAGCGGATCGAGCTGTTCGAGGGCGCCGAGACCGCCTAGGAATGGGAAGAGACTGACTGATGCCGAACCGCAAAACCAAACCGACCAGCCCCGGCCGCCGCTTCGCGACCTACCCGCTGCGCGAGCAGGTGACCGCCTCTGAGCCAGAGCGGAAGCTGACCGAAGGGCTGAAAAAGTCCGGTGGCCGCAACGTCAATGGCCGCGTCACCGCCCGCCACCGCGGCGGCGGCGCCAAGCGGCGCTACCGCAAGATCGACTTCAAGCGGCTCAAGGATGGCGTGCCCGCGAAGGTCGCCTCGATCGAGTACGACCCCAACCGCACTTGCTACATCGCCCTGCTGCATTACGCCGACGGTTTCAAGGACTACATCCTTGCCCCGGCGCAGCTGCAAGTCGGCGACACCGTCAAATCCGGTCCCGAGGCCGACATAAAACCGGGCCACGCGATGGCTCTGGGGCAGATGCCGACCGGCACCATCGTCCATAACGTCGAGCTGATCCCCGGCCAGGGTGGCAAGCTCGGCCGCTCCGCCGGCACCTCGATCCAGCTGGTGGCGAAGGAGGGGGAGATGGTCACCCTGCGGCTGCCCTCCTCGGAGATGCGGATGGTCCGCGCCGAGTGCCGCGCCAGCATCGGTGTCCTCTCCAACGCCGAGCACCAGAACATGAAGGTCGGCAAGGCCGGCCGCAGCCGCCACAAAGGCAAGCGCCCGCAGAGCCGCGGCGTCGCCATGAACCCCGTCGACCACCCGCACGGCGGCGGCGAGGCGCACCACACCCCCGGCGGCCACCCGGTCACCCCGTGGGGCAAACCGACGCTCGGCTACCGCACCCGCAAGAAGGGCAAGCAGTCCGACCGCTACATCGTCCGCGGCCGTCGTCGCGGCAAGAAGAAGGGCCGTTAGAGATGGGACGTTCGACGAAAAAGGGCCCGTGGGTCGAAGAGCGCCTGATGGGGCGGATCTCGGCGCTGAACGAGGCCAACAAAAAACAGATGGTCAAAACTTGGTCGCGGACCTCGACGATCTTCCCGGAGATGGTCGGCCACACGATCGCCGTCCACGACGGCAAAAAACACGTCCCGGTCTTCATCTCGGAGTCGATGGTCGGGCACAAGCTCGGCGAGTTCGCCCCCACCCGCACGTTCCGCTCGCATGGCGGCAAGGACTGAGTAGCTGATGGCCGACGAGAAAAAAGACACCAAAGCCAAAAAAGCCGCCAAAAAACCGGCTGCGAAAAAAGACTCGAAAGCCAAAAAAGCTCCGGCGAAAAAAGCCGAGTCGAAAAAAGCCGCCAAAAAACCGGCCGCCAAAAAAGAGACCAAAAAAGCTGCGGCCAAAAAAGACAGCAAAGCTTCCAAAGCCAAAAAAGAGCCAGCCAAAAAAACTCCCAAAGCTCCGGTTGCGCCGCCGCTGGTCAAGGCCAGCGCCCGCTACGTTCGGATCGCCCCGCGCAAGGCGCGGCTGATCGCCGACCAGGTGCGCGGTATGCACATCGAGAGCGCCCGGGCGCTGCTGCAGTTCTCCCCCCGCGGCGCCGCCCATCCGATCCACAAGCTGATCAACTCCGCCGCGGCCAACGCGGAAAACAACCACGACCTGATCGGCGATGAGATGCGCATCGCCTCGATCACCGTCGACGAGGGGCCGACCCTACGCCGCTTCCGCCCGCGGGCGATGGGCCGGGCGACCCCGATCAACAAGCGAACCAGCCACATCCGTGTGGCCCTGACCCCGGTGGAGGACTAGAGCATGGGACAGAAGATCCACCCCGAGGGTTTTCGGGTCGGCTACATCCACGACTGGAAGTCGAACTGGTACGAGGACAAAAACTTCGCCGACGTTCTCCAGGAAGACCTAGCGATCCGGGACCACATCGAAAACAAGCTTTCTCACGCCGGCCTCTCGAGCATCACGATCGAGCGCCGCGGCGAGGTCGCCGTCGACATCCATACGGCTCGTCCGGGGATCGTCATCGGCAAGTCGGGCAGCGAAGTCGACGCCCTGCGCAAAGAGCTGCACAAGCTCACCGGCAGCCCGGTGAAAGTGAACATCCGCGAGGTCAAGCGGCCCGAGCTCGACGCCAAACTGGTCGCCCAGTCGATCGCCGAGCAGCTGCAGAACCGGGTCGCCTTCCGCCGCGCGATGAAACGGGCGCTGACTTCGGCGATGCGCTCCGGCGCCAAGGGCGTCAAGGTCCAGGTCTCCGGCCGCCTCGGCGGCGCTGAGATGGCGCGGACCGAACAGTATTCCGACGGACGCGTGCCGCTGCACACGCTGCGCGCCGACATCGACTACGGCTTTTTCGAGGCCCGCACGACGACCGGCCGGATCGGCGTCAAATGCTGGATCAACAAGGGCGAAGTGATGCCGGAGGGCTTCCGCTCCGACCTCGTCTCTGGCGACGGCGACGGCGCGGCTCAGGGTCGCGGTGGCGGTCGGCGCGACGACCGCGGTGGCGGTGGCGGACGCGGGCGTGGCCCCGGCGGCGACCGCGGGGGCCGTGGGCCCGGCGGTGACCGTGGTGGTCGCGGCGGCGGCGGCGGTGGACGCGGAGGGCCTGGCGGGCGTGGTCCTGGCGGCGGCGGTCGCGGCGGACAGCGTGGAGGTGGTCGCTGATGTTGATGCCGAAACGGGTCAAGCACCGCAAACAGTTCCGCGGCCGCATGCGCGGCAACACCAAGGGCGGCAGCACCGTCGCCTTCGGCGAGTACGGGATCAAGGCGCTCGAGCGCGGCTGGATCACCAACCGCCAGATCGAGGCTGCTCGTATCGCGATGACCCGCAAGATCAAACGCGGCGGCAAGGTCTGGATCAACGTCTTCCCCGACAAGCCCTACACGAAGAAGCCCGCCGAGACGCGGATGGGCTCCGGCAAGGGCAACCCCGAGGGCTGGGTCGCCGTGGTCAAGCCCGGCAAGGTCATGTTCGAGCTGGCCGGCGTGCCCGAGGAGCTGGCGCGCGAAGCCCTGCGCCTGGCCGGACACAAGCTTCCGGTGAAAACCAAATTCGTCATGCGCGAGGGGGCCGGAGAGTGATGAAGGCCGCTGAGGCGCATAACCTCAAAGACGACGAGCTGGTGGCGAAACTGATCGACGCCAAACAGGAGGCCTTCAACCTCCGCTTCCGGCACGCCACCGGAGAGCTCGAGAACACCGCCCGGCTGGGCCAGGCGAAGAGGGACATCGCCCGGTTGCTGACCGTGGCCAAGGCCCGCGGCATCGATGTTGAGAAAGAGACGCGACGGATATGAGCGACGACGAGCAGAAAAAAGAAGAGACGACCGAGGAGCCTCAGGCAGAGGCGCCCCAGGACGAGGCCCCCGCGGCTGAGGAGACTCCCGCGGAGGAGGCCCCTGCCGCCGAGGCCGAGGAGGTTGACGCTGAGGCCCCCGCGGAGGATGCCGCCGAGGTTGAGGACGCACCTGCTGCTGAGGAGGCGCCCGCCGAGCCGAACCCTGAGGACGACCTTCCCTGGAAGGAGCGCCGCCGGCTGCAGAAATCGCGCCGGGCGCGCAAGGCCCGCGCCTCCACCCCAGAGGAGCGGAAAGCCGAACGCGTTGCCGAGCGCAAGCGCAAGTCCGAGCTGCGGCGCAAACAGCGCGCGGCGGCCAAGACCGGCCGTACCGCCGGTACCGGCACCCCGCCGGCCGAGCGCGAGTCCAACGCGGCCAAGGTCCGCCAGGGCATCGTCGTCTCCAGCAAAGGCGACAAGTCGATCACCGTCCGCATCGACATCGCCCGCCGTCACCGCACCTACGAGAAGATCGTCCGCAGCTCGACCAAGCTGCACGCCCACGACGAGCGCAACGAGGCCGGCGAGGGCGACGTGGTCCGCGTGATCGAGACCCGGCCGCTCTCCAAGACCAAGCGCTGGCGCCTGGTCGACGTGGTGGAGAAAGCGAGGTAGGGCGAGATGATCCAGCAAGAGTCGAGGCTCAAGGTCGCTGACAACTCGGGCGCGCGCGAGATCCTCTGTATCCGCGTCAAAGGCGGCTCGCACCGCCGCTACGCGAGCGTCGGCGACGTCATCACCGCGACCGTGAAATCGGCCAGCCCGCAGGGCGGCGTCCGCAAGGGCGAGGTCGTGCAGGCCGTCGTCGTCCGCACCCGCAAGCCCCTCAGCCGCCCCGACGGCACCTACATCTCCTTCGACGAGAACGCCGCGGTGCTGATCGATCCGGCGAGCAACAACCCGCGCGGGACCCGCATCTTCGGCCCCGTCGCGCGCGAACTTCGCGACCGCAACTTCATGAAAATCATCTCGCTGGCGCCGGAGGTCCTCTGATGGCGAAGAGGATGCGAATCCGCACCGACGACCAGGTCCTGCTGATCGGCGGCAAGGACGCCGGCAAGAAAGGCCGCGTCGTCCGCACCGACCCGAAGAAGCGGCGCGTCTACGTCGAGGGCCTGAACATGATCAAGCGGGCCGAACGGGCGCGCTCGCAGGGCGACCTCAAAAACGCCCAGGCCGGCGGCATCGTCGAGAAGGAGGGTCCGATCGACGTGTCCAACGTGATGCTGCTCGATCCCAAAGACAACAAACCGACCCGCGTCGGCGTCCGCGTCGACAAAGGCGGCAAGCGCGTCCGCTACGCGAAGCGGTCCGGGAAAGAGATCGGCTGATGGAGGCGACCGTGGCACCGACCCAGCAGGCCGCCCCGCCGCCGCGCCTGCGCGACAAATACGAGCAGGACGTCCTGCCGGCGCTGACGAAAAAATTCGGCTACTCGACGCCGATGGAGGCCCCGCGCCTGGAGAAGATCACCCTCAACATGGGGCTCGGCAAAGAGAAACAGGACAAACGTTCTTTCGAGCTGGCTCAGGAACAGCTGGCGACGATCGCTGGCCAGCACCCGAACGTCCGCCGCGCCCGCAAGTCGGTCGCTTCGTTCAAGCTGCGCGAGGGGATGCCGGTCGGCGTCTCGGTGACGCTGCGGCGAGCCCGGATGTGGGAGTTCCTCGACCGCCTGATCTCGATCGCGGTGCCGCGGATCCGCGACTTCCGCGGCCTCAACCCGCGCTCCTTTGACGGCCGCGGCAACTACTCGATGGGCGTCAAAGAGCAGCTGATCTTCCCCGAAATCGACTACGACTCGATCGACATCGTGCGAGGGCTGGACGTGACGATCACGACTTCCGCTAAAACTGACGTCGAGGCTTTCGAGCTGCTGCTTCGTCTCGGGTTCCCCTTCGCCCAGGAGGGTCGACCCGGTCAGGCCGAGCGCGAAGCCGAAGAAAAAGAAGCCGAAGAGGAGCAGCGCAAAGAGGAGGCCCGTCAGAAGGCCGAAATCGAGCAGGCCGCCCTCGAGCAGCTGAAAGAGGAGAACCCTGAGGCCTACGCCAAGCCGGAAGGCGAGGACGAGGGCGCCGCCGAGGGCGGAGATGACGATCAGGCCGACAAACCGGCCGAGGAGAGTTCTGAGAATGGCTAAGACTTCGATGAAGGTGAAGCAGCAGCGCGAGCCGAAGTTCAAATCGCGCGGCTACAACCGCTGCCGTCGCTGTGGGCGCCCCCGCGCCTACTTCCGCAAATTCGGCCTCTGCCGGATCTGCCTGCGCGACGCCGCGCACGAGGGGTACATCCCCGGAATGACCAAGTCGAGCTGGTAGGACACCGACGATGCTGACCGACCCGATCGCCGATTACCTGACCCGGATCCGCAACGCGATTCGCGCCGGGCACGATGAGGTGGAGATCCCGTACTCCAACCTCAAGCTCGAGCTGTCCCGGATCCTCAAGGAGCAGGGCTACATCAAAGACTTCAGCCGCAAGCCGGCTGCCGTCGGCGAGACGATCACCGTCGAGCTCAAGTACACCGAGGAGCGCCAGCCGGTGATCCTCGGGATCGAACGAGTCTCGCGCCCGGGCCGCCGCCGCTATGTCGACCGTAAAAACGTCCCCCGCGTGCAGGGCGGGACCGGCACCGCGATCGTCAGCACCTCCACCGGCGTGATGACCGGCCACGAAGCTCGCAACAAGGGAGTCGGCGGCGAGGTTGTCGCCTACGTCTGGTGATCTGAATGAGCCGCATCGGAAGAAAGCCCGTTCCCGTTCCCGACGCCGTCACGGTCGAGATCGCCCCTGGGAACATCGCCGTTAAAGGCCCGAAAGGGGAGCTGCGCCAGAACCTCTCGCCGGAGATGAAGATCGAGCAGGAGGACGGGGTCGTCACGATCAGCCGCCCGACCGATCGCGGCGAGCACCGGGCCCTGCACGGTCTTACCCGCAGCCTGATCGCGAACATGGTCGAGGGCGTCACCGACGGCTTCGAGAAGCGCCTGGAGATCCAGGGCGTCGGCTACCGCGCCGCCCTGAAAGGGAAAAACCTGGAGCTGGCGCTCGGCTATTCGCACCCGGTCGCGATCGACGCGCCGGAGGGCATCGACTTCGAAGTCCCGCAGCCGACCGAAGTCGTGATCAAAGGCATCGACAAGCAGCTGGTCGGGCAGGTCGCCGCGGACATCCGCAAGCGCCGCCCGCCCGAGCCCTACAAGGGCAAGGGCATCCGCTACAAGGACGAGCAGGTCCTGCGGAAGGTGGGTAAGCGCGCATGAGCGTTCTCACCAACCGCCAGCGCCGGCTCAAACGGCGCCGCCGGGTCCGCGCCCGCGTCCAGGGCACGGCCGAGCGGCCGCGCCTCTCGGTCTACCGGTCCAACAAGGGCGTCTTCGCCCAGCTCATCGACGACACCAAAGGCCACACCGTGGCCGCGGTCAACTGGATCGAGCCGGACCTGCGCAAGCTCACTGCCTCCGACCAGGCGAAGAAAGCGGGCGAACTGCTGGCCGAGCGCGCCAAAGGCGCCGGCGTCGAGACCTGCGTCTTCGACCGCGGCGGCTACCAATACCACGGCCGCGTCAAGGCGCTGGCCGAAGGCGCGCGAGAGGGGGGTCTGGCTTTCTAGGGCCGTAGTTCCGCTACGGTGAGCCGCTGCTTATGAAGGGTATGAACGCACAGAACGTCGAGACCGTCAGCCCCCGCGGGCTGGACCTGCAGGAGCGGGTGATCGAGATCAACCGCGTCGCCAAGGTGGTCAAGGGCGGCCGTCGCTTCTCCTTCACCGCGCTCGTCGCCGTCGGCGACGAGGAGGGCGTGGTCGGGATCGGCTACGGCAAGGCCCGCGAGGTCCCGCTGGCGATCCAGAAGGGCGTCGAGGACGCCCGCAAGAACTTGATCCGGGTGCCCAAATACGGGAACACCATCACCCACCGCATCATCGGCCGCTTCGGCGCCGGTCACGTGGTCCTGCGACCGGCCAGCCCCGGTACCGGCGTCATCGCCGGCGGCGGCGTCCGCGCCGTGCTCGAGCTCGGCGGCGTCCGCGACGTCCTCACCAAGAGCATCGGCACCCAGAACCCGATCAACCTCGTCAAGGCGACGATGGACGGCCTGGTTCGTCTGCGGCGACCCGAGGAGGTCGCTGAGCTGCGCGGGCTGACCATCACCCAGGTGCTGGGGATGGACGGTCAGAATGGTGCCGCGGCAACCGAGACGATCTCAGCCGAGGGCGAGGAACAACCCGCCGCCGCGGGTGAGGAGAAACCCCCCGAGGCCGCGGCAGAGCCAGTGGCCGGCGACGAGGCCGCTGAAGAGAAAGCTGCCGAGGGCGCGGAGGCTGAGAAACAGGAGAGCGGGTCGTGAGCAAAGTCAAGGTCTCACAAATCCGCTCCGCCGCCGGCACCAATCCGAACCAGAAAGCGACTCTGAAGGCGCTGAAGCTGGGACGGATCGGCAAGACCGCCGAGCTCAAAGACTCCGAGCAGCTGCAGGGTCAGCTGCGGGTTGTCTCGCACCTGGTCGAGGTCGACGGTGGCTGAGAAAAAAGCCGACAAAAAAGCTGAGAAAACCTCTTCAAAAGAATCATCGCGCAGCGAAGAGATCGGTCTCCACAACTTGAAGCCGAAGCCCGGCTCGAAAAGGCCGCGCAAGCGGATCGGGCGCGGCGAGGGCAGCGGCCTCGGCAAGACCTCCGGCCGCGGTCACAAGGGCGCCGGCTCCCGTTCGGGCCGCAAGCGCAAGGCTGGCTACGAGGGTGGGCAGAACCCGATCCACATGCGGATGCGAAAGCTTCGCGGCCCGCACAAAAAGCAGTCGATGCCGTTCGAGAACTTCCGCACCAAGACCCAGGCGGTCAACCTCTCCGACCTCGAGGACCGTTTCGACAGCGGCGCCGAGGTGACGCCGCTGAGCCTGAAGGAGAAGGGCCTGGCCAAGCGCAAGGACCCGGTCAAGGTGCTGGCCCGCGGTGAGATCAAAAAGAAACTCGAGGTCCACGCGCACGCCTTCAGCGCGGCTGCCAAAGAGAAGATAGAGGCGGCCGGCGGTTCCTGTCACACTCTGGAGCCGTAATGCTCAAAACCATTCTCAACGCCTTCAGCGTTGCCGAGATTCGCAAGAAGCTTGCGTTCACGGCGGCGATCCTGGCCCTGTACCGGCTGGGCGCCTACATCCCGGTGCCGGGCGTCGATATCGACGCCGTCAAGGAAATCCAGAGCAACTTCGGCGGCGCCGGCATCCTCGGCTTCCTCAACCAGTTCTCGGGGGGAAGCCTCTCCCGGCTGAGCCTCTTCGCGCTGGGGATCATGCCCTACATCACCGCCTCGATCATCCTGCAGCTGCTGACGGTGGTCGTGCCGTCGCTGGAGCGCCTGCAGAAAGAGGGTGAAGTGGGGCAGCAGAAAATCACCCAGTACACGCGCTACCTCACGGTCGGACTGGCTGCCGGGCAGTCGGTCGGCTACGTCTTCCTCTTCCGCTCCTTCGGCAACGAAAGCGGCACCAGCGTCGTCGGCACCCTCACCTTCCCGAAGCTCTTCCTGATCGTCGTCTGCCTGACCGCCGGCTGCACCCTGCTGATGTGGATGGGCGAGCTGATCACCCAGCGCGGGATCGGCAACGGCATCTCGCTGATGATCTTCGCCTCGATCGCCTCCTCGATCGTTCCCGGGCTCTCCAAGTGGTGGAACAACCCGGATCAGGTCTTCATCGTGATGATGCCCTTCATCGCCCTGGCGGTGATCGTCGCGATCGTCTTCGTCCAGGAGGGCCAGCGACGGATCCCGGTTCAGTACGCGAAACGGGTCGTGGGGCGGAAAATGACCTCGGGCGGCTCGACCTACCTGCCGCTGCGGGTCAACATGGCCGGCGTCATTCCGGTCATCTTCGCCGCCTCGATCATGGCCTTCCCCTCGACCGTGGGCCAGATGCTGAACACCAACGCGGCGCTCGACTTCGCCGCCTTTTTCGGACCGAACAAGTGGGCCTACGTGGTCGGCGAGGTCTTCTTCATCATCGTCTTCACCTACTTCTACACCGCGGTCACCTTCAACCCGGTTGACCAGGCCGACAACCTGAAGAAATACGGCGGCTTCATCCCGGGTGTGCGCCCCGGGCGGCCGACCGCCGAGTACCTGGACAAAATCCTTTCGCGACTGACCTTCCCCGGCGCCCTCTACCTGGGCGCGGTGGCGGCGCTGCCGACGATCCTGATCAGCCAGACCTCGGCCAACTTCTACTTCGGCGGCACCTCCATCCTGATCGTGATCGGCGTCGCGCTGGATACGGTCAAGCAGTTGGAGGCGCAGCTGATGATGCGCAACTACGAGGGCTTCCTCAAATAGGCTGCCCTCCTAGATGTCCGAGCTGAATCTCGTCCTCCTCGGCCCTCCCGGTTCCGGCAAGGGAACTCAGGGGGAGCGCCTCAACGAAGATCTGCGGCTGCCCTACTACGCGACCGGGGACATCCTCCGCGGCGCGGTGCGCGACGAAACCGAGCTGGGCCGGACGGCGAAGGAGTACATGGACCGCGGCGACCTGGTCCCGGACGAGGTGATCGTCGGCGTGATCGCCGAGCGGATCGACTCCAGCGAGGCCCGCGACGGCTTCATCCTCGACGGCTTCCCGCGGACGACGCCGCAGGCCGAGGCGCTCGACGCCAAGCTCGGCGACCTCGGCCGGACGGTGACCGCGGTCCTGCTGATCGACGTCTCCGACGACGAGGTGGTCCGCCGGCTCGGCGGCCGCCGTACCTGCGAGGCCAACGGGCACGTCTTCCACGTCGACTTCGAACCTCCCAAGGAGGAGGGCGTCTGCGACATCGACGGCTCGCCGCTGATCGTCCGCGACGACGACAAGCCCGAGGTGATCCGCAAGCGCCTCGAGACCTACCACGAGAAGACCGAGCCGCTCGTCTCCTACTACGACAGCCGCAGTGTCCTGCGTCGGATCGGCGGCGAGGCGCCGCCGGAAGAGGTGGCGGAGGAGATCCGCCGCACCCTGGCGACGCTGCGGATGGAGCAGGACGAGACCGTCTAGCTCGCTGCCGCTGGTCCACCGTGGCTGACCATTAGCGTGTACCGGATGATCATCAAAAAGACGCCGGAGCAGGTCGAGAAGATGGCCGCCTCCGGGGAGGTCCTCGTCCGCTGCCTGAAGATGCTGGCGTCGAAGGCGCGACCCGGGACGACCACCGCCGAGCTCGACGCCGCCGCCGAGAAGTTCATCCGCTCGCAGGGCTGCGAACCGGCCTTCAAGGGCTACCGCGGCTTCCCGGGATCGATCTGCGCTTCGCCCAACTCGATGGTCGTTCATGGCATCCCCGACGGCTACCAGCTGAAGCGCGGCGACGTGCTCTCGATCGACGTCGGCGTGATCAAGGACGGCTGGGTCTCCGACGCGGCGATGACCTTGCCGATCGGGCCGGTCAGCCCGGAGGCTCAGAAGCTGCTCGAGGTGACGAAAGCTTCGCTCTTCGCCGGGGTCGAGCAGATGCGCCCCGGCAACCACCTCGGCGACGTCTCCGCGGCGATCCAGCGCAGCGTTGAGCTGGAAGGCCTCTCGATCATCCGCACCTTGGTCGGCCACGGCATCGGCAGGGACATGCACGAGGAACCGCAGGTGCCGAACTTCGGCGACCCCGGCCGCGGCCCGGAGCTGGAGGAGGGGATGGTGCTGGCGATCGAGCCGATGGTCAACGCCGGCGGCCCGCTGGTGCGGATGGGGGACGACGGCTGGGCGGTCTACTCAGAAGACGGCTCGCTAGCCGCGCACTTCGAGTTCACCGTCGCCGTAACGCCGGAGGGCCCGCGGGTCCTCACGCCTTGGCACGAGGGCGATCCGGCTTAACCCAACTCAGGCGGCGGCGGCGGAGCTAGCCGCCAGCGGATTCGACTCGCCGGGGATCAACTTGCGGTAAGCGATCCAGCCCTGGAAGTTGCCGCTCCACTCGCCCTGTTCGAGCTCCCCCGGGGTCATCGGGCGGGCGACGTGCTCCATCGGCGACATGTGGCCGCTTTCTGCGAGTCGGTCGTAGAGGGCGATGTCGGCGGCGAGGTCGCGGGTGCCGTCGTGGGTCAGGTAGCTGACCCGAGCACACCGGCCAATTGAAATCTTCGCCAGCTCCTCCGCCGAGGAGGCCTCTTCGCGCTCGGCCTCCCCGACCAGGGGCAGGTGCCATTCGCTGGGCTCCAGCCGGGTGGGGACGGAACGCTCCAGCGCCTCGCGCATCTTCGTCGCGATCAGGCGGATCTCCGGCTGGGCGTCAGGGTGGCAGCGGAGGTTGAAGAAGTTGTCCCAGGTCGTCGCCGAGACGATCACGGTGTGCCACATGAAGGGCTCCAGCAGGCGGTTGGCGACCTGCTTGTGGACGTTCAGCCACTCGGCCGGCGGTTCCCTCAGCGAGTCTTGCGCTGCCTCTAGGCAAGCGCGGAGGTCGTCGTAGCCAGCGACGTTGGCGGGGCTCGTGATCAGGGCGAGCACGTGGCGGACGGCGTCGTCGCGGGCCCTCAGCCACTCGGCTTCGGCGGCGTCGCGGGCCGCTCCGCTCAGCGCCGGCCCCGCCTGCATCCCCGGCTTGTTGGAGCCGAACTCGATCGGCACATAAGGATCGTCGAGCAGACGCCGCAGCTGTTTGGCGACCGGAATCGCCCGCGAGCTGGCGCTGTTGCGGGAAAAGACGCGGTGAGTATTGAACTCGGCGAGGACGAAGCGGGGGAAGGTGGCCTCGAGCGTGGTCAGCCGGTGCCCGGCGGGCGAGACTGAGTCGGCGAGGACTTTGGCGGCGAAACCCATCGGCTCCAAACACTCTGGCACCCGCTGGGGACGGCAACAAGTCCGACCGGAAGCGTAAATTGGGAGCTATCCGGTGCGCCTCACGCAGGCGTCGCCGGAGGCACGTCCCTGCTATCTTTCTCCGTCGGCCTTGTTGGCCGGTTGGTTCATCCTGCCGTCCGATTCATGGGGCGTGCAGGAATCCTGTAGTCAAGACGAGATCCGGAGCAATGAAGGTTCGAGCTTCCGTTAAGCCGATGTGCGAGAAGTGCAAGGTAATCCGCCGAAATGGGGCGGTCCTGGTGATCTGCCAGAACCCGCGCCACAAGCAGAGGCAGGGCTAGCGTGGCACGTATTGCCGGCATCAACATCCCGGTCGCCAAACGGACCGAAATCGGGCTCACCTACATCTTCGGGATCGGGCAGTCGACGGCACAGCAGATCCTCAAGGAGACGGGCGTTGACCCGAACACCCTGGTCAAAGACTTGACCGAGGACGAGGTAATGAAACTTCGCGAGGCGGTCGAGAACCGCGAGGTCGAGGGTGACCTGCGCCGCGAGCGCTCGCAGAACGTCAAACGGCTGATGGAGATCGGCTCCTACCGAGGCCTGCGGCACCGTCGCGGCCTGCCGGTCCGGGGTCAGCGGACCAAGACCAACGCCCGCGGCCGCAAGGGCCCGCGCCGCCTCAGCGTCGCCGGCAAGCGGAAGGTATAGGACCCGAGATGGCTGAGAAAAAACCCGCCAAAGGGCGCACGCGGCGCCGCGTCAAAAAGAACGTCACCTATGGGCAGGCGCACATCAAGACTTCTTTCAACAACACGATCGTTACCCTCACCGATACCGACGGCAACGTGATCGCCTGGGAGTCGGCCGGCTCGGCCGGGTTCAAAGGCTCGCGCAAGTCGACCCCCTTCGCCGCTCAGGTGACGGCCGACGCCGCCGCCAAAAAGGGCATGGAACACGGCTTGGAGCGGGTCGAGGTCTTCGCCAAGGGCGCTGGCTCTGGTCGCGAGACGGCGATCCGCTCCCTGCAGGCCGCCGGCCTCGACGTGACCACGGTCAAGGACGTCTCCCCGCAGGCGCACAACGGCTGCCGGCCGAAGAAGCGGAGGAGGGTCTAGTGGCTCGCGATACCGCCCCGCAGTGCAAGCAGTGCCGGCGCGAGGGCCAGAAACTCTTCCTCAAGGGTGAGCGCTGCTTCACTGATAAGTGCGGCGTTGAGCGTCGCTCCTACCCGCCCGGCGAGCACGGCCGCGGCCGTCTGCGCCAGTCCGAGTACCGCGTCCAGTTGCGCGAGAAGCAAAAGACCCGCCGCTACTACCAGGTGCTGGAGAAACAGTTCCGCGCCTACTACGAAAAAGCCGCCCGCCAGGAAGGCGTCACCGGCGAGAACCTGCTGCGACTGCTCGAGTCCCGCTTCGACAACGTGCTCGTCCGCCTCGGCTTTGCCGCTTCACGGCGCCAGGCGCGGCAGCTGATCACCCACGGCCACTGGCAGATCAACGGCCGCCGGGTCAACATCCCCTCTTACCAAGTTCGTCCCGAGGACATCATCTCGATCAAGGCCGGATCGTCCGCCACCGACACGATCCAGCGGGCCACCGAACTCGTCTCGACGGTTCCGGCCTGGCTGCAAGCCGATCACGATGCCCTCACCGCCAAGGTCCTGCGCTACCCCGAGCGCTCCGAGATCTCGGCGCCGGTTCAGGAGCAGCTGATCGTCGAGCTGTACTCCAAGTAGTCCGGAACCCACTCTCAGAACACGCAACGCAAGGAACTCATGACCACTGATTTCCAGGTCCCCCGCATCACCTCCGAGAAAATCGATGACCGTCGCGGCACGTTCACGATCGAGCCGCTCGACAAGGGCTTCGGTTACACGTTCGGCAACAGTCTTCGCCGCGTCCTGCTCTCCTCGCTCGGCGGCGCCGCCATCACCAGCGTCCGCATCGAGGGCGTCGCGCACGAGTTCTCGACCGTCCCCGGCGTCAAAGAGGACGTCACCGACATCGTCCTCAACCTCAAGGACCTGGTCGTCCGCATGCACACCGATGCCGACGAGGTCGAGGCGCCCCTGGTCGCCACCGGCCCCGGTGAGGTGAAGGCGAAGGACATCGACCTTCCTTCCGGCGTTGAGATCCTCAACCCCGACGCGCCGATCGCGACGCTCGAGAAAAAAACCAAACTCGAGGTCTACCTGACGATCGGCCGCGGTCGCGGCTACTCGCCGGCCGAAGAGAACAAGTCCGACGAGCAGCCGATCGGCGTGATCCCGATCGACTCGATCTTCTCGCCGATCCGCCGCGCCTCCTACGCGGTCGCCGCCGCCCGCGTCGGCCAGCGGACCGACTTCGACAAACTGACGCTCGACCTCGAGACCGATGGTTCGATCGAGCCGGGGGCGGCGCTGCGCGAAGCCTCCGAGATCCTGATCAAGAGCCTGGCGATCTTCACCGACGCCGACCGGGTGGAAGAGCTGACCGCGCGCGAGCCGGCTCCGCCTGTCGCCAGCGACGGCTTCTCCTCCGCCGGTGAGAACGGCGGCGCCGCCAGCAACGGCCTCGACGAGATCCTGATCGAGGAGCTCGAACTCGGCGTTCGCTCCTACAACTGCCTCAAGCGCGCCGGCGTCCAGACCGTCGGCGACCTCGTGCGCAAGTCGCGCGCGGAACTGAACGCGATCCCGAACTTCGGTCAGAAGTCGATCGAGGAAGTCATCGAGACCCTGCACTCCCGCGGCCTCGATCTTCAGGCAGACTAAGGGCGCGAACTAGGGAGAGCGGAGGATCCGGTGCGGCACAAAAAGAAGCGCAACAAGCTCAGCCGCGACAAGGCGCATCGGTCGGCCCTGCTCTCGAACCTCTCCAAGCAGCTGATTGAGCACGAGCGGATCCAGACCAGCCAGGCCAAGGCCAAGGCGGTCAAGCCGGAAGTGGAGAAGCTGATCACGCTCGCCAAGCGCGGCGACCTGCACGCTCGGCGCCAGGCGCTGGCGACCCTCCACAACGACAAGTTCATCGTCCACAAGCTGTTCGACGAGGTCGGCCCGCGCTACGCGACCCGGCCCGGCGGGTACACCCGCATCGTCAAGCTCGGTCCGAGGAAGTCCGACTCGACCGAGATGGTTTTCCTAGAGCTGGTCTAGAGCCGGGGTGGGGACACCCTCGTTCTGACAAAGGCCGGCCTAATTAGGCCGGCTTTTTGAGTATCCGCCAGCCCGAGGGTGTCCCCACCCCGGCTTCAACAGCGGCCGGCAGACGGGTTTAGTACGAGACCGACTCTAGGTACAGGCCGTGGGGGGGAGCCGTGTCGCCTGCGGCGGTCCTCGGCGCGCCGGTTAAGAGGTTGGTGAAGTTCTCCACCGTGCGGCGGTCTGAGGCTACTTCCAGTTGGGTGCCGACTAGGACGCGGACCATGTTGCGCATGAAGGCGTCGGCGGTGATGCGGAAGGCGAGGATGTCGCCTTCCTGCTCCCAGGAGGCGGCGTGGATGTCGCGGTCGAAGCGGACGTGGTCGGTTTGGGTGGGGGTGAAGGCGGTGAAGTCGTGGGTGCCCTGCAGGGCGGCGGCGCAGGCTTGTAGGGCCTCGTGATCGATTTGGTGGGGCCACCAGAGGGACTTGCCGCGCTCGAAGGGGCTGGGGGTGGAGCGTGCGAGGAGGCGGTAGCGGTAACTGCGGGACTTGGCGTCATGGCGGGCGTTGAAGCCGTCGGCGACGATGTTCGCCGCGGTGACGGCGATGTCGTCGGGGGCCAGGCCGTTGAGGCGGCGCGTCAGGTCCTCGGGCGGCTCGTCAGAGGTCTCGAAGCTTGCCACCTGCCCGAGCGCATGAACTCCAGTGTCAGTCCGGCCCGCCACCGTCAACTCGACTGGCTCACGCAGGACCGTAGCCAGCGCCGTCTCCAGCTCGCCCTGGACCGTGCGTAGGCCAGGCTGCCGCGCCCAGCCTCGGAAATCGGCGCCGTCGTATTCGATGTCCAGCCGCACCGTGGGCACGGCGCGCAGTATCCCCGACCCGCCTCCTAGAATCGGTCTGGTGCGCATCCTTCTCACCAACGACGACGGCATCTCGGCGCCGGGGCTGCAGGCCGCGCGGCGGGCGCTGGTCGAGCTCGATGACGTCGAGGTCGACGTCATCGCTCCGGACTCCAACCGCAGCGCGATCGGGCGCGGGATCACCACCCGCTCGCCGCTCAGCGTCGAGGAGGTCAGCTTCGACGATGGCCGGGTTGGCTACGCGACCGCCGGCACCCCGGTCGACTGCGTCCGCTTTGCCGAGCTCGGCCTGGTCGGCGGTCGGCCGGACCTAATCGTCTCCGGGATCAACCACGGCGCCAACCTCGGCGACGACATCACTTATTCGGGCACTGTGGCGGCGGCGCTGGAGGGGATCGTCCTCGGCATTCCGGCGATCGCCGTCTCCCAGCAGTCCTCTGCCGGCGGCCTCGGCTACGTCAGCGGTCAGTTCGACTTCACCGTCGCCGCGCCCTTCACCGCCCAGCTGGTCAGCCGCCTGCGCGAGGAGGCGATGCCGGAGGCGACGCTGATCAACGTCAACTGCCCCTCCCGCGAGCCGACCGGGATCGAGGTGACGAAGCTCGGCAAACGGATCTACAACGACGAGCTGAAGCTGGTCGAGGAGAAGGATGGCCGCCGTCACTACGAGATCTACGGCTGGCAACCCGGCTACGAGGAGATCGAGGGCACCGATCTCCACGCGATCGCCGAAGGGCGGATCGCGGTCACCCCGATCCACTTCGACCTCACCGACCACGGCGGCCTCGAGCGGCTGCGCAGTTGGGGGTTCGAGGAGATGCTGGCCAGCGCCGCGGCCGCGTGAGCTCCGCCCCCGAGCAACGCGCGGAGGAGCTGCGGGAGCTCCTCGCCCATCACAACCACCTCTACTACGTCCTCGACGACCCGCAGATCGGCGACGACGAGTACGACGCGCTGCTCGACGAGCTGCGGGTGCTGGAGAAGGAATATCCGGAGCTGGCGACGGCGGACTCGCCGACGCAGCGGGTGGGGGCGGCGCCGCTGGAGCAGTTCGAGCCGGTTGAGCACGTCGAGGCGATGCTCTCACTCGGCAACGCCCGCAACGAGGAGGAGCTGCGGGCCTGGGAGAACCGGCTCGCCAACTACCTCAAGCGGCTCGACATCACCGCCTCGGAGTTCAGCTATACGACCGAGCCGAAGATCGATGGCCTCGCCGTCACCCTCACCTACGAGAACGGGGTGCTGGTCCGCGGCGCCACCCGCGGCGACGGCCGGGTCGGCGAGGACGTGACCCAGAACCTGCGCACGATCGGCTCGGTGCCGCTGAAGATGAAAGGCAAGGCGCCGGAGCTGATCGAAGTGCGCGGCGAGGCCTACCTGCCGATCGCCGCCTTCAAAGCCCTGAACGAGCGCCGGGCCGAGGCCGGCGAACCGACCTTCGCCAACCCGCGCAACTCGGCCGCTGGCTCGATCCGTCAGCTCGACCCAAAGCTGGCCGCCGAACGGCCGCTCTCGACCTGGTTCTACGGGATCGGCGCGGTGCGCGGGCTCGATCTGCCAACCCATATGGCCGAGGTCGAATGGCTGCAGGAGAAGGGCTTCAAGGTCAACCCTGACACCGACCATCACAAGGGGGTTGAGGGGGTCGTCAAGCGCTGCCACTGGTGGGAGGAGCGGCGCGACGAGCTCGACTACGAGATCGACGGGGTCGTCGTCAAGGTCGACGAGAAGGCGCTCTGGCGCGAGCTCGGCGTGGTCGGGCGCGAGCCGCGCTGGGCGATCGCCTGGAAGTTCCCGCCGACGACCGCGACGACGAAGCTGAACCGGGTGGTCTGGAACGTCGGCCGCACCGGTCACCTCGTTCCCTTCGCGATGCTGGAGCCGGTCCACGTCGGCGGCGTCACCGTCACCACCGCCACGCTGCACAACGAGGAGGACCTGGCGCGCAAGGACGTGCGCGAGGGCGACGAGGTGGTGGTGATGCGGGCCGGGGACGTGATCCCGCAGGTGGTCTCGCCGCGGCTGCCGCGCAAGCAGAAGGGGGCGCGGAAGCCGAGGCCGCCGAAGAAGTGCCCGGCCTGCGGGACCGAGACGGTCAAACCCGAGGACTCGGTCTTCACGATCTGCCCCAACCGCCGCGGCTGCCCGGGGCAGTCCTTCCAGGCCGTCAAACACTTCGTCAGCAAGGGCGCGATGGACATCGACGGCTTCGGTGAAAAGCAGGCTTCGCGCTTCCTCGGCGAGGGGCTGATCGCAGACGTCGCCGACATCTACGACCTCACTGAGGAGCAGCTGGTCTCGCTCGACCGCTTTGGCGAGACCTCGGCCAGGAACCTGATCGCCTCGATCGAGGGGTCGAAGCAGCGGCCCTTCAAACGGGTGCTCTACGCGCTCGGCCTGCCCGGCGTCGGCTACGTCACCGCCGAGGCCCTGGCCGACCACTTCGGTTCGATCGACGCCCTCCACGAGGCCGACCCGGAGGCGATCGAGGAGGTCGAGGGGGTGGGGCCGATCATGGCGGTGCAGATCAACGAGTCGCTGACCGACGAGGCGACCTGGGCGCTGGTCGAGAAGCTGCGCGAGAAGGGCCTGCGCCTGGAAGCCGATCCCTCCGAACGGCGCCAGCAGGGCGGCCCACTGGAAGGGAAGACCGTCGTCCTCACCGGCACCCTGCCGGTGCTGACCCGCGAGGAGGCGGCGGCGCTGGTCAAGTCGGCCGGCGGCAAGGTCACCAACTCGGTCTCGAAGAAAACCGACTACGTCGTCGCCGGCGACAACCCTGGCTCGAAGCTCGCCAAAGCGGAGAAATACGGGACCGAGATTCTCGACGAAGCGGCGCTGCGGGAGCTGGTCGGCGCTCAGTAGCCGGCGACCGCGCCGGCGATCCGGTCCTGGTCCAGGTGGGCGAGGCTGAGGCTGCCGACGCTATTCATCAGGATCGAGAAGGCCATGATCCGGCCGCTGCGGTTGAAGCAGTAGCCGGAGAGGTTGCTGACGCCGGTGATCGTCCCGGTCTTGGTGCGGCAGCGGCCGTAGGCGGCGGTGCCCTGCATGCGGTCGTCGACGGTGCCCTCGTGGCCGGCGAGCGCCAGGTCCTGGATGAAGTCGTCGCCGGCGGGGTCCTGCCGCATCGCCAGCAGCAGGCTGACCACCTGGCGCGGGCTGGCGCGGTTGCCGCGGGTGAGGCCGGAGCCGTCGATCGCCTGGACGCCGGAGCCGTGGGAGCGGGCAAAGGCCTCGACCACGGCTGCTCCCGCGGCGGTGGTGCCGGCGCCGCCGAGGCGCGCCCCCAAGAGCTTGATCAGCATCTCGGCGAAGAAGTTGTCCGACCAGACGTCGGTCGTGTCGACGATGCGGTCGAGGGTGGGGGACTGCACCAGCGCCACCCGTTCGGCGTAGGCGGGAGTCGGCCGCAGCGCCACCTGGGTCGGGACGCCGACCCCGGCTGCACGCAGCGAGCCCGCCAGCTTCGTGGCCGCCAGCTTTGCTGGGTCGGAGGCGAAGCCGCTGGAGCTGGTCGAGCCGCGGAAGCCGGAGTTGAAGGCGAGGCCGGAGAGCGGGCCGATGTAGCTGCTGGTCGCGTAGCCGGAGTCGGCGACGCCGCGCAGGCGGTCGAAGACGGTGTCGTCGGCGTAGAGGCGGCCGGTCACCGAGGTGATCCCGGCGGCCTTGATCTGCGGCGTCAGCGCCAGCAGGTTGGTGCCGAGGCCGGCCAGGTAGCCGTTGTAGAAGCCGGGCGTCCCCAGCGCCGGATCGCCGCCGCCCTGCAGGTAGAGGCTGCCGTGGAGGACGCCGTTGGCGTCGATCCTGCCGTCGCGGAAGACCTTGGTCGGGATCCGCGTGTCCGGGCCGAGCTGCGAGAGCACGGTTGCCGTCGTGAACAGCTTCATGTTCGAGGCGAGCAGCCGCGGCCGTCCCGGCGCCTTCGCGCAGATCGTCTTCCCGGATTCGGCGTCGACGACGAGCAGGCCGCTGGCGCTACCGCCGCCCTGGCCGAGCCAGGCGCGCATCTGATCGCAGCTGGCGCCGGCCTGCGCGGAGCCGGCCAGGAGCAGGAAAAGGCCTGCTGAGGCAGCCAAAAAGAGGAGCAGGATGCGTTTCACCTGGTTTTCCAACACCGAAGACGTGGAAGGTAGCGGTCGAGGATGACCTCCAGCCCTGGAATACTGCACGTATGGGTGAAGTCGTAGACATCGAGTCCAAACCGCGAAAGCGGAAAGGCCGGCGCAAAAAGCCCTCGAAGACCGCCCTGGTCCTCGGCGGCGGTGGCTTCACCGGCGGCGTCTACGAGATCGGCGCCCTGCGGGCGCTCGACCTGCTGGCGGTCAACAGCACCGTCAACAACTTCGACGTCTACGTCGGCACCAGCGCCGGCTCCTTCGTCGCCTCGATGCTCGCCAACGGCGTCACGCCCGAGGAGATGATGCAGGTCATCAACGAGCGGGTCCCGTCCGAACTCGAGGACCTCGACCTCGACCGGGTGCTGAAGCCGAACTACCTAGGCTTCCTATCCAAATCCGCGGCGCTGCCGCTGCGCACGGCGCAGCTGCTGGGCCGGCTGACGCGGATTGGGGAGTTCTCGCTTATGGATATCGTCGTCGGCCTCGCCGAGGCCCTGCCGACTGGGCTCTACTCCGGCCGCGGCCTTTCCGACTACGTCGAAGAAGCGCTCAGCACCGATGGCCGCGTCAACGACTTCCGCCTCCTCGACAACGAGCTCTACCTCGCCGCGACCGACCTCGATACCTGCGAGCGCATCGTCTTTGGCGAGGAGAGCTGGAGCGACGTGCCGATCTCGAAAGCGGTCGAGTGCTCGACCTGCCTGCCGATCGTCTACAAGCCGGTCGACCTGAAAGGGCGCCAGTTCGTCGACGGCGGCATCCGCTCGACCACCAACGTCGACATCGCGGTCGAGAAGGGCGCCAAGTTCATCGTCGTCGTCAACCCGCTGGTGCCATACGTCAACGACTTCGAGAAGACGATTCCGACCGTCTTCGGCCGCCGCGTCCGCCGCGTCTCCGACATGGGGCTACCGGCGATCGCCAATCAGACTTTCCGTCTGATTGCCCACCAGCGCTTGCACCAGGCGGTCGAGCAGTGGCAGGAGAAATACCCCGGCGTCGACATCGTCCTGCTCGAGCCCGAGCCAACCGACGAGCTGATGTTCGGGACGCCGATCATGGACTACTCGCGACGCCTGCAGATCGCCAAACACGGCTTTGAAACCGTCACCGCCACCCTCGCCAAGGACTACGACCGCTACAAGGAGCTGGCCGAGCGCCACGGCCTCGAAATCTCCGAGCGCCGCGTCCGCCGCGTCGTCGAGCAAGCGACAGACGAAGAGCCCGAGGAGATGTCGACCTGGCGGCGGGTGCTGGAGCAGACCACCTCGGTCCTGCTGCGGCAGAGCGGCGAGGCTTCCTAGTAGTTCAGGTAGGTCCCGCGGTTGCGGCTCAGGCCGCGTAGAGCTGCTCGATCGCGCCCTCGTGCTTCTGGGCGACGACGGCGCGCTTGACCTTCAGGGTCGGCGTCAGCTCGCCGGACTCCTGAGAGAGGTCGTGGGGGAGGATCGAGATCTTCTTCACCTGCTCGACGCGGGCGAAGTTCTGGTTGATCTTCTCGACGTGGGCCTCGATCGCAGCCTTGACGTCGGCGTTCTGGGCGAGCTGGGCGGGGTCCTCGGGGAGGTTGTGCTCCTGGGCGTATTTGACCGCCTCTTCGGGGTCGAGGGTGACCAGCGCCACCAGGTAGGGGCGGCGGTCGCCGACGACGACGCACTGGGAGACCAGCGGGTGCTGCTTAATTTCGGCCTCGAGGTTGGCGGGGGTGATGTTCTTGCCGCCCGCGGTGATGATGATGTCCTTTTTGCGGCCGGTGATCTTGATGAAGCCGTCGGGCTCGATCTCGCCGATGTCGCCGGTGTGGAGCCAGCCGTCGACGATCGTCTCCCGCGTCGCCTCCGGGTTCTTGTGGTACCCCTGGAAGACGTTGGGGCCCTTGACGAGGATCTCGCCGTCGTCGGCGATTTTCACCTCGCAGCCCGGGAACGGTTTGCCGATCGTGCCGACCCTGAAGTCCTCGGGCGTCGAGATCGTCGCCGCGGTCGAGGTCTCGGTCATCCCCCAGCCCTCGAGCACGAGGACGCCGGCGGCGTCGAAGAAGCGCAGGATCTCCGGGTTGATCGGAGCCGCGCCGGAGACGGCGAGGCGGATGCGGCCGCCGAAGAGGCCGCGGATTTTCGACAGCACCTGCTTGTCAGCGAAGTCGTAAGAGCGCTGCAGGAGGAAGCCGGGCTTGCGGCCGCTGCGTTCGGCCTCGCGCATCTTCGCGCCGGTCTTGATCGACCAATCGAAGACCCGCTTTTTGAGCCCGCCCTCTTTCTCGATTGCGCTGGTCGCGGCGGTGTAGATCTTCTCGAAGATCCGCGGCACCGACGGGAAGTAGGTCGGTTTCAGTTCGGCCAGGTTCGGGAGGATCTTCAGCGGGTCCCGCTCCCAGTACGCGAGGGTGGTGCCGAGATCGAAGGTGCCGAACTGGATCAGCAGCGCAAAGGAGTGGGCCAGTGGCAGGTAGAGGTAGGCGACGTCCTCGTCCTCGATGACGCTGACGTCGTTGACCATGTCCAGCATCGCCCGGTAGTTGCCGTGGCTGATGATGCAGCCCTTCGGCGGCCCGGTGGTGCCGGAGGTGTAGATGAAGGTGCAGATGTCTGCCGGCGTGACCGCCTCGTAGAGCGTCTTCCAGGTGGCGTCGTCGCCACCGGCGCCTTTGGCGGCGAGGTCCTCCATCGAGATCGCGTCCTCGGCGCTGCCGGTCATCAGGACGATGTGCTCGAGCTGGGGCAGCTGGTCGCGGACCTCCCGCACCTTCTCCAGCTGTTCGGCGTCCTCGACGACGACGACCTTGGAGTCGGAGTTCTCGAGTACGTAACGGCACTCCTCCGGCGAGTTGGTCTGGTAGATCGGTACCACCGTGGCGCCGATCGAGAGCGCGGCGAAGTCGAAGTAGGTCCACTCGGGACGGGTGTTGCCGAGGATCGAGACCCGGTCGCCTTTCTCGACCCCGAGCGTGACCAGGCCGAAGGCGAGGGGGCGGACGATCGCGACCACCTCGGCGAAGGTGCGGTCGACCCAGCGGTCGCCGTCCTTGAACTTGACCGCGACGGCCGAGCCGTACATCTCCGCCGCGCGTGGCAGCAGATCGGCGATCGTCTTCGAGTTGGTACCTCTCCCCGACATCTGCCGGGGGAGTCTAGTTCAGCGCCGCGTTCGGGGGGACGACTGGCCCGGTGGCGAGGCGGGGATGGTCCGCAGCGAGGTTTCAAAGAGCGTTCGGTCGATCCGGCCGTGATAGATCGGCACCCCCATCTCGACGCATTTACCGATCACCTCCTGTCGCTCCATCTGCAGCTGGTCGGCGAGCTGGGCGGGGGTGAGGTGATGGGCCATCGATGACCTCCCGGTCGTGAGAAGTGGGTAGGAGCCATATTCCTCACGCCATGATGGCCTGTCAACCGTAGAAGCCCGCAGCTTGCGGAATCAGCCGAAGGCGCGGCCCGCGATAATGCCCGTGGATGTCCTCTGAAGTCGCCGTCAAGCCGCTGCCCCGTCGGGGCAGGTTCTGGGTCGTCGCCCTGCTGCTGGCGGGCCTCTTCGCCCTCAGCTACGCGATCGTCAACATCTCGACCCAGAAGGCGGACAAGGGGGTCGTTCACGTCGCCGGTATCTCTGAAGCCCAGGAACTGTTCGGCGGTGTCCCCCAGGAAGGCGACCGGCTCGGCTCCAACGACGCCCCGGTTTCGATCCAGGTCTTCAACGACCTGCAGTGCGCGAGCTGCCGCGAAGACTTCCTCAGCACGATCCCCGGCCTGATGGAACCGTACGTGCGGCCGGGCGACGTCAAGCTCCTCTACCGTCACTACTCCAACGCGGAAACGGCGCAGGAGCTCGGCTTCTACGGCGCCGAGGCCGCCGCCGAACAGGGCTACGGCTGGCAGTACATCTACCTCTTCTTCCGCAGCCAGGAAGAAGCGAAGCGGTTCCGCACCACCAAGCTCTTCGAAGGCTTCGAGAGCTCGATCGCCGGGGGGGTTGAGGAACTGGAAATCGAAGAATGGAATCGGGCGGTGGAAGCGGCCAAGGTCTCTGACAGCGCGATCCAGAAGCGGCTCGAAGGCTACGAGGAACTCGGGCGCCAACTCGGCATCCGCTACGGGCAGGCGATGATCGTCAACGGACCGAACGGGACCAAAACGCTGCAGGAAGGCCCGACGCTGGCAGAAGTGAAACGAGCGATCGCCGCGGGCGAGTGACGACGGGCGCTGTCACTGCTTGAAAGGTATTGATTACCTAATGCTTCTTCTATAGGTTCGGGAGGACCCCAGCCCCGCTTGAGCGCGGGAACCGGAAGGAGCAGGCATGCCCGCGGACCTCGATCTGCTGGAAGAAGTGCTGCGTGAAGTGAGCAGTGAAAACCTGCGCGACGCACTTCGGGAGATGGTCACCGAACCGGGTTTCGTGGGCGTAATCGGCGAACAGGAAGTGCGCCAGCTGGCCAGCCTGGGCGGGCTGAGCCTGGAAGCAGTGCTGTTGGTCCTGGCCGAAGTGGCGAAGGTCTACGCCCAGCCTCAGATCTCCCGCTTCCACGTCGGGGCGATAGCCCAGGGCTCATCCACCAACGCCTTCTACCTGGGGGCGAACATGGAGTACGCCGGGGCCGCCCTCTCCTTCACCCTGCACGCCGAGCAGGCCGCCACCGCCAACGCCTGGCAGCACGGCGAGGCGGGCCTGGTGGTGCTCGCCTGCAACGAGGCACCCTGCGGCTACTGCAGGCAGTTCCTCTACGAGATCACCACCGCCCCGAAACTGGTGCTGCTGCTGCGAGGGAAAAAGCCGCAGCTTCTGACCAAGTTCCTCCCCGAACCGTTCGGCCCCAAAGACCTCGAAGTGGAACCGGGCGAAGAACTGATGAGCCCCCAGGACCATGGCCTGGAACTGGAAGTCGCGAGCCAGGATGCCGCTGTGCTGGCGGCGCTTTCCGCGGCCAACGGGAGCTATGCCCCGCTGCCTTACACGAAGCCCTCCCTGTGTTACGCCGGTGTCGCGGTCGAAACGGACTCTGGGGCGATCTTCACCGGGCGATTGGCGGAGAATGCCGCTTTCAACCCCAGCCTCTCGCCGTTGGAGGCGGCGATGTCCATGTGGAACTTCGGCTCCGCCCCCGGCGATTCGCCGCAGCGGGTAGTCCTGGTCCAGGCGCAGGGAGCGATCGGCGATCAGGTAAGTGCCACCGAGGCCGTGGTCGCCTCGCTGCAGAGCTCGGGGCCGGTGGCCTTCGAGCAGCACGTGGCTGTCCCTCCTGAGAACGGCTAGCTAGGCGACGCGACGCAGGCGCGCCCGGCGGCCGATCACGTCGCGCCACTCCGAATCGACGATGTGAGCCGGGGAGGTCGTCGCCATGAAGCTGTCGAGGACCGCGGCCAGTCCCTCCGGGTCTTCGAGGTTGGGGAAGTGGGCGGCGCGGGGGAGGGTCTCGAAGCGGCAGTTGGGGATCGAGTGCTGGGCCTCGAGGCCGTGCTTGAGCGGGATCGTGCGGTCGCGCTCCCCCCAGACGATCAGGGTCGGCATCTCGCCCAGCAGGTAGAGGCGGTCGCGGGCGCTCACCCTCTGCCCCTGGACGTCAATCACCGAGCGCAAGGTCTGGAGGAAGGCGCGGCGGGAGCCGGGCTCCTGTAGGGGCCCCAGCGCCCGGGCTACCGCCTGCAGGTAGACGCCGGTGTTGTTGCCGCGGGCGCGGAGCTTGGCGCCCGCCGCGGCGAGGCCGCCGACCACCCGCGGCCGCGTCGCCAAGCGCAGCAGCGCCGCCGAGCCCGGCAGGGCGGCGCCGCGCAGCAGCGGGCTGACGTCATCGCCGAGGCCGCCGCTGGAGATCAGCACCAGGCGCTCCGTGCGCTGGGGGAATTGGTAGAAGAACTGCATCGCGACGCCGCCGCCGAGCGAGTGGCCGACGATCGTCGCCCGCTCGACCCCGATCGTCGTCAGCAGGTCGCGGATGCTCGCTGCATGGGCACCGAGCGAGTAGTCGCCGCGGGGCGTGGCGGCGTCGCCGTGGCCGATCAGGTCGGGGGCGATCACGCGGTAGGAGCCGGCGAGCCGACTGGCCACGGCCTGCCAGTGCTTCGAGGAGTTGATCATCCCGTGGATGAGGACGATGGTCGGGCCGCTCCCGGCCACCCGGTAGACGGCGCGGTGACCGTGGAGGTTTGCCTCGTGGACCTCGAAGGCTGGGGCAGCGTCCATCGGAGTAGACCCTAGCGGCCGATTTGGCGCTCTTAGACGCTGCGGACAGCGGGTAGTGCTGAGATGTGCCCGAGAAGAGCATCGTTCACGCCCCGGAGCACTTGCGTTACGAGCTGAAGCTAGACGGCGAGATCGTCGGCGTTGCCGACTACAAGCAGGACGGCAACGTCCGCTCCTTCACCCACACCGGCGTCGAGCCCGCCCACCGCGGCCAGGGCCTGGCCGCCGAGCTGATCGACTTCGCCCTGCGCGAGGCGCAGGAGGCAGGCCTCGAAGTCCTCCCCTACTGCTGGTATGTCCGCGACCACATCGCCCAGCATCCGGAATACATAGAGCTGGTCCCCGCCGAGAGCCGCGCCAGCTTCGGCCTCGGCAATTAGGTCTGGTTTTGAAATCACAATTTGTGATCTCAAAGGTCGCTCATCGGGGCGCCCGGATTTGAACCGGGGACCTCACCGACCCGAACGGTGCGCGCTACCAGGCTGCGCCACGCCCCGAGAGGAGTTGATTATCCCAGACGGTGGAAGCGGGGTGCCGAGAGGTGTCTGCCGCTACTTTGCAGGGGGGAGCGGTTCCTTTCGATGAAGATGGCTCGAGGCTTGATTGCGACGATTCTGGCTCTGCTGACGCTGGCGACTCTGCCGGTGGCGGCGCCTGGCTACCTGCCGCCGGGCTTCGTCGGCATCTCGCCGCAGAACTCGGGCACGGCGAAGGACTACCGGCTGATGCGTGAGGCCGACGTGCGGAGCGTGCGGCTGCCGCTCTTCTGGTCGGGGGTCGAGCCACAGAACCCGGCCTTCACCGAACGCAACTGGGAGGGCTTCGACCGTGAAGTGCGCCTGGCTGCCGAGGCCGAACTCGAAGTCTTCCCCTTCATCACCGCTTCGCCGAAGTGGGTGACGCCGCTGGGGATCGACCTGCCGGTGACGACGGCCCATCAGCGCCGCGCCTGGGCCTCGTTCGTGCGGGCGGCGGTCCACCGCTACGGGCCCGGCGGGGCGTTCTGGCAAGGGGAAGAGGAGCTGCCCTATTTCCCGATCCGGCGCTGGGAGATCTGGAACGAGGAGAACCTCGTCACCTTCGCGACCGGACCGGAACCGCGGCGCTTTGCCCGCCTGATCCGGATCGCCGGCGGCGTCATCCACCGGCAGGACCCCGGCTCGCAAGTGATCCTCGGTGGCCTCTTCGGCCGGCCGCTGCAGATCCCCCCCAACATCGCCTCCGGCGACTTCCTCTCGCGCTTCTACCGCGCCCGCAACGTCAAGAAGTACTTCGACGGGGTTGGCCTGCACCCCTACGTCGCCGACGCGACCGCGATGGGGGCGCAGCTGCACAACCTGCGGCGGATCATGCGCCGCCACCACGACTTCGGCACCCCCCTCTTCGTCACCGAGCTCGGCTGGGGATCCGAAGACGGCCCAACTCGCTGGCAGCGGGGGCTTTTCGGGCAGGCGTTCCAGCTCTCCAAGGCCTTCTCGATGCTCTCGGCCAACCGCGTCCGCTGGGGCGTCGGCGGCGTCTGGTGGTTCACCTGGACCGATGAAAACGGCACCTGCAGCTTCTGCCACTCGGCGGGTCTGCTGAACGAGGAACGGGAGGCGAAGCCGGCCTGGTACCGGTTCAACGAATGGACCGGCGGCGACGCCGGCGCGGTCCCGCGGATCGGCGCTCCCAAGACCGGCGAAGTCGAACCAGCGGCACCGGTCGAAGCAACGGCTCAGGAATAGCGGGGCGGTCGATTCATCTAGGCTCCGAGTCGGACTTCAAACCGAGAAAAGGAGTTGCGATGGCTTTCTCCGTACCCGACCTGCCCTACCCCTACGACGCGCTCGAGCCCCACATCGACGAGGCGACGATGCGCGTCCATCACGACAAACACCACCAGGCCTACGTCGACAAAGCCAACGCCGCGCTGGAAGGCACCGAGTGGGCCGACCGCGACGTCGAGGACGTCCTCCGCAACCTCTCGGCCCTGCCCGGGGACAAGCAGGCAGCGGTCCGCAACAACGCCGGCGGCCACTACAACCACTCGCTCTTCTGGCAGATGCTGAGCCCCGACGGCGGCGGCGAGCCGAGCGGCGAGCTGGGCTCGGCGATCAGCGACACCTTCGGCTCCTTTGACTCCTTCAAGGAGGAGTTCAAAAACGCCGGCGTCGCCCGCTTCGGCTCCGGCTGGGCCTGGCTGGTCAAAGACTCATCCGGCCTCGCGGTGATCTCGACCCCGAACCAGGACTCGCCGATCTCCGACGGCACCACGCCGCTACTCGGCTGCGACGTTTGGGAGCACGCCTACTACCTGAAGTACCAGAACAAAAGGCCCGAATACATCGACGCCTTCTGGAACGTCGTCAACTGGGACTACGTCGCCGAGAGGTTCGCCTCGTAGTCGAGCTCTGAGGCTGCGGGAACCTCGCTCATCGCGTGCTCGGCTAGTGCGGTGATCGTCAGGCTGGGGTTGACGCCGACGTTCGCCGGCACCGCCGAGCCGTCGCAGACGAGCAGGTTCTCGTAGCCGAAGACCCGCTGGCGGGCGTCGACGACGCCGTCCTCGGGCCCGTGGCCGATCACCGCGCCGCCGAGGATGTGGGCGGTGCTCGGGACGTTGAAGAGCGCCTCGGTGACCGAGCTCTGGGCGAGGCCGCCGGTGCGCTTGGCGAGCCATTCGGCGGCGTCGTTGGCGACCGGGATGAAGGTCGGGTTCGGCTTCTCGGGGTCCTGCTCGGTCTGTAGCCAGACGTTGCCCGAGCGTTTCAGCCGCGGGCGCAGGGCGATCGCGTTGTCGAGCGTCTGCATCACCAGGAGGATGATCGTCCGCCGCGACCAGCCCTTCGGATAGAGGGCCTTGGCGAAGTTGAGCGGGTGGCGGATGATCTGCCCGAGCAGCTTCAGCGGCCGGGTGACGCGGGTCCCGTCGCCGACCAGCAGCGTGTAGAGCAGCCCCATCGAGTCGCCGGCCTTGCCGTAGGAGACGGTCTCGATGTGGGTGTTGGGATCGGGGTAGATGCTGCCGCTGATCGCCACCCGCTTGGTCAGGTCTTCCGGGTAGTCCTCGGGGACGGTGACCGCGAGGATCATCTCGCTGTTGGTGCGGACCAGCTCGCCGAGGCGGTGGGAGATCCGGGGGAGGGCGCCGCCGAGACGGCAACGCTGCAGCAGCTTGTTGGTGCCAAGGGCGCCGGCGGCGACGACGACGCCGCGGGCCTTGATCGTGCGGCGACCGCGGCCGGGGATCATCCCGGAGCGTTCGCTCGTGATCGTGTAGCCCTCGCTGCCATCCTCGGCGCCGAGCGGGCGGATCTCAGTGACGGTGCGGTCGGGGATCACCTCGACGCCGCGCTGTTCGGCCAGGTAGAGGTAGTTCTTGACCAGCGTGTTCTTGGCCCCGCGGGGGCAGCCGACCATGCAGCGGCCGCAGAAGGTGCAGCCAGTGCGCTCGGGTCCCGCGCCGCCGAAGTAGGGATCGGCGACGGTTTTGCCGGGCTCGCCGAAGAAGATCCCGACCGGGGTCTTGCGGTAGGTGTCGCCGACGCCGATCTGCTCGCCGTACTCGCGCAGGAGCTCGTCGGCGGCGTCGTCGGTCTCGACATTGGCGACGCCGAGCATCCGCTGCGCCTCGTCGTAATGCGGCGCCAGCTCGGTCTCCCAGTCGGCCATGTCGCCCCACTGCGAGTCCTTGAAGAACTTTGAGGGCGGTTTGTAGAGCGTGCAGGCGTAGCCGAGGCTGCCACCGCCGACGCCTGAGCCGCTGACGACGGAGACGTCCTTGAAGGTCGAGAGGCGGAAGATGCCGCGCAGACCCAGCCGGGGCGCCCAGAAGTAGCGACGCAGGTCCCAGGTCGACTTCGGGAAGTCCTTATCCGTGAAGCGTTTGCCGCACTCGAGAACGGCGACTTTGTAGCCCTTTTCGGCTAGGCGCAAGGCCGAGACCGAGCCCCCGAACCCGGAACCCACCACCACCCAGTCGTAGTCGTACTGGCTCATCAGCGAGCCGAGCCGTGGGCGGCCTAGGCCTCGCCCGGCTCGAGGGGGCGAAAGTCGGTCGTGCGGGCGCCGCAGACGGGGCAGAACCAGTCTTTGGGGATGTCCTCGAAGGCGGTTCCGGGCGGGATGCCGCCGTCGGGATCGCCGATCGCGGGGTCATAGATGAAGCCGCAGCTCTCGCAGATCCAGAGCGTCGCGTCCTTGGTCTCAGTGGTCATCGCAAATGAATGTTAGAGATCCTGGCTAGGTGGCCAGTTGGTCAATGAGTCATTTGCCGAAGCTGACCTGCGGCGCGTTGCGCTCGGAGGCGTCCTCGATCTCGAAGTACTCGCGGGGGGTGAAGCCGCCCTGGTTGGCGATGATCGAGCCCGGGAACTGCTGGATCGAGGTGTTGTAGGACTGGACGTTGGAGTTGTAGATCCGCCGCGAGGCCTGGATCTCGTCCTCGAGCTCGGAGAGGTTGCGGCTCAGCTGCTGGAAGTTCTCGGTCGCCCGCAGGGTCGGGTAGTTCTCGGCGACGGCTTTGACGTCGGCCAGCGCCTGGGTCAGCTGCTGCTCGGCTTTGGCGGTCTCCTCGACTCCCTGCGCCTGCATCGCGGCGGCCCGCGCCTGGGTCGTTTTCTCGAAGGTCGCGCTCTCGTGCTCGGCGTAGCCTTTGACCGTCTCCACGAGGTTGGGGACGAGGTCGTGGCGCCGTTTCAACTGCACGTCGATCCCGCTCCAGGACTCGTCGACCCGGTTGCGCGAGGCGATGATCGAGTTGCGCTTCCCGATGTAGTAGAGGACCGCGACGATGAGGATCGCGACGACGACGATGATGGCGATGGTCATGGGGGCTCCTGTTAGGTGACCGGGTTCAGGGGAATCCTATCCGTAGGATCGCGGCGTGGGTGCGAAGCAGGAAGCGCAGGAATGGGCCGAGACGGTGCGCCGCTACGGCGAGCGCAACGGGCTTACCTATGAGCCGGTGGGCGGGATCAACCCCAAAGACGGGCCGGTGGCGCTCTGCGTCGGCGGCGTCAACCGACTGACCGGGCAGCTGACCGAGGGTTTCTGGGGCGCCTCCTGCGACGCTGACGAAAAGGAACTCGGCGGCTTCTTCAACAAGGCGGTGCTGCCGACCGCGCTGCTCGCCAAGGCCCACATGCCGGATCTGGCGCAGGTCGTGCCGGCCTTCAACGTTGAGTCGATCGAGGGGCACGAGGTGGTGACGCAGCGCTTTCAGCGCAAGGTCGAGTTCGAGTCGATCGACTTCAACAAGCGCTTCCTGGCGACGGTGCCGAAGGAGTACGACCCGGTGGCGCTGCGGGAGCTGTTCAGCCCCGGCTTCCTCGGCTGGGTGACGACGATCCAGGGCGAGGTCGACTTCGGCGTCAATGATCGCCAGCTCTGGTTCCTCTGGCGCCTAGGCGAGCGCAGCCCCGAAGAACTGAAAGTGGCGCTGAAGAACGCCGGGCAGCTGTTCAAACGGCTGCAGGCGGAGATGGAAGAGAGCGGCATCCACACCTACGCGCCCGGCCCCTGGCACGCCGGCCTGGCGCCGTTCCCGGACCAGCAGCCTCAGTCGGCTGGGTAGTCGGGGTCTTCCGGGAGGACGATGCGCGGTTCGGGGCCGTCGTCGGCGATCACCTTGGGGAGGATCGGCTGCAGGGTGCGTTCGCGGTAGGCGGCGAGCGCCTCGTCGGAGGTGCGGTACTCGGCGAGCCAGCCGAGCTGGGTGCGGGTCGGGAAGGAGAGGACGAGCTCGCCGGCGTCCTGCGCCGCCAGGGCCGCGGCGGGCTCGAACCAGCGCGCCTCGGTGGTCTCGACCCCGTCCGGCTGCGGCGGCGTGTGCGCCGGGGCTAGGGCGAGGAAGAACCAGGCGTCGAAGCGGGTCGCGATCAGCTCGGGGGTGATCCAGCGGGTGAACGGGACAAGCTCCTCCTCGGCCGGCAGCTCGATCCCCGCCTCCTCGGCGAGCTCGCGCACCGCGCAGGTGCGGAGGCCGGCTTCCTCGGCGCCGTCGGCCTCGTCCAGCGAGCCGCCGGGAAAGACCCAAACGCCGGGCATGAACTTCGCCTCCTCGCTGCGCTTCAGCATCAGCACCTCGAGCGCCCGCTGCGAGTGCTTGCCACCGCGCCGCAGCAGCACGATCGAGGCCGCCAACCGCGGCGTCGACGGCACCCCGAAGTTCGGCATCTCCGCCGGCCCCCGGCGTCGCTCCTCCATCGCAGGAGCGTAACCCTCAACTGAGGACGCGACGGCGCTCGCGGCGGACCCAGGCGCGGTGGGTGAGCCAGGCAAACAGGGCGATCAGGGCTATCGGCGCGACGACCGCGAGCGCGATCAGGGTGACCGCGGCGGCGACGGTGAGGACGTCGCCGGCGTCGTGGAAGGCGTCGTCGATGCCCCAGGCACCGCTATCAGCTTCCGGTTCTGCCGTCAGGATCAGGACCGATACCGGCGAGAAGTTGGCCCGCCGGTTGAGCCCATTGAGCTTGGCGGCGAGGCGGGTGGCGCGGCGGCGCTCGTGGCGGAGCTCAGCTTCAACCGCTTCGCGCTCGGATTCGATTTCGGCGTCCTCGAGCTGGGCGAGCAGGCTGTCGATTCGCGCTCGGGAATCCCGGAGCAGTTCGGCGGCGCCCACCGTGGGCGCGGTGATGTCGGCGGTCGAATCGTGTCGAGAGCGCACTTCGTCGATTGCCGAGAGGTCGCCGAGGGCGTCGCCGAGCCGGGCGCTCGGGATCAGCAGTTCGAACTTCGCTTCCGCCGTGCTCTCGGCCCCTTGCTTAGTGACCGAGCGCAGGACGATGCCGCGGTGAGCGCGGACGACTTCGAAGACCGCGGCTGAGTCATCGGCAATGTCGGTGGGATCGGCACCGAGGGTGAGGGAGGCGGAGCGTTCGACATCGCGATGGCGGAGGCTGTGGGCGGTACGGCTGGGCGCGGCTGGCGCCGCCGCTGATCCGGACTCGCTTGCCGAGGACCCGAGTTCGACGGCCCCGGCTTCCGCATTACCGGCCGCTGGAGCTTCGCTCGAGCTTTCGACATCGCCCGAGAAGTCCTCAGATTCAAGCGATAGGAGGCTGCCGCTGCCCTGAGAGGAGGAGTCGTCGCGGTTGACGACTCCAAGGACCCCCGCGACACCGATCACGAGGATCGCCACGCTCGCGGCGATCAGCCGCCGCCGCACGGGCATCGCCCGCAGTTGCGCGAAGGAGATCCGCGGCAGGCGCGAGCGCCGCGGGAAGCCCGCGGCGGCGCGCTCGTCTAGCTCGGCGGCGAACTGCGGCCGGGGGGTCGGGCGCAGGGCTTGGAGGTCGGCGACCAACCGGTCGTCCCTAGGCGGTTCCATCACAGGCCTCCCTCAGCTTGGTCATGGCTCGGTGCAGCTTGGTGCCGGCGTTCGACTCGCTGACGCCGAGGACGCGGGCGATCTCGCGGTTCTCGAGGCCGGCGAAGAACTTCAGCGCGATCAGCTCGCGCTCGGCCGGCTGTAGGCGCTCGAGGGCGGCGGAGACGGCGAGGCGGCGCTCGTCGTGCTCGGCGCCCTCCTCGGCCCCGACGGCAGTCAGGTCGGCCGGCTCCGCCGTCAGCTCCGCCTGGCGCCCGCGGCGGCGCAGCTCGTCGAGGGCGGCGTTGCGGGCGATGCCGAAGAGCCAGGCGCGGGGTTCGCCCCGCCGCGGGTCGAAGCGGTTGCGCTTGCGGTAGGCGCGCTCGAAGGCGGCCGCGGTCACTTCCTCGGCTGCGGTGGCGTCGTGGAGGAGGCTGGCGACGTAGGCGTAGACGTCATCGCGGCTGGAGCGGTAGAGACGGTCGAAGGCCAGATCGGCCTCCCGCGGCGCCTCCTCCGCCTCTGCCACCAACGTCTGCTCCATGCCCGTACTACGGCTGGAATCGGAATTCATCACGCCGAGTATCGAGCGATTGGTGAGTTGACCTTGCTATAGGACGGCTAACTCACCAACCGTCATGCGGCCTGCGGCAGAGCGAGCGGCGCTGAAGCGACTGCGGCGCGGATCGACTCGCTTGCGATGCCGACCAGCTCGCGGAGCTCGTCTTCGCTGATCGAAAGCGGAGGCATGAGGACGATCGTGTTGCCGAGGGGGCGGATGAAGGCGCCGCGCTGGCGGGCCTCGATCGTCACCCGGTGACCCATTTGCAGGGCGGGGTCATGGTCGCCGAGGTCGATCCCGACCATCACGCCCTTCTGGCGCACCTCGGCCACCTCCGGGAGCGCCGCGACGCCGGCCAGCAGCTCTTCGAAGAGGGCGACCTTCGGCTGCAGGCGCTCCAGCGTCCGCTCCTGCTCGAAAACGTCGAGGTTGGCGAGGGCCGCCGCGCAGGCGAGGGGGTTGCCGGTGTAGGTGTGGCCGTGGAAGAAGGTCTTGAACTCCTCGTAGCTGCCGAGGAAGCCCTCGTAGATCTCCTCGCTCGCCAGCGTCGCCGCCAGCGGCAGGTAGCCGCCGGTGATCCCCTTCGCCAGGCACATCAGGTCCGGTGCGACGCCCTCCTGCTCGCAGGCGAACATCGTTCCGGTGCGGCCGAACCCGGTCGCAACCTCGTCGCAGATCAACAGCACGCCGTGGCGGTCGCAGAGCTCGCGGGCGGCGCGCAGGTAGCCGGGCGGCTGCACCAGGATGCCGGCGGCGCCCTGGACCAGCGGCTCGACGATCACCGCGGCGACCTCCCCCGCGTGCGCCGTCAGCACCCGCTCGAGGTCGGCGGCGTCGCCGGGCGCGGCGACGTGGGTCTCGAACAGCAGCGGCCGATAGGTCGAGTGGAAGAGGTCGATGCCGCCGACCGAGACCGAGCCGATCGTGTCGCCGTGGTAGGCCTCGTGGAGGCGGACGAACTTGGTCCGCCGGGCGTGCTCGCCGCCGCGCTGCTGCTGGTACTGGAAGGCGATCTTCAGCGCGATCTCGGCCGCGGTCGAGCCGGAGTCCGAGTAGAAGACGCGCGAGAGTCCGCCGGGGGCGATCTCGACCAGCCGCGCCGCCAGCTCGGTGGCGCCGGGATGGGTGAGGCCGAGCATCGTCGTGTGCGCGACCCGGTCGAGCTGCTCGCGCACCGCCGCATCGATCGCGGGGTGGCGGTGACCGTGGACGTTGCACCAGAGCGCCGCCGTCCCGTCCAGGTAGCGCCGACCGTCGCTGTCGAAGAGGTAGGAGCCCTCGCCGCGCTCGACCACCAGCGGCGCTTCGGCGCTCCAGCCCTGCTGCTGCGTGAACGGGTGCCAGACGTAATCGCGGTCGAGCTGTGCGTGGTCTGGCTGCATCGAATCGCACGTTAGCCCCGGGCTCGGCGGGAGCCGGCGGTCTCAAATGGCGCTGTTTGCGCTGCTAGCTTCGGCGTATGAAGCGGATCAACATCGCGGCGCCGCAGTTCGCCTTCGACGAGGAGGACCCCGAGGGCTTTCGCAGCGGCCAGGCGCGCCTCGGCAAGCTGCTCGGCGGCGCCGAGGAGTCGGGGATAACCGTCTACGAGCTGCCGCCGGGCCAGGCGGTCTGCCCCTACCACTACGAGGTGGGGGAGGAGGAGTGGCTGCTGGTGCTGGAGGGCAACCCGACGCTGCGCCACCCGCAGGGCTCCGACCGGCTCGAGCCCTGGGACGTCGTCTTCTTCGAGAAGGGCGCGGCCGGCGCCCACGGCATCCGCAACGAGACCGAGGAGGCCGCCCGCGTGCTGATGTTCTCCACCGTCGTCGTCCCAACCGCCACCGTCTACCCCGACAGCGACAAGGTCGGGATCTGGACCGGGGACTCGGGGACCGACGTGATGGTCCGCCGCGAGAGCGGCGTCGACTACTTCGACGGCGAGGCCTAAGCCGGTTCGTCGCACCCGCCGCTGCGGAGCAGCAGGCGCGTGATATGCATCACACGAGCAACTATTGCTCTTTCGAAAAGGTTGCGCACATGCAACTATTGTCTTCATGCACGCGACGGATGTGAAAGCGATCGAGGAGGCCTCCCGCAAGGAGACCGGCCCGGCGGAGAAGGACACCGCGGCGCGGCTGACCGCGCTGATGCACCACATGTTCCTCTACGACCGCGGCAACCAGCTGCGGGTGATCGAGGAGACGGGTCTCTCGATGACCCAGTGCAAGGTCCTCCTGGAGCTGGGTGGGCTCGGGCACTCCGCCGAGGCCTGGCAGGTCAGCGACCTGGCCGAGCTGTTCGGCGTCTCCGTGCCCTCGATGAGCCGCGCCGTTGACGCGCTGGTCAAGGCGAAGCTGGCAACCCGGGTCGAGGACCCGAACGACCGCCGGGTGCGCCGGGTGAAGATCACGGCCAAGGGCAAGACCCTGGTCGCCACCCTGGTCACCGTCCGCCTGACCGGCATCGAATCCTTCGTCGCGACCCTCAGCGCCGCGCAGCGTCGCAGGCTCGACGCCGCCATCGAGGCACTCCTGGATCGCGAAGACATCGCCCAGACCTACGAGCACCTGAAGGGAAGTGATCGCTCTTGACGACGCGATACAGCCACCTGATCACCGACGAGAACCGCAAGTGGTGGACGCTCGGCGCGATGTGTTTCGCGCTGTTCATGATCATGCTCGACAACACGATCGTGAACGTCGCCCTGCCCTCGATCCAGAAAGACCTGGGGGCCTCGATCAGCGGCCTCGAGTGGACGATCAACGGCTACACGCTCTCCTTCGCGGTGCTGCTGGCGACCGGCGGCCGCCTCGGCGACATCTTCGGCCGGCGGCTGATGTTCCTGGTCGGCGTCGTCGTCTTCGCGCTCTCCTCGGCGACCGCCGGCTTCGCTCCGAACGAGACCGCGCTGGTGATCAGCCGCGTGGTCCAGGGTGTCGGCGCGGCGCTGATGATGCCGGGCACGCTCTCGATCATCACCGACGCCTTCCCGGCCCACGAGCGCGGTAAGGCGATGGGGACCTGGGCCGGCGTCTCGGCGCTGGCGCTGGCGGTCGGGCCGGTCCTCGGCGGCTTCCTGACCGAGCATGTCAGCTGGCGGGCGATCTTCTACGTCAACATCCCGGTCGCGATCGGTGCGGTGCTGGCGACCCTGTTCGCGGTCCGCGAGTCCCGCGACACCTCGGTCGGGCGCGATGTCGACTACGCCGGCGTCGGCGTCCTCACGGTTGGTCTCACGGCGCTTGTCCTGGCCTTGGTCGAGGGCAACAGCTGGGGCTGGGGTTCGACCGAAGTGATCGGCCTGCTCGTCGTCGCGGCGCTGGCGCTGCCCGCCTTCGTCTTCGTCGAGAACCGAGTGAAGGCGCCGATGGTCCAGTTCGACCTGCTCAGCGACCGCAACTTCCTCGCCGCGGTCTGCGTAGCGATGATCATCAGCTTCGGGATGTTGGGCGTCTTCTTCTTCCTCGCCCTCTACATGCAGGACATCCTCCATTACTCGCCGCTGGAGGCGGGGGTGCGATTCCTGCCCTCGACCCTGATGATCGTCGGCGTGGCGCCGGTCGCTGGGCGGCTCTCGGACCGCTACGGGCCGCGCTGGCTGATCGCGATCGGGCTGACGATCGTCGCTGCTTCGCTGTTCAGCTTCAGCCGCATCGCGGTCGACTCGACCTACCTCGACCTGCTGCCCGGGTTCATGCTGCTGGGCATCGGGATCGCGATGACGATGTCGCCGATGACGAGCGCGGCGATGAACGCGGTGCCGGTGCAGAAAGCCGGGATCGCCTCCGGCGTGCTCTCGATGTTCCGGATGGTCGGCGGCAGCCTCGGCGTCGCCGTCACCGGGGCGATCTTCCAGGGCCTGGTGACCTCGAAGCTCGACTCGCTGCTGAGCGGGAGCGGCGTCACCGCCGCCCAGCGCGACGCAGTCTCCGAACAGCTCGGCGGCGGCTCGGTCTCGAAGGTGCCGGGGCTGACGGCGGCGCAGGCCAAAGAGGTGACCACGGCCGGCGGCGAAGCCTTCGTCTACGCGCTCAGCCATGCGATGACGGTCTCCGGCTTCGTCGCCCTGGTGGGAGCGGTGATCGGCGCGACCGCGATCCGAGCGAAGGCCAAAGGCCACACCAGCGTCGAGGCGGCGACCGCCGAGGCCAACCCCGGCGGCGAGGCGATTGCCGCCGAGGAGGCGCGGGAGGCCGCGCAGCCGGCGTAGGCGGCGGGCCGCGTAGGCTCTCCGGCCGATGCTGGTCCTGCTGCCGCCCTCGGAAGGAAAGACCGAAGCAGGAGCGGGCGAGCCGGTCGATCTCGGCTCGCTCGCCTTCGCCGCGGAACTGGGCGAGCGGCGGGAGCAGCTGCTGGAGGCGCTCGACCCGGCGCTGCGCGAGGCGCCGGCGGCGCCGGCGGCCGAGGTCTACACCGGCGTCCTCTTCCAGCGGCTGGAGTTGCCGAAGCTGCCGGCGAGGGCGCGGCGACGGGTCCTGATCGCCAGCGCGCTCTGGGGGATGGTGCGGCCGGACGACCGGATCCCGTATTACAAGCTGCCGCCCAAGCAAAAGCTCGACGGGATCGGGCCGCTGGCGAAGTACTGGCGCCCGGCGCTCGCCGAGGCACTGCCGGACAAAGAGGGCGAGCTGATCGTCGACATGCGCTCCGGCTCCTACTCGACGATGTGGAAGCCGCAGCGGGCGACGCTGCTGGCGGTTCGCGCCTTCACCGAGGAGGACGGCGAGCGCAAGGCCGTCTCGCACATGGCGAAGGCGGTGCGAGGCGACGTGGCGCGGGTGCTGCTGCAGGCGAAGAAAGCTCCCGCCGACCCCGATGCCGCCGCGGGGCTCGCCGAGTCGGCGGGCTTCACCGTCGAGCTCAACGACAGCAACCTCGACGTGATCGTCTAGACCCGAAGCTGCGGCCAGCTTGACGGGTCGCCGAGGTCGAGGCGGTGGAGGGTCTCGACGCGCACTTCACCCAGCGCAGCGATCGTCTCGCGGTTGCTGCGCTCGATCGCGCTGGGGGTCTCAGGCCAGGGGTTGAGGACGACTGCGGCGACCTCAAGGCCGGTAGCGCGGGCGGACTCCAGGGTGAGAAGCGTGTGGTTGATCGTGCCGAGGCCGGGGCTGGCGACGATCACCAGCGGGTAGCCGAGGTCGACGGCGAGGTCGCGGACGAGGTAGGTGGGGGAGAGCGGGACGAGGAGGCCGCCGACGCCCTCGCAGACGATCGCGTCCGCGTCCGCGGCTGCTTGGTGGGCGGCCTCCCTCAGTCGCTCGGGATTGATTTCCTCGCCTGCCAGCGCCGCGGCGAGGTGGGGCGACGCGGGCGGCTCGTAGCGATAGGGAGCGATCTCCTCGTCACTCTGGCTCGAGCCGGAGGCGCGGCAGAGCAACGCGTGGTCGGTCTCGCCCTCCTCTTCGAGTCCCGTGACCGCCGGCTTGAAGACGGCGACCCGCTTGCCTTCCGCCGCGAGGGTACGGGCGAGGACTGCGGCGACGACGGTCTTGCCGACTTCGGTGCCGGTGCCGGTGACGAACACGCCCGGCGTGCTCTCCGCGGCCCCTTCCACGGCTAAGCGGCCCAGGGCGTAAGCGCCGGGGAGGCGGGGGCGAGGCCGATCTCGCTTGCGGCGGCGCCGATCTGCTGAGCCGCCCAGACCAGCTCCTCGGTCTTGTGGGTTGCCATCACCGTGCACCGCAGGCGGCAGGAACCCTCGGGGACGGTCGGCGGCCGGATCCCTTGCGCGAACACCCGGCGCCGCAGCGCCTCCTCGCAGAGCTCCATCGCCGCGGCGGCGTCGCCGACCTGGATCGGGACCACCTGGCTCTGTGCGGTGCCGACGCCGAGCCCCTGCGCGCCGAGGGCGGTTCGCAGCGTCCTCGCGTTCGCCTGTAGCCGCTCGACCAGCTCCGGCTCGGCTTCCAACAGCTCCAGCGCTGCCAGCGCCGCGCCGGCGGCCGGTGGCGGCGGCGCGGTCGAGAAGATGAACGGGCGGGCGGTGTTGACGAGGTAGTCGATCGTCTCGGCGTTGGCGCAGGCGTAGGCGCCGTAAGAGCCGAGGGCCTTGCCAAGGGTGCCGACGACGACGTCGACCTCGCCGCTGAGGCCGGCGGCCGAGACCGAGCCGCGGCCGCCGGGGCCGATTGCACCGGTGGCGTGGGCCTCGTCGACCATCAGCCGCGCTCCGTGCCGGCGCGCCAGTTCCAGCAGCTCGGGCAGGTGCGCGACGTCGCCGTCCATCGAGAAGACGCCGTCGGTGACGATCAGCGCCGGTTTGCCGCGCTGGTGGTATAGCGCCCAGGCGAGGTGTTCGAGGTCGCCGTGGCGGTAGACGAAGGTCTGGGCGCGGGAGAGCCGGCAGCCGTCGACGATGCTGGCGTGGTTGAGCTCGTCGGAGAAGATCACCTCGCCCTTGCCGGCCAGCGCCGCCACCAGACCGGTGTTGGCGAGGTAGCCGGAGCCGAACAGCAGCGCCGCCTCGTAGCCCTTGAACGCTGCCAGCCGCTGCTCCAGCTGCCGGTGCGGCTCCATGTTGCCGGAGATCAGCCGCGAAGCGCCCGCGCCCGCGCCCCAGCGCATCGCCGCCTCCGCCGCCGCCTCGCGCACCTCGGTGCGGTCGGCGAGGCCGAGGTAGTTGTTCGAGCAGAGAAGAAGAACAGGGTTGCCGTCGAGCGTGACGCTCGGGCCCTGCGGCCCCTCGATCAGTCGCAACCGCCGGTAGAGCCCCTGCTCGCGGAGCTCCTCGAGCCGCTCGGCGACGTCGGTCACGCCGCCTGTGGGTAAGAGGGGGTCTTGCCCTTCTTCTTGACGACCCGCAGCTGGGTCGAGGGGTCCCAGAAGTTGGCCTCTTCCTGGCTGTCGATCAGCTCGTCGATCGGCGTCTCCGGCGCCTCGCCCTCGAGCCAGCCGGAGCGGTTGTCGGGCCGCGGGTTGGCGCCGTTGTCGGGCTGGCGGGCGACGTTGAGGCCGAGCTCTTCGAACATCGCCCGGTCCTCGGCTGGCTCGGCGCCCAGCGTGGTGAGGAAGTTGCCCATCATCACCCCGTTGAGGCCGGCTTTGACCGCCAGCTTGTGCATCGAGCCGAGGTTCTCGACCCGGCCGCCGCAGAGGCGGAAGAGGGCGCCGGGAATGATCAGGCGGAAGATCGCGATCCACTTGACGACCTCCCACGGGTCCATCACCTCGCGGTCGCCGAATTTCGTTCCGTCCTTTGGGATCAGGAGGTTGATCGGGACCGAAGTGGGGTTGATCTCGGAGAGCTCGAAGGCCATCTCGACCCGCTGCTCCTCTGACTCGCCGAGGTTGAGGATGCCGCCGACGCAGGTCTCCAGGCCCGCCTCCTTGACCGCTTGGATCGTCCGCAGCCGCCCCTCGTAGCGGACCGTGGTCGAGACCTCCGGGTAGTAGGAGCGGGCCGACTCGACGTTGTGGTGAACGCGCTGGACGCCGGCCTCCTTCAGCGCCTTCGCCCGCTCGGCCGACATGTGGCCGATCGAGGCGCAGCGCTTGAGGTTGGTCTGCTCGGCGACCAGCCGGGTGCCCTCGAGGATCTTCTGGAAGTCCCGTTTCGAGAGCCCCTGGCCCTGGGTGACCATGCAGAAGCGGTGGGCGCCGGCGGCCTCGGCAGCTTTCGCATGCTCGAGGATCTGCTCGGGCTCCATCATCGCGTGCATCGGGGTGTCGGCCTCGGCGTAGCGGGACTGGGCGCAGAAGCCGCAATCCTCGGCGCAGCCGCCCGACTTGGCGTTGACCAGCGAACACATGTCGGTCGAGTCGCCGAAGTTCTCGCGGCGGACTTCCCAGGCCCGTTCGACCAGGGCTTCGATCTCGGCGTGCTCGGTCTGCCGACCGTAGGCGAGGGCCTCCTCGGCGCTGATCAAGGGGGGCATGCGGCGCAGCCTAGGAAGCGGCCCGGACGCCTGATTCACCCATACCATCGAGGGGATGGAGCGGACCGTGGCGCGACGCCGAAGGGGAGCGGTGGGGGTCTTGTCCTGCCTGGCGCTGGCGGCGTTCGCGCTCGGGGCGCTGCTGGGCGACGGGCGCGGCGAGGCCGGCCAGAAGGCGAGCGTGGCGAGCACGCTGCCGCCGAAGCTGCTGGCCGGCGAGCGGATCGTGGTCGGCGTCGAGGGCACCTCGGTCGGGGCGGGGCTGCGGTCGGCGATCCGGGAGGGCCGCATCGCCGGCGTCGTCCTCTTCGCCGCGAACTTGCCGACCCGCGCCGCCGGCGCCCGCCTGATCTCGCGGCTGCAGGCGATCCCGCGGCCGCCGAAGCTGCGAGACCCGCTCCTGGTCATGGTCGACCAGGAGGGCGGCCAGGTGAAGCGCCTGAGCGGCGCCCCGACCGCCTCCGCGGCGACGATGGGCGCGCGCGGCGCCGCCTTCAGTCGCGAGCAGGGGAAGCACACCGCGGCCAACCTGCGCGACGTCGGCGTCAACGTCGACCTGGCGCCGGTCCTAGACGTCGGCAGACCGGGCGGGGTGATCGCGGAAACGGAACGAAGCTTCGGCGCCACCGCGGCCCGCGTCTCCGCCACCGCGATCCCGTTTGCCGAGGCGCTGCAGGCGGGCGGCATCGCCGCCACCGGCAAGCACTTCCCCGGCTTCGGAGATGCCCGCGAAAACACCGACTTTTCGGTCGAACGGATCCCGCTCAGCAAGAGCGAACTGCGGGCAGTCGACGAGAAGCCCTATGGGGCGTTCATCGACGCGGGCGGCAAGCTGGTGATGCTCAGCACCGCGGTCTACCCGGCCTTCTCCGACCGCCCCGCCGCCTTCACCCGCGCGATCGCCATCGGCGAGCTCCGCAACCGCCTCGGCTTCGAAGGCGTGACCGTCACCGACGCCCTGGAAACGCCCGCCGTCGAACACTTCGGCAGCACCTCGAAAGCCGCGATTGCCGGCGCCCGCGCGGGAGCCGACCTGCTGCTCTACGCCAAGCTGAGCACCGGTCAGATTTCCTGGAAGGCGCTGGTGAAGAAGCTCCGCACCGGCGCCCTCGACCGCGCCGAATTTGAGCAGGCTGTAGGCCGAGTGCTCGCCCTGCGGGCCGAGCTGCCGCGTTAGGCGGTCCGGTGACGAAGAGAATGCTCGGGCTTAGGTGATGCCGTTTTCCCGCAGCCATCTCGCCAGCCTGACGACAAAGTGGTCGAGCTCGGAAAGTAGGGTTTCAACGGCCTCGCAGAGGGCACGCCAGGCCATCGGCGGATAGGAATGGGCGAGTTGGTTTCGCATCTCCTTCACGCTCGAAAGTCGATCGGCGGTGCCCCTCGCGATCGCACCGAGTTCGACCAGCCGATCCATCGCGTGACCGCTGCCCTTTGCCGCGACCCCGAGCCGCTGTCCTTCGGCCAGGGACCGCTTCGCCAGCTCGTCCAAGTAGGAGATGAGAACATCGAGCTCGCGCTCGATCACCGCGACCTTGTTCTTCTCGCGAGGGTCTCCCGATTGCATGGCCCTTTCGATGGTCTGCCTGTCGAACGTCGGTCCCAGGTCTTCGATCCCGACCGTCATCTGTTCACGGGCGCCAGGGATCTCGGCCAGGATCCGTTCGATCCGAATCTGACCCTTCCCTTTCCTCGGTGCACCGCCCGCTTTACCAGCGGCTTCCTCGGGCATCAGACGCCGAGCCTCCGGCTGGCCTCATAGACGCTCTGCCAGGCTGCCTCGCTGGTCACCTGGTCCTGGGCGTCGGCAGCCTCGAAGATCTCCTGGCGCCGGCGGTCCAGCCTCTGCCAGCGCCCGTCGCGATCGACGATGACCCGACCCTCTCGGAGCACATCGGCCAGGAGCGCCGGTGCCTGCTCGGCATCGGCGAGGAGGACCAGATGGACGTCGCGACCGTCGAGCGCGGACCGTAGGCGCCGCTGCAAGCCAAGCAGCTGGGGGATGGAGTCACTCCTCAGGGCCACCAGGATGTCGATGTCGGACCCGGGGCCGTCTTCTCCCGTCGCGGTGGAGCCGAAGAGGACAGCGAGCCTGACGCTCGGCTCAGTGCGAAGGGCACGGCGCAACCCGTGCAGCAGCCGGCCATGCTGCCTCAGGTAGGCCTCCTCTCCGCGCGCGAGACGGACCTCCTGGCGGCTGCCGCGCTCACCGTGAAGGAGACCGTCGTTGACGTAGCGGCGGAGGGTTCGCTCGCTGCATTCGAGTCTTTCGGAGGCAAATGCCAAGCCATATCCCATATGTCCAGGTTACAGGGCTCGTGTGTCCGGGTGAGGCTAATCCGGTACCGCGGCCAGCGACTCCCAGAGGTAGAGGGAGGCGAGGCTGCGGTGGGGGCGCCAGGGCTCGCCGATCTCTAGGACTTGCGTCGGGGTCGGCATCTCCTCGAGGCCGTACTCGATCTGGATTGCTTTGCGGATGCCGAGGTCGCCGCCGGAGAGGACGTCGGGGCGTTGCAGGTGGAAGAGCAGGAACATCTCCGCGGTCCAGCGGCCGAGGCCGCGGACGGCGACGATCTCCTCGATCACTTGCTCGTCATCGAGGTCCGGGAGGCGGTCGAGCTCGAGCTCGCCGCTGAGGACGTGGCGGGCGAGGTCGCGGACGTATTCGGTCTTGCGGCCGGAGAGGCCGCAGCCGCGCAGGTCCTCCTCGCTCGCCTCCAGCAGCTGCTCGGGGGTCGGGGTGGTACCGCCGAAGAGGTCGAGCACGCGCAGGTAGATCGTTCGCGCCGCTTTCGTCGAGAGCTGCTGGCCGACGATCGCCCGCAGCAGGGCGCCGTAGGCGTCGGCGGGCCGCTCCTCTTTGCGGCGCCGCAGCCGGGTGGCGATGTCGAGCTTTCCCATCCGCTCGATCAGCGCCGCCATCGTCGGGTCGGCAGCGGCCAGCGCTTTGCGCGCTTTCGCGCTCACCGCCCCTTCCACTGCGGGCGGCGCTTCTCGGCGAAGGCGCGGATGCCCTCGCGGAAGTCCTCGGATTCAAAGCAGGACTCGCGCAGGGCAACCAGCCCCGCCTCCTGCTGGGGGGTCAGGTCGGCGACGTCGTTGAGGAGGTTGATCGCCTGCTTGTTGCCGCGCATCGAGAGCGGCGCGTTTTCGGCGATCGCCGCCGCCAGCGACACCGACTCGTCCTCCAGCTCCTCGGCGGCGACGACCTCGTTGACTAGGCCGATCTCATCGGCGCGGGCCGCATCGAGGTTGCGGCCGGTGAGGAAGAGCTCCTTCGTCCGCGCCAGCCCGACCACGTCGAGGAACTTGCGCAGCCCGGTGTGGCCGTAGATCAGGCCGAGTTTCGCCGGCGGCATCCCCAGCTTGGCCCCGTCGGCGCAGATCCGCAGGTCGCAGGTGATCGCCAGCTCGAGGCCGCCGCCGAGGCAGTGGCCGTTGATCGCGGCGACGGTCGGCCAGGGGTGCTTGGCGATCGCCTCCATCGCTGCGTGGAAGGGATGGGCGACGAGCGCCTCGGCGTCGCGCTCGAAGCTCTGCTCGGGGATCCCGGCGATGTCGTAGCCGGCGGAAAAGAGCGGCGGTGCGCCGGTGATGAGGACGCAGCGGTTCTCGATCCCGCGCTGCAACTGCGGCAACACTTCGGCCATCGCGTCGAGGATCTCGTGGTCGAGCGCGTTACGGCGCTCGGGGTTGGAGATCGTCAGCCGGGTGACCGCCTCGGCCGGCTGGTCGAGCAGGAGCTTGCCGCCCGCGAGCCGCTCCTCCACTGCCGCTACTCCAGCACTACGAGGACGTCGCCTTCTGAGACCGACTGGCCCTCCTCGCAGCGGATCTCCTTGACGACGCCGTCGTCTTCGGCCTCGACCGGGATCTCCATCTTCATCGACTCGAGGATGACGACGGTGTCGCCGTCGGACACGGTGTCGCCCACCGCGACCTCGACTTTCCAGACGTTGCCGGTGATGTGTGCCTCGATGTCTGCCATGGCCGGGGACAATAGCCCGATGGTGGGATTCCAATCCGTGGCGGCGATCGTCGCTGCCCGCAACGAGGCCGACCGGGTGGGGGAGACGGTGCGGGCGCTGCGCGAGGCGCTCCCCGGCGCCCGGGTCTGGGTCGCCGATGACGCCTCCGAGGACGGCACCGCCGAGGCGGCGATGCTGGCCGGGGCCGAGGTGGTGCGACGTGGCCGCTCGCACGGCAAGGGCGGCAACGTCAGCGCTGCTGCCGAGGCGGCACTGAGCGTGGAGACGCCGCCGCGGATCGTCCTCCTCTGCGACGGCGACCTCGGCGCCTCGGCAGCGCGGCTGACCCCGCTGGTGGAGGCCGTCGAACGGGACGAGTGCGACCTCGCAGTGGCCGCCTTCAGCCGCCGGGTCGGCGGCGGCTTCGGTCTCGCCCTCGGGTTCGCCCGCTGGGCGATCCGGCGCCTTTGCGGCTTTGAGGCGGAGGCGCCGATCTCCGGCCAGCGGGCGCTCCGTACAGAAGTTCTGCGCGCCTGCCTTCCTCTGGCCAAGGGCTACGGGATGGAGATTGGGATGACCGTCGACGCGGTCCGTGCCGGGTTCCGCCTACGCGAGTACGAGCTCGACCTCGAGCACCGCGCCACCGGCCGCAACGTCCGCGGCTTCCTCCATCGCTTCGGCCAGCTCCGCGACTTCGCCCTAGTGTTCCTCGCACGATGGCGCGGATGAGGAGACGGGTCGTTCTGGTGGTGGCGCTGGCGTCGCTGTGCCTCCTCGTCGCTGGCATCGCCCACGCCGAGCTGGTCGAGCGGGGAAACCTCTTCGTCAAGTTCGAAGGCGGGATTGCACCGACCGCGCTGCCGCGGCAGGCGAAAGCGCCGATCTCGGTCCGGGTCGATGGGACCGTGCGAGTGCTCTCCGGCGAGCGGCCGCCGGCCCTGCGCCATATCTCGATCGCGATCAACCGCGGCGGCGTCCTCGACACCACCGGCCTGCCGACCTGCCGGCGCTCCCAGATCGAGCCGGCGACCTCGCAGCAGGCGCTCGAAGCCTGCAGCTCGGCCCTAGTCGGCGAAGGGCGCTACCTCGGCGCCCTGGCACTGCCCGAACAGGACCGCTTCCCCCTGCAAGGCCGGATCCTCGCCTTCAACGCGATCGTCGGCGGGCAGCGGGCGATCCTCGCCCACGTCTACGGCAGCGACCCGGTGCCAAACAGCCGCATCATCGTCTTCCACATCCGCCGGACGCCCGGCACCTTCGGGACGGTCTTTAGCGCCGCCCTGCCCGCCCGGCTCAACCGCTCCGGCTACCTGAAGAAGATCAGCCTCGAACTGCGGCGCACCTTCTACTACCGCGGGCAGAAGCACAGCTACCTGAGCGCCGCCTGCGCCGCTCCGCCCGGGTTCCCCACTGCTTCCTTCCCCTTCTCCCGGGTCTCGATGACCTTTGCCGACGGACGCCAGCTCGCCTCGACCCTGATCCGCACCTGCAGGGTCCAGCGCTAGCCGCGTGATTCTGGCGATCGACCAGGGGACGACCGGGACCACGTGCCTGGTCTTCGACCGGGAGGGACAGGTCCGCGGCCGCGCCTACTCAGAGTTCGAGCAGTTCTTCCCGCGGCCGGGCTGGGTCGAGCACGACGCGAACGAGATCTGGGAGGTGACGCGGCGGCTGGCTGCCGAGGCGATCGCCGACGCCGGGAGCCCCGAGCTGGAGGCGATCGGGATTACCAATCAGCGCGAGACCGTGGTCGCCTGGGATCCGCAGACCGGCGAGCCGATCCACCGCGCCCTGGTCTGGCAGGACCGCCGCACCGCCGACCGCTGCGAGGAGCTGAAGCGGGCCGGCCACGAGCCGCTGGTGCGGGAGCGGACCGGCCTCACCATCGACCCCTACTTCTCCGGGACCAAGATCGAGTGGCTGCTGCGCAACGCCGAGGGGGCCGAGCGGGCGGTCTTCGGGACGATCGACTCTTGGCTCCTCTTCAAGCTCACCGGCCGCCACGTCACCGATTACACGAACGCCTCGCGGACGTTGCTGTTCGACATCCGCAAGCTCGCCTGGGACGAGGAGCTCTGCGGCCTGCTCGGGATCGACTCGGCGCGGCTGCCGGAGCCGCTGCCCTCCTCCCACGTGTTTGGCACCACGGGCGAGTTCGGCGGCGAGGTGCCGGTGGCGGGGGTGGCGGGCGACCAGCAGGCGGCCCTCTTCGGCCAGGCCTGCCATCAGCCGGGGATGGCGAAGAACACCTACGGCACCGGCAGCTTCGTCCTCCTCAACAGCGGATTGGAGCCGCCGCCGGCGCCGGAGGGGCTGCTGGCGACGGTCGCCGCCGGTACCGATGACGAGGTCCCCTACGCGCTCGAGGCGGCGATCTTCGTCACCGGCGCCGCCGTGCAGTGGCTGCGCGACGGGCTCGGGATCATCGAGGAGGCGGGGGAGACGGAGGCGCTCGCCGCCTCGCTCGACTCCAACGACGGCGTCTACTTCGTCCCTGCGCTAACCGGCCTCGGCTCCCCATACTGGGATCCCTACGCTCGCGGGACGATCGTCGGCCTCACGCGCGGCAGCGGCCGCGCCCACCTGGCCAGGGCGGCGCTGGAGGCGATCGCCTACGAGACCGTCGATGCGGTGCGGGCGCAGGAGGCGGCCTGCGGCGAGCGGCTCGAGCTGCTGCGGGCCGACGGCGGCGCCACCGTCAACCGCTGGCTGATGCAGTTCCAGGCCGACGTGCTGGGGGCGCCGGTCTCGGTCCCCGAGATCGCCGAGACGACCGCGCTCGGCGCTGCCTACCTGGCCGGCATCGCCACCGGCGTCTGGACCCTGGAGCAGGTGGGGGAGATGTGGCGGGAGGCCGACCGCTATGAGCCGCGGATGGAAGAGGCGCAGCGGCAGGGGCTGCTGGCCGATTGGCGGCGGGCGCTGGAGCGCTCCCGCGCCTGGGCGTAACCCCTCGCCCAGAGCGGGGGTAGGCAGTGGACGGCGCCCACCCCTGCCGTCTCATGTCGATGCCCGAGATGAAGCCACAGGTCTACAAGGACCCGCGCCCGGCGGAGTACTTCACCCAGTTCCACGAGGCGGCGCGCAAGGGGGTCGGCTGGACCTACACGCTGGCCCGCATCGTCCTCACGATCCCGACCCTGCTGATCTGGCGGGTGCGGGCGATCGGGTTGGAGAACGTGCCGAAGCAGGGGCCGCTCGTTCTTGCCCCCAATCACTTCAGCCAGATGGACCACTTCTTCACCGGTCTCTACCTGCGGCGGAAGATCCGCTTCATGGCCAAATCTCAACTCTTCGGCCCGCCGGTCCTCACCTACATCTACAAGCATGGCGGCGTCTTCCCGGTCCGCCGCGGCCATCACGACGACGTAGCGATCGAAACCGCCCGCATCCTTGTCGACCAGGGCGAAATGCTGCTCGTCTACGCCGAGGGCGGCCGCTCCCGCTCAGGGCAGCTGGGGGAGCCGAAGCCCGGGATCGGCCGCATCGCCCTGGAAACCGGGGCGCCGATCGTCCCCGTCTGCATCTACGGCTCCGAGCGGGCCCGCCAGTGGAAGCGGCTGCGCTTCCCCAAGGTCACGGTCCAGTTCGGCGAGCCGCTGAGCTTCCCGGTCGAGGGGGAGCCGAGTCGCGAGCGCCAGCTCGAGGTCGCAACCGAGGTCTTCGGCCGCGTCCGCGAGATGCACGAAAGCTTGAGCCGGAAGTAGGGCTACTCCCTCGTCTTCTCGACGAGGTCCAGCAGGGTGGATCTCGGAGGAAGATGCTTCGGCAGATCAAGGTCGATCGTTTCGTGCTCCAGCAGGAGACGCACCCAGAGGTCCGTAAAAGTCCGCCAGGTCTTTCCCCCGTAAGTACAGGACAGGATGGACTCCACGGGGGTTTCCAGCTTGCTTGCGATGACGATGAACTCCGGCACATCTGGTTTGAACAGCTGCACCTTCCGGGTCCAGAAATGCTCAAAGTCGGTGTAGTCGGTCGGATCGAACATGGGTGGCGCCGCCTGTAGAGATCGCTCTAGCCGTGGCGCAAATGAAATTGGGGCCGCCGACTGAGCCGAATCGATCACCACCCCAAGATCAGGATTTTTCTTCTCCGGCTTTTCGATGCGTTCGTCAAGGATCGCGATCGCCTCGTCATCGGGGAGAGTCTGACCCGTTCCCGTGCCAGGCCCGCGTCCAGTAATGACTCGCTGCTCTGTCTTTTTCTGCTTGATCTTGCTGAACATTTCTAGCTCTTGAACTGTACGCCCACGATCTCGTCACCCTCAACGTATGCCCCTGCGGGATAGACGATGCGTTGTCCCGCCTCGTCAAATCCATACGCTCTCTCAAGGTAGATGCGAGGTCGACGCGGGGAGTAATCGACCCTCGATTGGCCAGCGAACTGGCCCTCCAAGGTCCCTCCATCTTTAAGACGGACAACTAGGACGACATTGCCACGATCCCGGACGTTGGACCAAGTCCAATCCCACAAGGTCGGAGGCTCGAATACCCCCAGCCAGTCAAGCGCTCCGTACAGCAGTCCCCGCCTGCGTTCTTCAGCTCGCCTGATCCCGAAGCCGACCGACCGCCCCAGTACGTACGGGAGTCCGAGGAAGGCGCAGGCCATCGCCCAAGCGGCCAGCTCATGATCACCCAGATCGCCGCCGTTGATCCAAGCGAGAAGCCACCGACCGAGGGGCCACCACATCAGCGCCACCCAGAGTGCGCTAAGGACAAATGCCTGCGCAAGGACGTAGAGGTCCCGTTCGGGAGCGGTGTAGCTGCTCTGTCTCTGGAACCCGGTAAGGAATCCGTAGCCGGGGGCTATGGCGGCAGCGAAGATTGCGAGAGCTTCAAAGGTTGCGGGCATTGGTACTCGCGAAGTATTAGGGAGAGCTGAGCCTATTTAAGGTCCGGAGCGGCCGAACTCTCCCCCCTACTCGTAGCGCTGCTCGATCCCGGCGTAGAAGTCGGGATCGTGGCCGGGGGTGACGATCGCATCGGGGAACTGGCGGCGGAAGAGGCGCAGCTCCTGTAGTGAGCGGCGGTAGTTGTGGGCGTCCTGGGGGCGCGGCGGGCCGGCCTCGTCGCCGTCGAGCTGGGCGAGCATGTAGACGCAGTCGCCGCCGATCACGAAGTCGCGCTCGGCGAGATGGCAGATCACCGACATGTGGCCCGCGCTGTGGCCGGGGGTGAAGGCGAGCCGCAGCGAGCCGTCGCCGAAGAGGTCGAAGGTGCGGCCGAAGCTGGCGTAGGAGTCGACGTTGGCGCGGTCGAAGTCGACGGTCCGGTACTCGAAGGCGTAGTCGAAGTGGGCGCGGCGGTAGCCGTTCATCAGTGGGCTCGGTCCGTGCGCGGCCGCCTGCCACTCGGTCTCGCTGACGATGAAGGTCGAGTTGGGGAACTCGGAGATCGCCGAGGTGTGGTCGAGGTGGAAATGGGTCATGACGACGATCGGGATCTCGCTCGGCTCGAGGCCGCGTCCCCGCAGCTGCGAGGGGACGTCTTCGCCCGGCGCCAGGGTGATCTTGCTGAAGCGGCTGGCAAGCCCGCCGAAGTTCTCCCGCGGGTCGGTGGCGATCGAGGGATGGAGGCCGGTGTCGACGAGGATCGCGCCGGCGCTCGGGTGGCGGATCAAAAAGGCCGGGACCGGTACCGCGACCGGGTCCTTGTTGGTCAGCATCGCCCGCAGCAGCTTCGCGGTCAGCATCCGGCCGCCGGGACTGACCATCATCGCTCGGGTCCACTCGACATGGCCGGCGATGATCGGTTCGACGCTGACGGTGGCGCCGCGGGTGCCACCGGCGAGCGGCTCGTGCAGGGGGTGCGGTTCGACGCTGATGCTCATCGTGGAGGGGATTCTTGCGGCTCCGTGCAGCTATAGGCTTGGCCGCCGATGGTTGAATGCGAGCGTTCGCGGGTGTTTAGGGACGGTCTCCTCGAGGGACAGGTCTGCGCGGTCTCCGGCGCCGGCAGCGGTTTGGGCCGGGAGACGGCGCTGGAGCTGGCGCGGCTCGGGGCCACTGTGGTCGCCTGCGGACGACGCGAGGAGCCGCTGGCCGAGACCGCGGAGCTGGCGGCGGCGCTGCCGGGATCCTTTGAGCACGAGTGCCTCGATATCCGCGAGGAGGAGCCGGTTGGCCGCTTCTTCGACACCTTGCTCGATCGTCACGGCCGCCTCGACGTCCTCGTCAACAATGCCGGCGGTCAGTTCCTCAGCCCCGCCGAGGCGATCAGCCCGAAAGGGTTCAAGACCGTGATCGACCTCAACGTGATGGGCACCTGGCTGATGACCCACGCCGCCGCGACCAAGGCCTTCATCCCCCAGGGGGGCGGCAAGGTCTTGAGCGTCACCCTCTCGCCGCACAATGGGATGCCGGGGATGGTCCACTCCGGCGCCGCCCGCGCCGCGGTCGAGAACATGATGCGGACGCTGGCGGTCGAGTGGGCGCGGTTCGGGATCAAGACCGTCGCCCTCGCCGCCGGCCAGTTCGCCACCGAGACCCTGCTGACCAAGTATCCGCAGGTCGTCGTCGACAACCTCGAGCGCTCGATCCCGATCGGCCGCGCCGGCCGCCCCGAGGAGATGGCCTGGCTGGTCGCCTACATGGCGTCCCCCGCCGGTGACTTCTACTCGGGGACGACGATCACGATCGACGGCGCCCGCGATAACTGGGCCGGCCCCTGGCCACCGGAAGCAATCGCCGACGAGGGCGGAGCCCCGGTCGCCGAGGAGCGTAGGGCGAAGTGACGAGTGGTCACTTGAACACACAAGGGTATGCCCAAGTGACCCACCGCTAGCGCGGTTCGAGCACTACCAGCGGGATCTCGCGCTCGGCGCGGGCTTTGTAGTCCTCGTAGGGGCGGTAGATCGCTACGGCCTTGGCCCAGAGGCGATCGCGCTCATCGGGCTTCGCCTCGCGGGCGTGGACCGGGCGGTGCTCGCCGCCGATCTGCACGGTCGTGTCCGGGTTCGCCATCAGGTTGTGGAACCAGGCGGGGTGCTTGTGGAAGCCGCCCTTGGAGGCGATGACGACGACGTTCTCGCCGTCCTCGATGTACTGCAGCGGCGAGGTGCGGTGGATGCCGCTCTTGGCGCCGACGTGGTCAAGCAGCAGCATCCGCCCCTGCAGCCCCGGGATCTTGTGACCGAGGCGTCCACCCGTCCTCTGGTAGAGGAACTTGTGGACGCCCATCGCGCGGCGCAGGACCGGCCAGGTCCGCGCCGCCAGGTCGAGGTAGCGCGGCGATTGCCGCGCCCCGGTGTCGCTCAGGTGTACATCCCTCCGAACATGCCGCCGGTGACGTTCAGCACCTGGCCGTGCATGTAGTTCGCCAGCGGCGAGGAGAGGAAGAGGACCGGGCCGGAGGCCTCCTCAGGGGTGGCCGGGCGGCCGAGCGGGATGATCGCCGAGGCCATCGCCCGCATCTGCTCGGGGATGCCGAGCTCGATCTTCTCGCCGCCTGGGGCGGTCATCTCCTCGCCGGCCTCTTTGGCGCCGGTGAGGCGGGTTTCGACGAAGCCGAAGGCGACCGCGTTGACGTTGATCTTGAACTGACCCCACTCCTTGGCCAGCGTTTTCGTCAGCCCGACGACGCCCATCTTTGCGGCCGAGTAGTTGACCTGGCCGGCGTTGCCCATCATTCCCGAGGTCGAGGAGACGTTGACGATCTTGCGGAAGACCTCTTTGCCCTCGTTGCGCTCGGCCTTCGCCGCCTCGCGCCAGGTCGGGGCGAGCGCCCGGGCGACCCGGAAGGGGACGATCGTGTGGATGTCCAGCATCGCCTGGAACTGCTCGTCGGTCATTTTGTGGGCGACGCCGTCCCAGGTGTAGCCGGCGTTGTTGACGACGATGTCGACCGAGCCGAAGGCGTCGTTGGCGGCCGCGACGAGGTCGTCGGCGGCGCCGGTCTTGGTCAGGTCGCCGGCGAAGACCGCGGTCTCGCCGTTGATCTCGCTCGCCGTCTGCTCGGCGACGTCGGCGTCGAGGTCGTTGATCAGCACCTTGGCGCCCTCGCTGACGAACAGCTCCGCGGTGGCGCGGCCGATTCCGCGCGCCGAGCCGGTGACGATCGCGGCTTTTCCATCCAGAAGTCCCATTACTCCGCCTCTCCTTCGATTCGTAGAAAGTCGGCGGGGAGGCTATCGGGAAGCGGACGGTCCTGGTTGACCGGCCAGTCGGCTCAGGTCAGGCGGGTGCCGCCGTCCTCGGTCACCTTCCAGTGGGGGTTGTGGGCGACCTCCCAGGGGTGGCCGTCGGGGTCGACGAAGATGCCGCTGTAGCCGCCCCAGAAGGTTTCGGCCGGCTCACGGCCGATCCGCGCGCCGGCGGCGCGGGCTTCCTCGATCACGGCGTCGACGTCAGCCGGGGAGCCGAAGTTGAGCGCCAGGGTGACGCCGCCCCAGCCACCGCTGTCCTCGACGGCGCTGTCCTCGGCGAGGCGGGCCCGGTCCCAGAGCGCGAGGACCATCTCACCGGCCTGGAAGAAGACGACGTCGTCGCCGGGTGCGGCGCCCGTCGTCCAGCCGAGGGCTTCGTAGAAGCGCCGGGCGCGGGCGAGATCGCCGGTCCCGAGGGTGATCAGGTTGACCCGCTGCTTCACCGCCCCAAGGTAGCGCGCTCTTGCACGCGGGGTAACCGTCGCGCCTTCTGTGGCCAATGCACGATGCGACACCTTGTCCAGTAGGGCAGAATCGGGAGAGATGACAGTGCTCGTCGCCTACTCGTCCAAGCGCGGCTCGACCGCGGAGATTGCCGAGACGATCGCCGCCACCCTGCGCCGCGAGGGCCTCGGCGTCTGCCTCGAGCGAGCCGAGGACGTGCAGAGCCTCGTTCCCTACGACGCCGTCGTCCTCGGCAGTGCCGTCTACATGAAGCGCTGGCGCGGCGATGCCCGCCACTTCCTCAAGAAGCACCGCAAGGCTCTGAAGCAGATGCCGTTCTGGGTCTTCAGCTCCGGCCCCGTCGGCGATCCCGCCAAGGACAACGCCGAGTGGACCGAGCCGCCGAAGATCGCCGAGAAGGTCGAGGAGCTGGGGGGCAGGGAGCACGTCGTCTTCGGCGGCTGCCTGCCGGCCGAACCGGGGAATTTCATCGAGAAGGCGATGGTCGAGGGGACGCCGAAGGAGCTCCGCGACCGCCGCGACTGGGCCGAGATCCGCCAGTGGTCCCACGGGATCGCGAACGCCTTGGTCGCGGTTCACTCCTGAGCGCCGCCCCCGGCGCAATTAGATCGACTTTCCCTCCCAAATCCGAAGGAATCTGCGTGTGATCCTCAGGTCTCGGTTTTGTTAGCCGATACACATGTTTAAGATGCGCGCGATGCTCTTGCCACCCGGCCGCAGGTTGCTGGTCGGCGCTCTGTCGGTAGCGGCCGTGCTCCTGGTCCTGCCGTCCGTCGCCACGCCTGTCTCCAAGATCGTCATCTTCGGCTCCCACAAGGGGTCGACGCTGCGCCTGCACCCGCGCGGGCACAACAAGATCGTGGTCAAAGGGAACATGGCGCGCCACCACCCGCGCGGCTGCCACTTCACCCGCGGCCATCGCAAGGCGGTCTGCTCAACCCGGGGCGTAGGCGCGATCGAAGTCAAGATGGGCCCGAAGGGCGACAAGGTCAAGGTGACGAAGCGCCTGCCGCTGCCCCTGGTCGTCCACCTCGGCCGTGGCTCCGACAAGTTCGTCGGTAAAGGCGAGCGGGACATCTGCTTCTCCGAAGGCTCGCGCCGCAACCGCTGCATCGGCGGCGGCAACAACGACGTCTGCATCACCGGCAACCGCAACAGCGACTGCGTCGGCGGCGGCGGCAACGACTTCTGCCACCACGGCGACGGCAGCGACGGCTGCTGGGGCGGCCGCGGCCGCGACATCTGCATCATGGGCCCAGGCCAAGACGGCTGCCACGGCGGCCCCGGCAACGATCGCCTCTACGGCGGCCGAGCCGCCGACCAGCTCTACGGCGGCGGCGGCTTCGACTACTGCAACGGCCAACGCGGCTGGGGCAGATCCCACGGCTGCAACGCCGGGCCCCGGCGCTAGACCGGACGCCTCGGGGCCGCATTGGGGGCGCCTAAGTTTGGGTACCCGATCCCATACCCAAACTTATCTCACTAACTCTGGATATATCTGGTGTAGTCCTGAGTTATGGCCCGGCTTGAAGTCCCCTCCCGTCGCGGAGCTCTGGTGGAGCGGGTCTGGGAGCCGCACCTGGATGCGATGGGGGGACGAGCGGCTCAGAGCGGCTTCTCGTTCGAGGCCTATGTACCGACGGAAATCGCGGAGCAGGGATTCCCACTGCGGTCAGACAGCGCAGCCGCCGCCGCCGACGCCGAAGCGGCGGCGAGAGCGCTGGACCAGGGGAAGCCCGCGCCGGTGAACTTCGAGTCCCTCGCGCGCCAGCTCCTGCGGGCGGAGTCGGTGGCCTCCTCGCGGATCGAGGGGCTGGTCCTATCCCACCGCAGACTGTCCAAGGCCGCGTTCTCCCACGATTCGGGCGACATCACCGCGCAGAGCGTCCTCGGCAACATCCGCGCACTCGAGCGGGCGGTGGAGCTCGCAGCGACCGTCGATTCGCTAGAGATGGAGCACCTTCTGGAGGTCCACAGGCTGCTGTTCCAAGGGACCAGGGACGAGCAGCATGCTGGTGCGCTGCGGGAGGGGCAGAACTGGATCGGCGGTGCCGCCACGAGCCCGCGGCGAGCCGAGTTCGTGCCGCCCCCGGCAGACCTCGTCCCCGGCTTGGTCGAAGACCTGTGCCGGTTCTGCAACCGCTTGGACGTGCCGCCGGCGATCCAGGCGGCAATCGCTCACGCCCAGTTCGAGACGATCCACCCCTTCTTCGACGGCAACGGCCGCGTCGGCCGCGCCCTCATCCTCGCGATCCTGCGCAGACGTGGGATCGGGGTGAGATGCCTGCCGCCGGTCAGCCTCGCCTTGGCCGGCCAAGCGGATCGCTACGTGACCGGACTGACGAGCTGGCGGGTGGGCGAGGAGGACGACTGGTACGTGACCTTCGCCGAGGCTCTCTTCCAAGCTGCCGACGGCACGCGCCGCTTTGCCGACCAGGTCGCGGAGCTGCAGCGCCACTGGACGGAGAAGGCCGGAAACCCGCGCCGAGGGTCCGGGCCCCGGCGCTTGATCGAGGCGCTGCCCTCGCAGCCGATCGTCAACCTCAAGACCGCAAGGCAGCTGCTCGGAGGCAGTGACGAGCAAGCAAGAACCGCCATCCGCCGCCTGGAGGAGGCCGGCGTCCTCCGTCAGACCACGGTCGGCCGGCGCAACAGGGCCTGGGAGTCGGTAGGCCTCTTCGACCTCCTAGACCGCTTCGAGCGCGACCTCGGCTCATCCGCCCGAGCCCCCCGCGGCACCCACTGAAGGGCGCACGGCCAATTGGCCCACCTGCCTCTCTAGCCTGATCCGATGCCCCTGGCCCTAGGCCGGCACCTCCTAGCCCGCGAAATCTCCAAAAGCGGCTGGCTAGCGATCGCCCTCATCATCGCGATCGTCCTGTTGATGCTCTACTGGCCGCGAATTACAGTGTGGGTGGAGCGGCGCTGGTTAGGGCCTGATCTATGAGCGCGCAAGTCTGCGAGCCTATTTGCACTCTGTGCCGGGAGCACTTGAACGGTAGGCCCTCTGCGTATCTCGCGCTAGACGACATCCTGCGTGATCAATTCGACTGCAAATGCAGCTGACGCCTGGCAGCAAAAGTCATGCCAATCGTCATCCTTTTTATCGTCTGCATAGTCGCTGATCGACTTGATGGCTATGAAGGGGGTTGGATCCCGGGAGAAAGCACAGGCCTCTGAAACTCCCCACGACTCCATATCGATCGACGAGATCTTGCGATGCAGGCCTCGCAGTGCCATGCCGCGCTCACTGTCGGCGACAACCTTATGGCCAGAAGCCATCGGCCCATCAAAGTGAATGCGCATTGGCGGTAAAGGGGTCCCTCTAACGATCTGCAGGGCGCGGCGAAATCGGCTGTAATTAGGCCTGAGCTTGCCTGTTTTTTTGATCCAGTTGGACCAGTCGCCTTCCTTGATGCTCTGATACGCGGCTGCAGACACGGGAGATATCAATCCATTGTTCTGCTCGCCGGCGGGGGTTACTTTGGTCGCCTCGTAGTCACAGATCGCGTCAGGTATCACTAGGTCACCTAGGCTTATCTCAGCTCGAGAAATTCCACCCGCAATACCCACGAGTATCACGAGCCCAGGCGTGAGAAAGTCGACCAGGCTCTTCGTTACCAGTGCTGCCGGGGCCATACCCATTCGCGGGGAGACGGCGGCGGCAACATGCTTGTCGCGGGCGCGCGCGGTGCGCACTAAAGAAACTTCGAAGGTGGGTGCGGTACCGCCGGCTGGACTCCAAGACGCCGGATCAGGCAGCTCGCGCCGTACCGCTTCATGCTCCTGTTGAAGTGCGGATACGATGAGGATGTCACATGGGGGTGGAACGTCGATTGGCTTGAACGGTCCTACACCTGGAGTGGCCATAGTGGCGACTGGCGCCCATCGATCGATAACCCGATGCATCCTGTGCTTCTCCATTAGCCATGCGCCCTCCTCCCAGATCAGGGAAGCTCCAAGCTGGTCGAGCAGCTTGCCTGACTTGGAGACAATTTGGGAGCCATTTACAGCGCTGGTGGCTGCGTTGCTGTGGAGTACAAATACATCTATGTATGGCTCGTTTTCGGACGCCCATTCTGAGATTTCGCCTAGGGAAGGAATTGGGTTATTAAACGCAACCAGAATGTCTACGTCAGAGCGTGCGCTTCCAGTCTGATAGAGACGCGAGCCAAATAGATGTACCGCCGAAAGAGTTGGAAAGGCATCGCCGAACTGCTTGATTAGGTCTTTGAGGTCAATAGTCCGCGTATCCATGACTACAACCCCATCGTCTTGCCGATGATCTCTTTCATGATCTCGTCGGTGCCGCCGCCTATGGGGCCTAGGCGGGCGTCGCGGACGGCTCGCTCGATGCCGTACTCGCGCATGTAGCCGTAGCCGCCGTGGATCTGAAGGGACTGGTCGGCGATGTCGAGGACGGCTCGTTGGGTGAGGAGCTTTGCCATCGAGACCTCTTGGATGCAGTCTTGGCCTTCGTGGACGAGGCGGAGGGCGTTGTAGGTGAGGGCGCGGGAGGTCTCGGCCAGGGTGGCCATCTCGGCAATTTGGTGGCGGATGGCCTGGAACTTGCCGATCGGGCGCCCGAAGGCTTCGCGGTCTGAGGCATAGGCGACGGTGACCTCGATGAGCCTCTGCATCGCGCCGACGGCGCCGATCGCCATTAACAGCCGCTCCCAGGCGAAGTTGGACATGATCAGCTTGAAGCCGCCGTTCTCCTCACCAAGCAGATTCTCGACTGGGACCTCGACGTCGGAGAAGGAGATTTCGCCGGTGTCGGAGGAGTGCCAGCCCATCTTCTCCAGCTTGCGGCTGACCTCGTAGCCGGGCATCTCGCGCTCGAGAACGAGGAAGGAGATGCCGCCGTGGCCGCCCGCCTCGCTGGTTTTGCAGGCGCAAACGAGGAAGTCGGCGCGGACGCCGTTGGTGATGAAGGTCTTGGCGCCGTTAACCACGTAGGTGTCGCCGTGGCGCACGGCGGTGGTGGCGAGGGAAGCGACGTCGGAGCCGGCGCCGGGCTCGGTGATCCCGAGGGCGCCGATCTTCTCGCCGGCGATCCCGGCGGGCAGCCAGCGCTGCTTCTGCTCCTCGGTCCCGAACTTGAAGATCGGTGGCATCGCGATTGAGGCGTGGGCGTTGAGGCCGGCGGCGACGCCGCCGGAGCCGCCCGAGCGGGCGAGCTCCTCGACCCAGACCGCGTCATGCAGGTGGGTGCCGCCCTGACCGCCCAGCTCCTCCGGGAACTTCAGCCCGAGGAAGCCGAGCTCGGCGCAGCGGCCGAACAGCTCGCGGGGGAATTCGCGCGCCGCCTCCCACTCTTCGACGTTGGGGGCGATCTCATTGCTGACGAAGCGGGCGACGGTCTGCCGCAGCTCCTCGTGCTCCTCGTCGAATGGTGGCAGCGTCGCCCGGGCGCCGGAGTCCTTGACGACGGTCATCCCTGGTCCTCCAGCATCGTGTAGCCGCGGCCCTCGTGGTCGAAGCCAAGCAGGTCGCCCTGCGGGTTCTTCCTGCCGCCGTGGTGGTAGGCGCGGATCTCGGCGATCTTGCCGTCGCGGATGAGGAAGAACTCGGCGCCGCGATCGAGCCGCCGCTCGCCCTTCTCCGGGTCGCGCCAGGTCATCGTCCACTCGATCGCCACCTGGTCGCCCTGCTCGACCAGGTTCTCGATGTACCACTGGGCGTCGATGTGCTCGACGCCGAAGGCGGCGTAGCGGCCGATCGTCTCGGCCCCTTCGTGCGGGCCGAGCCGCGTGTAGTAATGGGTCGCGTCCTCGGTGAAGTGCGCCGAAATCGCCTCGGCGTTCCCCTTGTTCAGGTCCTCGTAGTAGGCGCGGACGCGCTCGGTTCCAGTCATGGCACAAACCTGGGCACAAAATTTTGCAGACAAAGCATGTCTTGTGACATGTTGTTCGGTAGCGTGGAAAACATGAGGAGAACGATGTGGTCTGACAAACGGCTGGACGACCTGGCGGCGAAAGTAGATGCCGGTTTTGAGCGGGTGGATACCGACATCCGCGACCTCCGGAAGCTGATGTTCCAGCTCTGGGGCACCAACATGGTCGCCATCCTCGCGACTATCGCGACGGTCATCGCGACCCGCTAGCCCTACAGCCCGTAGCTGCGGCCGATCACGTCGAGCATGACCTCGTCGGTGCCGGCGCCGATGCGGTTGAGGCGGACGTCGCGGTAGGCGCGCTCGATCTCGTACTCCTTCATGTAGCCGTAGCCGCCGAGGATTTGGACGCACTCGTCAGCGACCTCGCAGGCGATGCGGGAGGCGTAGAGCTTGGCCATCGTGATCTCGCGCACCGGGTACTCGCCGTTGCCGAAGCGCCAGGCGGTCGCGTAGGTGAACTGTTTTGCCGCTTCGATCTTCGTCGCCATCTCGGCGAACTTGTGGCGAATCGCCTGGAACTTGCCGATCGGCCGGCCGAAGGCTTCGCGCTCCTTCGCGTACTCGAGCGTCTTTTCCATCATCCGCTCGGCCCCCGCGTGGCAGCCGGCCGCTGCCACCAGCCGCTCGCCCTGGAGCTCCCAGGCGATGTGGTAGAAGCCCTTGCCGACCTCGCCGAGCACCGCGTCGGCGGGGACGCGGACGTCTTCGAAGGCGAGTTCACCGGTGTCGGAGGCGTGCATCCCCATCTTCTCCAGCTCCTTGGAAACCGTGAAGCCGGGCACCTTCTTCCCGTTCTCATCTTTCAGGTCGACGACGAAGAGGGTGATGCCGGCGTGGCGCTCGCCCGGGTCGGTCTTGCAGACGAGGACGATGAAGTCGGCGCGCGGACCGTTGGTGATGAAGGTCTTGGAGCCGTTGATCACGTATTCGTCGCCGTCGCGGATCGCGGTGGTGCGGATCCCGGCGACGTCGGAGCCGGCGCCCGGCTCGGTGATCCCGAGACTGGCGATCTTGTCGCCTTTCAGCCCCGGCTCGAGGTACTTGCGCTTCTGCTCCTCGGTGCCCAGCAGGTGAATGGGGGGGAGGGTCATGTCGGTCTGGACCGCGAAGGCCATGTTGGTGCCGCCGGAGCCCGAGTAGCTCATGCACTCGGCTCGGACCAGCGAGTAGAAGTAGTCGCCGCCCTGGCCGCCGTACTCCTCCGGGAAGCAGAGGCCGAGGTAACCGAGATCGCCGGCCCGCTTCATCGCCTCGTTGGGCCAGTAGGTCTCCTCCCACTCGTTGCGGTGGGGCCAGAGCTCCTTCTTCACCCAGGCCTGCATCGACTCGCGCAGGTCTTCGTGCTCCTGGCTGAAGATGAAGTGCTTGCGCCCTGACTGGAAGTCGGGCTTGATGACGCTGGAGCCGTTGCCCGTCGCGGTCGTCACTGTCTCTCTCCTCTGGTCGTTCCCTCGGTGCGAAGTGGACAGTAGCACTTCCCACTTCACCTAATGCTATGGTCCCGGCCGTGAGTCAGGGAGCTAGTGGATGGAGCGGCGAGAAGGTCGCCTACGAGGTGGCCGAGGGCGTCGCCACGGTGACGCTGAACGACCCGGAGAAGCGCAACATGCTCTCCGGCCAGATGCTGAGCGAGCTGGTCGAGGCGATGAAGCTGGCGAAAGCCTCCGACGAGGTGCGGGCGGTCGTGCTGACGGGGGCAGGGGAGAAGGTCTTCTGCGCCGGCGCCGACCTCGGCGGCTTCGCCGCCGACGCGCCGCTGGTCGCCAAACATTTCGCCTCCGACCTCTTCCTCGAGTTCTTCCGGCTGATGCCGCGGCTCGGCAAGCCCTCGCTCTGCGCCGCCAACGGCCACGTGCTCGCGGGCGGGATGGGTCTCGCCCTCTCCTGCGATCTGGTGATCGCCAAAGAGGGCGCCACCTTCGGCACGCCGGAGATCAACGTCGGCGCCTTCCCCTACATGATCATGTCGATCATTTACCGCAACGTCCCGCGCAAGAAGGTCAACGAGATGATGCTGCTGGGCGAGCGGCTCTCGGCCGAGCAGGCGGTCGAGTACGGGCTCGCCAACAAGGTGGTCCCGGCGGGCGATTTCGACGCCGCCGTCTCCGAGTGGGCGACCAAGCTCGCCTCGAAGAGCCCGGTGCTGATGCGACTCGGCCACGACGCGATGTACCGCCAGCAGGACATGGCGCTCGACGACGCGCTCGAGTTCCTGCGCTCGCAGCTCTCGCTCACCTTCACCACCGAGGACATCGTCGAGGGGGTAACCGCCTTCTTCGAGAAACGCGACCCGCAGTGGAAAGGGCGGTAGCGATGGCGACCGAGGAGAAATCCGAGAACCTGCTCCCCGGCACGGCGCCGCTCGCCGACCTCACCGAGCAACTGCATGCCCGACGCGCCAAGGCCAAGCTCGGCGGCGGCGAGGAGAAGATCGCCAAGCAGCACGAGCGCGGCAAGCTGACCGCGCGCGAGCGGATCGACCTTCTTGTCGACGAGGGCACCTTCGTCGAGATGGGGATCCACGGTCGCCCCCACTTCGCCCAGCGGGCGATGGACGGGGTCGAGGCGCCCGCCGACGGCGTCATCACCGGCTGGGGCGACGTCGATGGCCGCGCCTGCTGCATCGCCGCCTACGACTTCACCGTGATGGCCGGCTCGATGGGGATGACCGGCGAGCTCAAGGTCACCCGGCTGCGCGAGATGGCGCTGCAGAAGCGGATGCCGTTCGTCTGGCTACTGGATAGCGCCGGGGCCCGCATCCAGGAGGCAACCGGCTCGCTCTTCGCCGGCTCCGGCCACCTCTTCCGCGAGGAGGTCGAAATGTCGGGCGTGATCCCGATGGTGGCGGCGATGATGGGCCCCTGTGCCGCCGGCACCGCCTACATCCCGGCGCTCTCGGACTTCGTGCCAATGGTCTCCGGTCAGGGCGCGATGGCGCTCGCCGGCCCGCACCTGACCAAAGCGGTCACCGGCGAGGAGATCACGATGGAGGAGCTGGGCGGCGCCAAGGTTCACTGCCGCAAATCGGGCGTCGGCGACCTCGAGGTGGCCGACGACGAGGAGTGCATCGCCGCGGTCAAGAAGTACCTCTCCTACTTCCCGACCAACTGCGAGGAGCGCCCGCCCGTCGTCGACGTCGGTGACCCGATCGACCGTGCCTCCGAGAAGCTGATGGAGATCGTCCCGGAGTCCTCGCGGCAGCCCTACGACATGTACGACGTGATCCGCGAGATCGTCGACGACGGCGACTGGTTCGACCTGAAGCCGAAGTTCGCCAAGAACGTGATCACCTGCTTCGCCCGCTTCGGCGGCCAGCCGGCGGGGATCGTCGCCAACCAGCCCAAGCAGCTGGCCGGCACCCTCGACAACGACTCGGCTGACAAGGCGGCCCGCTTCATCAACCTCTGCGACGCCTTCAACATCCCGCTCGTCTTCCTCCAGGACGTCCCCGGCTTCATGGTCGGCTCGAAAGTCGAGCACGCCGGGATCATCCGCCACGGGGCGAAGATGCTCTACGCGGTCAGCCGCGCCACCGTCCCAAAGGTGACCGTCGTCGTCCGCAAGGCCTACGGCGCCGGCTACTACGTGATGTGCGGCAAGGCCTACGAGCCAGACCTGATCGTCGCCTGGCCCGGGGCCGAGATCTCGGTGATGGGAGCCGAGGGCGCGGTCAACATCATCGGCCGCTCGGCGATCGAGGCCTCCGAGGATCCAGAGGCGACCCGCGAGGCGATGCTGAACGCGGTCCGCCAGAACATCGACCCCTACATCGCCGCCGGCAACGCCGTAATCGACGACATCATCGACCCGCGCGAGACCCGCCCGACGATCGCCAAGGCGCTACGGATGGCGCGCAACAAGCACGTCGAGAAGCCGCGCAAACGCCACGGGGTGATGCCCGTATGAGGCCGTGTCGACTTAGGTGCCCACAGGGGTCAAAAAATCGACAGGGGGTAGCCGCGTGAGCTCTTTCGACGATCCGGTGATCATCAGCTGCTCGATCAGCGGCGTGATCGCCAACCGCGACCAGTGCCCGGCGATCCCATACACGCCGGAGGAGTACGCGGCGGAGGCGCGGCGGGCGGTCGACGAGGGCGCCTCGCAGATCCACATCCACGCCCGCAAACCGGACGGCACGCCCTCCTACGAGGTTGAGGACTTTACGGCGATCACCGAGGCGATCCTGGCCGAGGTCGGCGACGTGATCGTCAACTACTCGACTGGGGCGATCGGGATCCCGATCGAGAAGCGGATCGAGTACCTGCGCGCCTGCCGCCCCGACGTCGCCGCGCTGAACATGAGCTCGATGAACTACGCCAAGTACTCGCGCCGGCGCAAGGACTTCGTCTTCAAGGCGGTGTTCGAGAACAGCTTCGACACGATCATCGAGTTCCTGACGGCGATGAAAGAGCTGGGGATCAAGCCCGAGCACGAGTGCTTCGACTCCGGCCACGTTGCCAACCTCGACCCGCTGGTTGACATGGGGCTACTGGAGCCGCCGCTGCAGATCTCGCTGGTGATTGGGGTGACCGGCGGCATCCGGCCGACGCCCCGCAACGTCACCCTGATGTCGGATCAGATTCCCGGCGGGCCCGAGGGACCGAACCAGTGGCAGGTGATCGGGATCTCCCGCGACCAGTGGAAGCTGCTCGCCTCCTCGCTGGTGCTCGGCGGCAACGTCCGCGCCGGGGTCGAGGACAACCTCTACCTGCCGAACGGCGAGATGTGCAAGTCGAACGGCGAGCTGATCGCCAAGGTGCGGCAGATGGCTGAAGACATCGGCCGGCGCCCCGCGAGCGTCGCCGAGGCGCGCGAGCTGCTGGGGGTTCCGAAGCGTGAGCGCGCTGCCACTTAGCGACGTCAAGGTCCTCGACCTCACGCGCCTGCTGCCGGGCGGCTTCTGCTCGCTGCTGCTCGCCGACCTCGGCGCCGAGGTGCTGAAGGTCGAGGACACCGGGATGGGCGACTACATCCGCTGGGCGCCGCCCTACTACGGCAGCGACGAGCAGCAGGCGCTCGGCACCCGCTCCTCGCTTTACCTCTCGCTCAACCGCGGCAAGCGCTCGGTCCGCCTCGACCTCAAGTCCGAGCAGGGGAGGGAGGCGCTGCTGCGCCTCGTCGCCGACCACGACGTCGTCCTCGACGGCTTCCGCCCCGGCGTCCTCGACAAGCTCGGCGTCGGCTACGAGCGCCTGCGCGAGGCGAACCCGCGCGTCGTCTACTGCGCGATCACTGGCTACGGCCAGGACGGGCCCTACGCCCAGCGGGCCGGTCACGACATGAACTACCTCGGCCTCGTCGGCCTGCTTGGGCTGACCGGGGCCAAGGGCGGGCCGCCGGTGCAATCGGCGGGGCAGATCGCCGACCTCGGCGGCGGCGCCCTGATGGCCGCCTTCGGGGTGATGGCGGCGTTGCATGAGCGCGAGCGTTCCGGCGAGGGGCAGATGGTCGACGTCTCGATGGCCGACGGCGCCCTCTCCTGGCTGGCGATGGTCGCCGGCCGCTACTTCTGCGACGGGGAGGTACCGCAGCGGGGCGAGCAGATGCTCGCCGGTGGAGCCCTCTGCTACCTGCCCTACGAGGCCGCCGACGGCTGGATCACCTGCGGCGCCCTGGAGCCGAAGTTCTGGGCCGCCTTCTGCAACGGCGTCGACCGTCCCGACCTGATCGAGAAGCAGTTCGAGGTGCCCGGCTCAGAGGCCTGGGAGCAGGTCGCCGCGGTCTTCCGCTCCCGCAGCCGCGACGAGTGGCTGGCCTTCAACGACGAGCACGACTGCTGCATCGAGCCGGTCCTCGATCTCGACGAGGCACTCGACTCGGAGCTCGTCCGAACCCGCGGCATGGTCACCGAGATCGAGCAGCCGCAGCTCGGGACTGTGCGCCAGCTCGGCAACCCGGTGAAGCTGAGCCGTACCCCCGCCGACCCGACCCGACCGGCGCCCGCCGTCGGCGAGCACACCGACGAGGTCCTGGCCGAGGCCGGCTACTCGCCCGAGGAGATCGCGGCGATGAAAGAGTCCGGCGCCGCTGCCGGGCCGGCCGCCGAACCGCAGGGGGAGTTCCGAGCATGAGCAGCAACGGGACCCCGGATACCCAAGAGAGCAACGGCCTCCTGCGGATGCGTGAGCTCGCCGCGGCCTCGGGCGTCCCGGGGCCGACGATCAAGCACTACCTGCGCGAGGGGCTGCTGCCGGAGCCGGTCAAGACCAGCCGCAACATGGCCTACTACCCGCCGGAGTTCGTCGAGCGGATCAAGCTGATCAAGCGCCTGCAGGAAGAGCGGTTCATGCCGCTGAAGGCGATCAAGAACGTCCTCGACGAGGACCCGGAGCGGGCGCGGGCGATGCTCGAGCTCGGCGACCAGATCCTCGACCGGGCCCTGGCCGGCGAGCGCTCGCGCACCAGCGCCGCCGAGGTCCGCAAGCGCTACGGCATGCCGAAAGAGGTGCTCGACCGGCTCGCCGAGATCGGCCTCCTCACCCCCAACAGCCGCGGCTACACCCCCTCCGACGTGGCGATCATCGAGGCGATCAGCCGCTTCCGCGCCGGCGGCTACGACGAGCAGATCGGCTTCACCGTCTACGACACCCTGCGCTACAAAGCGGCGCTAGAAGAGCTGGTTCGCCAGGAGGTCGACGTGGTGATGGAGCGGCTTGCCGGCGAGGTGCCGCCGGAGCGGGTGGTCGAGCTGCTCGAAGCCGGCGCCCAGCCACTGAAGGACTTCATCGCCGCCCTGCACACGAAGCTGATGGTCGCCGAGCTCGAGCGGCGTCGCTAATAGGCGCCGCGGGTCCGCACGTCCAGTCCGCCGCCGCCTCTGCCCTCCAGCGCCTCTCGTTCGGCGGCGATGTCGAGCATCAGCGTGTCGGCGCCGGTCTCCCTGGCCACCCGTTCGGCCTCGCCCAGCGCCTCCAGCGCGCCCGGCCGCCCGGCCGCCGTCAGCGCCCGCGTCAGCGCCAGCATCGCCGCCGGGTAGGTCCACAGGAGGCCCCGCGAGCGGGAGGTCTCGGCTGCCCATTCCGCCGCCTCGATCGCCTCCTCGACCCGGCCCACCTCGCGTAGCGCCTGCGAGCGTAGGTGCGCCCGCCAGGCCGCCATCTCGCCGCCTTCGTCCATCAGCTCGCGGTAGAGGCGCTCGGACTCTTCGATCGACTCCAGCGAGCCCTCCGCATCGCCGCTGTTGAGCTGGGCCCAGGAGAGGTTCGAGAGCGCGAGGCTGCGCGAGAACACGTCGCCGAGCTTGTCCGTCAGCTCGACGTTGCGCAGGGCGATCGCCAGACCGGCCTCGGATTCGCCGCGCATCGCCAGCAGCCCCGCCTGGTTGCTGCGGATCCAGCTGGCGGTCTCCGGATCGTCCTCGTCCAGGGCGATCCGCAGCGCCCGCTCGAACAGCTCCTCGGCCTCATCGAATTCGATCCGCTCCCGGCGCACCATCCCCTTGCCCATCAGCCCCCAGGCAGTCGGGCTGCCGAGGATGATGTTGGCGCCGATCGAGCCGTCGTCGCCGACCAGCTCCAGCACTTCGTCGAGCGCCGCCTCGAAGCCGTCGAAGTCGCCGGTCATCAGGTAGGCGAAGCCGCCCGCGCAGCGGATCGCGACCCGCAGGTGCGGGTCGCCGGCGCGGTCGGCCAGCTCGATCGATTCGCGCACCGCCGCCAGCCAGCTCTCGGCGAAGTGGTCGAGACCGGGGCGGACCGCGGTCGCCACTTTCAGCAGCGCCAGCGAGTGCAGGTCCTCGCGACGGGTGGCGATCTCCTCGGCCTCGGCGGCGAGCCGCTCCTGCTCCTCGCGTCCCATCCCTACCCGGAAGGCGTAGGTGAGCTGCTGCAGACGGGAGTGGATCGCCAGCGCGGCGACCTCCTCGTCCTCGTCGAGACCGTCGGTCAGCACCATCACGTCGTGCCAGAGCCGCAGCGACTCGCGCGGACGGCTGTGACCTGCCCAGTAGGCCGCGCGCGCCGACCAGCGGGCCGCCTCCAGCCGCTCGCCGCCCTGCCGCAGATGGTCGGCGATCAGCGCCGATAGCTCGTCCCACCGGTCGGGCGGGTTGAGCTCGATCAGCGCCTGCGCCGCCTTCGCGTGGGTAGAAGCGCGCTGCTCGGCCAACTGGGTGTTGTAAGCGACCTCGCGGGTCAGCGGGTGGCGGAAGGCGAGCAGGCGCTGCGGGTAGATCTCGGCTTCGAAGAGGAAGCCGCCCTCGATCAGCTCGCCGAGCGCGCGCTCCATCGGCTCCGCCTCCAGGCCGGCCGCCATCCCCAGCGCCTCGCCGCTCACCTCCTTGCCGAGCACCGAGGCCACCTGCAGCAACTGCTTAGCCTCCGGCCCGAGGCGGTCGATCCGCGCCGCCAGCACCGCCTGCACGGTTACCGGCACGCGGGCGTCCTCGATCGGTCGCGCCAGCCGGTAGGCGCCGCGCGCGCCCTCAAGGTGCCCGGACTCGGCCAGCTCGCGGACGATCTCCTCGATGAAGAAGGGGTTGCCGCCGGTGCGCTCGTGGATCGGCTCGTCGAGCCCGTCGAGCGAGGGGTCCTCGCCGGCCAGGTCGCGCAGGAGCTCGCGGGTGTCCGCGCGCCGCAGCGGCGCCAGCTCGAGCGCCTGCCAGCACGGGTTCCCGGCCCAGGGCGACGTGTACTCGGGCCGGTAGTTGGCGAGGACCAGCGTCCTGGTGCCGCCGAAGCCGTCGATCAGCCCTTCGATCATCGCCTGGCTGCCCTCGTCGACCCAGTGCAGGTCCTCGAAGACCAGCATCAGGGTCTTTTTGCGGCTGGGGTTGCTGACCAGCTTGCAGAGGACTTCGGCGAGCGCCCGCTGCCGGGCCTCGGGGCTCATCTGCGGAACCGGGCGCTCGGGGTCGGGGACGCCGAGGAAGTCGAAGAGCAGCGGCAGGTCGTCGGCAAAGGAGGTGTCGAGCAGCAGCGCCCGACCGGCGATCTTCTCCCGGGCGGTCTGCTCGGAATCGTTATCGCCGATCGCGAAGAAGGCGCGCAGCATCTGCAGGATCGGCATGAACGGAATCGCCTTGCCGTGCGCTTGTCCCTGGGCCTCGAAGACCTCGGTGCCCTCGCTGCGGCAGCGCTCGATGAACTCGAGGTAGAGGCGGCTCTTGCCGATCCCGGGCTCGGCGACGACGCCGATCGCGCGCGCCTCACCCGCCTGCGCACGTCGTAGCGCCTCGCCCAGCTGCGCCGTCTCGCGCTCGCGGCCGACGAAACGAGAGAAGCCGCGCTCGCGGGCGAGGTCGAGCCGCGTCCGCGCCCGCCCGACCCCTGCCAGCTCGAAGACCTCGATCGGCTTGCTGGCGCCCTTGATCTCGAACTCGCCGAGGTCGGTGAGGTCGAGGAAGCCCCCGGCGAGGGCGGCGGTGTGCTCGGTCAGGTAAGCCTTGCCGGGCTCGGCCAGCGCCTCCATCCGCTGCGCCAAGCCAACCGTGTGGCCGATCGCGGTGTAGGCACCCTCGCCGCCGCCGATCGCCCCGGTCACCACCTCGCCGGAGTTGATCCCGATCCGGGTCGAGAAGTTGAGCCCCCGCTCGCGCCGCAATTCGGCGGCGTACCCGGAAACGTCGTCGAGCATCTGCAGGGCCGCGTAACAGGCCCGCCGGGCGTGGTCCTCATGGGCGATCGGCGCCCCGAAGATCGCCATGATCCCGTCGCCGGTGAACTTGTCGACGGTCCCCTCGAAGCGATTGACCGACTCGGCCAGCAGCGCGAAGAAGCGCTGCATGATCTTGCGCCACTCCTCCGGATCCTCCTGCTCGGCGAGGTCCATCGAGCCGCTGACGTCGGCGAACAGGACCGTCACCTGCTTGCGCTCGGCATCGTCCTTGCTGGCTTCGTACACGACCTCACCAGGTTACGCCCCTGGCCCGGGCCGGCACCTATGTAGCCTGGGCGAGGATGCGTTCCGTCCTCGTCACCGGTGCTTCGACCGGCATCGGCCGCACCACCGCGATGCGGCTCGACGGCTCGGGCTGGAAGGTCTTCGCCGGGGTGCGCAAGGAGGAGGACGCCGCCTCGCTGCGGGCCGAGGGCTCGGAGCGGCTGGCGCCGGTGATCCTCGACGTCACCGACCCCGAGCAGATCGCCAGCGCCGCCGAGTTGATTGGCCGCGGGACCGACGGCGGCCTCGACGGCCTCGTCAACAACGCCGGCGTTGCAGTCCCCGGGCCGCTGGAGACGGTGCCGCTGGAGGATCTGCGCCACCAGCTCGAGGTCAACCTCGTCGCCTATGTGGCGGTGACGCAGGCGATGCTGGGCGAGATCCGCCGCGCCGAAGGGCGAGTCGTCTTCCTCAGCTCGATCGGCGGCCGGATCGCCTTCCCCTTCGGCGGCCCCTACCACGCCTCCAAGTTCGCGACCGAGGCGATCGGCGACGTCTTCCGCCAAGAGCTGCGCCCCTGGGGCATCAAGGTCTCGCTGATCGAGCCCGGCTCGATCGACACCCCGATCTGGGAGCGGGGACAGCGCAAAGCCGAGGACATCGAAGCGAGGGCGCCGAAGACGAACCTGCTCTACGGGGCGGCGCTGGACAAGTTCCGCAAGGTGATCGAGGACACCGCCGAACGCGGGATCCCGCCGGAGAAGGTGGCGAAGGCAATCGCCCACGCCCTGGAATCGTCTCGGCCGAAGAGCCGTTACCTGGTCGGCCTCGACGCCAAGGTCCAGGCGCGCCTGCAGCCGCTGATCCCCACCGTCCTGTTCGACCGCATCGTCGCCCGCCAGCTCAACCTCTAGCGCGCCGAGCCGCCTTTGCGCTCATATACTGAGGCCACCGATTGACTGGTCAATCAACCGGAGGCCTAACCGAGTGCGCGTAGCGGCTGTACAGCTGAATTCAAACGGGGACAAGCAGCGGAATCTGGCTGCAGCCGAGCGGCTGGTGCGCGAGGCGGCCGCGGGCGGCGCCGAATTCGTCGCCCTGCCGGAGAAGTGGAACCTGCTGGCCGGGGGCGAGGAACTGGTCGCCGGGGCGGAGCCGCTCGACGGCACGAGCCTGACCGCCGCCCGCGGCTGGGCCCGCGAGCTCGGCATCCACCTCCTCGCCGGCAGCATCTCCGAGCGGGGCCCTGAGGGGGAGAAGGCTTCGAACACCTCCGTCCTGATCGGGCCGGGCGGAGAAGACCTCGCCGTCTATCGCAAGATCCACATGTTCGATGTCGACGCCGGCGGCGTCTCCTACCGTGAGTCCGAGCACGAGCGGCCCGGCACCGAGCCGGTGGTCGCCCCAGTCGGGGAGCTGATGCTCGGGATGAGCGTCTGTTACGACCTTCGCTTCCCCGAGCTGTTCCGGATCCTCGCTCTGCGCGGCGCCCGCCTCGTCGCCGTCCCCTCCGCCTTCACCCTCGCCACCGGCCGCGACCACTGGGAAGTTCTGCTGCGGGCGCGGGCGATCGAGGACCAGGTCTTCGTCATTGCCCCCAACCAGTCCGGCGAAGCGCCACCGCACTTCAGCTCATTCGGCCGCTCGATGATCGTCGACCCCTGGGGGACGGTCCTTGCCACGGCCCCCGACGGCGAGGGCTTCGTCGCCGCCGAGCTCGACCTTGCCGCCCAGGACCGCGTGCGCGAGTCGCTGCCCTCGTTGGCGAACCGGCAGCCCGACGCCTACCTCTGGCCGCAGCCGACGGAGAGCCGCAGCTGATGGCGCAGGCACCCCCCGCCGACAAACGCCGCCTCATCCTCGACGCCGCCGTCCGCGTTTTCGCCCGCCAGGGCTTCCACTCGACCCGCGTCTCCGACATCGCCGACGAGGCGGGGGTCGCCTACGGCCTCGTCTACCACTACTTCAATTCCAAGGACCAGGTCCTAAACGAACTCTTCACCGAGCGCTGGTCGCTGCTGCTGGCGGCGATCGAGGAGGCCGACCGCGCCGATGGCGGCCCGCGCGAGAAGCTGGGCAAGGTCGCCGGCTTCATCTTCGACTCCTACCGGCACGACCCAGACCTGATGAAGGTGATCATCGTCGAGGTGACGCGGGCGGCGAACTCGTTCGGCCAGACTCACCTCGAGCAGATCCGCCGCGCCTACGAGGGGATCGCCAGGATCGTCGCCGAGGGTCAGGAGAGCGGCGCCCTGCGCGGCGACGTCGAGCCGATGTTCGCCTCGATGGCCTTCTACGGCGCCGTCGAGCAGTTGCTCTCCGGCTGGATCTTCGGCACGATCCCCGCCTCGGAGACCGATTTCGACGCCGCCCGCGACCTCCTGGTGACGACCATCTGCGACGGACTCGAGCCGCGGTGAATAGGCTGGCGGCATCTTCTATCGCCATCGGACCGGGTTGGTTTACCGCCGCGTCCTCGGGGAAAGGTTTGAGCTGAGTGGATAACGAGCTGGTCAAACGTCTCGTCTGGAGCGGCCTCTTGGCCGCGATGGGCGCCCTAGCGAGCATCGCCGCATCGCGGGCCGCGGCGATCGCCTACCGCCGCCTGTACAACGAGGACCCGCCGGAGTAGGAGGGACCGATGGCCGACCCCGCGCAGAACCCGCCGCCGATCCCGCCCCCGGGGCCGCCGCCTCCGCCGGAGGAGCGCACGCTCGCCGACCTGGTCGTCGACGTCTCCGAAAGCGCCTCGACCCTCGTCCGCGAGGAGATCGAGCTTGCCAAGGCGGAGGTCTCGGCGAAACTCGCCAAGCTCGGTCGCGGAGCCGGCGTTGGCGTCGCCGCCGGCACCTTCGCCTTCCTCGCCCTGATCCTGATCCTGCACGGGATCGCCTGGCTGCTCGGCGAAGAAGTCTTCGACGGCAACATCTGGGCCGGCTACTTCGTCACCGCCGGAATCTTCCTGCTGATCGCCGCGCTCGCCGGCTTCATCGCCTACCGGGCGCTGAAGGCGGGGTCGCCGCCCGTACCCGAGCAGGCGATCGAAGAGGCGAAGCTGACCAAGGAGATGCTCGAAAAGGAGGCTTCGTGACCACCGGTGCGCCAGGACGTTCCCCCGCCGAGATCCGCCGCGACATCGACCTCAAGCGCCGCGAGCTCGGGAGCTCGGTCGAGGCCCTGCGCGGCCGCGTCAACGAGATCACCGACTGGCGCCGCCAGGTCGAGGAGCACAAAGACCAGCTGATCATGGGCGCCGCCGCCGTCGGCTTCTTCATCGGCGCGCGGGCGATGCTCAGGCGCCGCAAGCGCCGTCGCGGTTAGTAGCCGGCGCTCAGGAGATCAGGTCGGGGTGGACGCCGCCGACGCCGAGTAGGCCGGGGCCGACGTGGGCGCCGAGGACTGGCCCGACCTCGGAGATGAAGGCCGGCTCGCAGCCGTAGATCTCGTAGCAGTCTTCGATCAGGGCGTCGGCGGTCTCTTTGTCCTGGATGTACTGGACGACCCAGCCGTCGGCCCCGTCTTCGTGACGCTTGCGCGCGTAGCCGCGCAGCCGCTCCAGCGAGCGGGCGCGGGTGCGGACGCGCTCGACCGGGGTGATCTCCTCCTCGAGGGTGAGGATCGGCTTGATCTTCAGCGCCCCGCCGATCCAGGCCCGGGCGCCACCGATGCGGCCCCCCCGGCGCAGATACTCGAGGGTGTCGATCGCGAACCACATTTTCAAGTCGTTGCGGGTCTGTTCGGCCTGCGCCAGGCAGGCCGCCGCGTCGGCGCCGGCCCGCGCGGCCGAGGAGGCACCGAGGGTGCACAGACCCATGCCGCCGGCGGCCGAGCGCGAGTCCAGCAGGTAGAGGCGCTCGCCTCCCTTGCCCTCCTCGATCAGCCGCTCGCGCGCCTGGCCCGCGGCCTCGAAGGTGCCGGAGATTCCCGCCGAGATGTGGATCGAGACCACTTCCCGCCCTTCGGCCAGCAGTGGCTCGTAGACCTCGAGGAAGTCGCCGATCGAGGGCTGCGAGGTCGTGGCGCCGCTTTCCGAGGCCCGCAACCGCTCGTAGAACTCGTCGAAGTCGCTGATCTCCGACTCCCGTTCTTGCTGGCCGTCGACGGATACATAGAGGCTGATCGTCTTGATCCCGCGGTCCGCAACCAGCTCGCTCGGCAGATAGCCGGTCGTGTCGCAAACGACCGCGGTCTCGGCAGACGAGCTCACCCTGGCGATTCTAGACCCGCTGTCACTTTTAGATGCGGACGGGGCAGTGGGTCAGTTTGAATCGCTCGGGGAGTTCCCGGTGATCGGATTAGGCTCTCCGCGATGCAAAAACTGGATCGGCTCCTGCTCAACCGGCACGTTCAGCGGCTCGGAGGCATTCAGGCTCTGGCGGGTGCCGCAGTGCTTGCGTGGGGCATCGTGACGGACATTGACCCGCTCATAGTGGCGGGCGTCCTGCTTTGCGCAGCGAATCTCGCCATCGCCCTCGTCGTCCTCCTGCCCAAGGCGAGGACGATTTTGGTTCCGGGTGGTCGCGGCGCGGGCGCCGTGTCTCAACCGGTCGCCGATCAGCCCTCCGGTGGCCGACCCAATCCCTGCGGGGACCCCGTGGAACGTCTAAGGGCGCTGTGGAAGGGAGCGCATCAGTTGGGGTGGAACCTGAAGCACTTCTGGAACTGGTGGTCCGCGGTCGATGACGAGGACTTCAACGGCAAGCTTCCAGATGAACACGGACCCGTCACGCACGACGAGGCGATGGAGACGCTTTGCTTCATGTTCGGGCAGTTCTTCTCCGCTGCTTGGACCTATCAGAGCTTCTGCCGTAAGCATCCGCGCTGGAGCGAAGTCAAGAAACTGGTGGATGAGGTCTACAACGCTTTGGGGATGCCGCAGGATACGGGCGGCAGACCTGATGACCGAATCGGTGCCACTCCACTTCACATCATCGGCAGACTAAGCACCAACCGATGGGGCGAGCCGGACTCTGAACCGCTCGATGAGGTCGGCTTCAGGGCCGTTCTCAAGCAAGATGCCGATGATTTCGAGCCGCTGCGGGTGTTCCTGCGCCAGGCTGGCCCCGACACCGCAGCGCGCGACCGCTTGGAAGCAGCTCGTCAGGAGCTGGAGCGCGTGGAAGAGTGGCTTGAAGAGAACGGCTACGGCCCCTGACTCAGTCGAGCAGCGCCGCGATCTCTTCCAGCGACCAGACGCGGTCGGCAACCCCCGCCGCCATAGCCGGCGTCCGCGGGTAGCGCTCCTTCAGCGACCGATGCGGGCGGGCGAAGTTGTAGTGCATGAAGTGGAGAGAGACGGCGTGGGCGAGGTTCTCGACTTTGCGGCTGAACCCGTTGGTGAGCCGCGTGAAGCGGCGCATCCCCATCCGCATCGTCAGGTTCTGCCGCTCCACGTAGCTGGTTGAGATCCGGTCCGGGTCGGGGTCTCCCTTCATCGCCCGCCGCTTGGTCCCGATGCAGACGGCAGGGCTGTATTTGCCGACCTCGCCGCCCGCGTAGTGCTTTTGGATCTGCGCCCAGTCGACGTTGTTCCGGAAGGCAGGCCCAACCGTTCCTTCGTAGATCCGGTGCCCATCGGTGCTGAGCTGCACCCGGCCCTCCAGCCGGCTCGCCAGGTCGGTGAGGAAGTATTCGGCGTCGTCGGCGGTGCGCTCCCCGACCAGCCAGCTCGGAACCAGCTTCGTGTCGGCGTCAATCGCCGTGAAGGTCCACACGTCCCCGTAGCCCGGAGTCCCTTTGAACTGCTCGGGCACGTTCTTTTGCTTCGCGTAACAGAAGCTCCAGATCTCATCGACCTCCAGCACCTTGCAGGGGAGGTCCTGCAGGGCGCCGTCTTGATACTCGGCGCAGGCTTCGCCCAGGTCGGCCAGCAGTTTGGTGATCGTGTTCTTGGCCGCGCCGGTCGTGCGGACGGTGGCGCGGATGCTGTTGCCCTCTACCAGGCAGCCGATGATCTGTGCCCGTTTCTCGGTGCTCAGCCTGTTCATACTGACCATTATGCGTAAGCAAGCGGACGGAAAAAAGCGGCCATTAAGCCGGACATTCAGCGGGACATTTAGAGGGACATTCAGGTGGACATTTAGAGGGACATAGATCTGCTGTATAATCCCGCAACGCCAGTCCACAAGCCAAATTGAAGGGACATCCAAGCGGACACGCTACTGGACAAACAGCGGGACTATATGACGTCCCATCCGTGGATCAGCTTCCAGCTTGACGTGAAGGGGGCAGGCTGGGAGTTCTGGAATCACATTGGGGAAGCGCATTCGAAGTGCCGCCATCTGGCGAGGACTCCACTCCCGCCTGCGATAGCCCGAAACATGGAACAGGTCTACCTCGCCAAGGGAGCGCAGGCGAGCGCTGCCATCGAGGGGAACAGCCTGAATGAAGAGCAGGCTATGGCTGCTGTCGAAAAAAGGTTGGAGGTGCCCGAGAGCCAGGAGTATCTGAAGCAAGAGCTGGACAATGTGATCGAAGCTCTTGCCGCCATCGAAAAAGAAGTCCATGAGACGGGAAGCTTCGACCTCACGCCAGAAAGTCTGCGGGAGCTCAATAGGAAAGTGCTCACCGGCCTCGAGCTAGAGGATCACGTGGTTCCGGGAGAGTTTCGAACTCAGGGCATCCTCGTTGGAACCGTCTACAGGGGCGCCCCTGCCCAAGACTGCGAGTACCTCGTTCAGACCATGTGCGACTGGCTCAATGGCCCCGACTTCCACCCCGACGGCGGCGATCATGCCAGGGACTTTCTGTTTGCCGTCCTGAAGGCGATTGCTGCCCACGTCTATATCGCGTGGATTCACCCGTTCGGCGATGGGAACGGCCGAACGGCCCGTTTGGTGGAGTTCGGCATCCTCGCTGCGGCCGGAGTCCCTTCTGTGGCCGCTCATCTGCTTTCAAACCACTACAACCAGACGCGCGCGAACTACTACCGGCAGCTCGAGAATGCTTCGAAATCGGGCGGGGACCTGAATCCTCTGCTCGCCTATGCGGCCAAGGGCTTCGTTGATCAGCTCCAGCAGCAGCTCAACTCGGTTCATGACTGGATTCTCGAAGCAACGTGGACGAATTACGTCCACTCTCTCTTCACCGACTCCACCGCCACGGCCAAGCGACAGCGGGATCTCGTCTTGGCGCTGCCATCGGATGATTACGTTCCGCGAGCAAGACTCATGGGGTTGACTCCAGGTCTAGCCGAGGCTTACGCATCCAAGAAAAGCAAGACCTTGACCCGCGATATCAATGCCCTTGAGCAGCTGGAGCTGATCGACCGCGGCCCTGGGGGCTACCGTGCGCGTAGGGAGATAATGCTGTCCTTCATGCCGCGCGTGGCTCCGGGCACCGAGAACGACAGGAGCGATCTCTTCCCCGCTGTGGCGTAATTGGCGAGGTTCCGACTAGCTAACGCTGGGACCAGCGCGATTCTGCGGCTCGACGCGCTGCCGCCGAGCGCTCCTCGGCACTCATTTGGGAGGCGCGAATCTTGCCGCCCTTTCGACCGCCAATGCGACCAGCCGCTGCCTTGGGACTCTCTGGCTCCTGTGGCGTCTCGTCGGTCGCGTCGCCGACGATGGCGGCGGCAAGGCGATTGAGGTCCGCAGGCTTCTTGCTCCGCTTGGCCATGGTCAAAGCCTAGGGCAGGCGCAGGCGCTCCATGTGGGCGATGGCTTTGGTCGGGCGCACGGCCGAGCCGTAGTTTTCGAGCAAGCCGAGCTTGATCAGATCAAGGACCGCCCGGGTTAGCGCCCCGCTGCCGCCGATCTCCCGCGCCAGTTCGGGGATCGTCCTCCAGTGCGGGTAGGTCTCCAGCGCCAGGGCCATGACGGCTCGCTGAAGGGGGATGCGGTGCGCCGGCCAGTGCTTCCGGTTGTGGTGCTTCGGCTTCCTCGCCATCTACTCGATCCCGTAGAGCAGGTCGCGCACCTGCACGTCGATGACCCGCGCCAGCCTCACAACGTGGTCGAGACGCGGATAGATATGGCCCTGCTCGTAGCGGGACAAGGTTGCCCGGTGCATGAAAACCTCAGCCGCGAGCCGATCCTGACTGAATCCCGCCTCCTGCCGCAGCGCAGAGAGGTTGCGGCCGAAGTGCCCTGCCACATCCATCTACGCTGCCCCCACAAGCAGCTCATAGGCTCGCAGGGCGCTCCGGGTCGGCAGCACCGCCCCTGAGCAGCGGAACAGCAGCCCGCCCCGCATGAGTTCCCTCACCGCCCTTTCGATGGGGTCGCGCTTCGCGAAGTCCTCAGAGCCTCCCAGTTCGCGGATCAAGTCCGAGAGCCGCAGGGTCTGGGGGAACGTCTCTAATAGGTGGACGAAGATCGCCCGCTCTTCTTTCAGGTCTTCAGCAGCCGTGGCTGCCTTAGGCTGGCTCTGCATCGGAAGGTTCCGCCTTTCGGTGCCAGGCGGCGGGCTGTTTGCGCAGCGCCGCCGCCACTTCTTTCCTTGTCGGCGGTGAAGATAGAGCGGGGGCGGCGTTCCGTGGGCGTTATTTCAAACTGACCCACTGCCGCGGACGGCGATCGCTACACTTTGTGAAGTGACCGATACGCCCCAAGCCGCAATCACCCTCACCGACAAAGCCGCCGAGAAGATCGGCGAGCTGCTCGGCTCGCAGCCTGACGGCGGGGAGCAGGCGCTGCGGGTTGCCGTACGCGGTGGCGGGTGCTCGGGGTTCCAGTACGCCCTCGCCTTCGACAAGGCGAAGGATGATGACCACGTGTTCGAGGTCGATGGCGTCGCCGTCCTCGTCGACAAGGTCAGCATGCAGTTCGTCTTCGGCTCCGAGGTCGACTACATCGAAGGCCTCCAGGGCGCCGGCTTCCAGGTCAACAACCCGAACGTGGTCGCGGCCTGCGGTTGCGGCTCCTCTTTCCAAGTGAAAGAGGATGCGGCAGAGCAAGCAGCAGCGGTCTAGCTAGACCGCAAGAGCTTCTATTCGATCTGGAGCGGCGGCGACTGCTGCGGCGCGGTCGGCTGTGCCTGCGGGACCTGGGCGGTCTCGGGCTGCTCGACGCCGAGGGCTTCGCCCAGCTCGCCGGACTCGAACATCTCCTCGATGATGTCGCAGCCGCCGAGCAGCTCGCCGTTGACGTAGAGCTGGGGGAAGGTCTGCCAGTCGGAGATCTCGGCCGTCACTTCGCGCAGCGGTTGCAGCGCCGGGAGGACGTCGATCGCGCCGTAATCGACGTCGACCTGGTCCAGCACCTGGACCACGCGCATCGAGAAGCCGCAGCGCGGCATGTCCGGGGTCCCTTTCATGAACAGCAGGACCTGGTTGGCGGCGATCAGCTCTTCTACTTTGCTTTTCAGCTCGGGGTCGGCCATGGAGGCATTGTAGGGAGGTGGAAGGTTCGGCTAGAGCTGGGTGACGATCAGACCGATGATCGCCGCAAGAAGTCCGATGAATGCAGCGAAGAGGCCACCGCCGACGACCAGGATGGCGTGCTGCAGACCGTCGATGCGAGCGTTGATTTCGCTCACGCGGTCGCTCAGCTCCGTGAGTCGGGCTTCCACGCTGTTGAAGCGCACGTCGACGCGGTCCTTGAATTCGTCCAGCCGCGAATCGGGCCAGGTGGATCGCTTGTATCGCATGACCCTGAGCCTATGGAGAGAGGTCGTACGCATGGCGCGCACAATGTAACATTTTGTCGTAGGGAGCCGCGCGGAAGCGTGACTTCAGCCGGGCAGGCTGGTCTTGACCGACAGCGCGTGGATGGTGCCGTCGTCGAAGCGCTCTTTGACCGCTGCCTTGACCAGGCGGTGCTGGTCGATTCGGGAGAGGCCCTTGAACTGGGGGGCGACGACGGTGGCGCGGATGTGGTCGCCGGTGCCGGTTTCGTCGCTGACCTCGGCCGCGGCGCCGGGCAGCGCCGCCTCGATCATCCCCTTCAGCTCCTCGAGGTCGGCGGGCACTAGCTGGCGGCGGGCTCGCCGAGGGTCTCGAGCATCTCCTCGACCCGGACGAACTTGACCCGCGGGCGGCCGTGCGGCTCGCCGCGGCCTACCTCGGCCTGGTCGATCGCCTGCCAGTCCTCGAAGCTGACGTAGCGGACGTTGCGCTCGCGCAGCAGGTCCTCGACCGCGCTCGGGTCCGGCTTCTCCGGGCTCAGCAGCTTCTGCTCCTCGACGTCGGCGAGCAGGTGCTGGACGGTCTCCAGGGCGTCTTTCTTGTTGGTCCCGATCACGCCGGAGGGGCCGCGCTTGATCCAGCCGGCGGTGTAGTGGCCGGTCTTGTGCCCAGCGTCGTGGGAGTCGAGGATCCGGCCGCCCTCGTTGAGGATCAGGCCGCGCTTCTCGTCGAACGGCACGCCCTCGATCGGGATGCCCGTGTAGCCAACCGAGCGCAGGACCAGGCCGCACTCGAGCTCTTCGCGCTCGCCGGTGTCCTTGGCGCGCAGGGCGCCGCCTTCCTCGACCAGCTCGTTGCGGCCGACGACGATCGATTCGACCTTGCCGTCGCCCTTGATCTCGACCGGCGAGGCGAGGAAGCGGAGGACGATCCGCTGCTTCTTGCCCTCGGGCTCCCTTTCGGAGAAACCTTTGAGCGTTTCGACGTTGACCCGGGTCGTCTTGTCGACCTCGTCGGACTCGAGGAAGGCCTGGCTGGCCGGGTCGAGCTCCATCTCCTGCGGGTCGACGACGACGTCTGCGTCCTCCATCTCCCCGAGCTCTTTGATCTCCGGGTTGGTGAAGGCTGCCTGGGCGGGACCGCGGCGGCCGAGGACGACGATCTCGCGGATCTGCTTGCGATCCAGGGCCTCGATCGCGTGGTCGGCGGTGTCGGTCTGGCGCAGCTCGTGGTCGGTCAGGGCCAGCATCCGGGCGACGTCCATCGCCACGTTGCCGTTGCCGATCACGACGGCGCGCTCGCAGGAGAGGTCGAACTCGCGGTCGGCGTAGTCGGGGTGGGCGTTGTACCAGCCGACGAAGGCGGTGGCGGCGTGGCTGCCTGGCAGGTCCTCGCCCGGGATCCCGAGCTGGCGGTCGGTCTCGCAGCCGACCGTGAAGACGATCGCGTGGTAGAGCCGCTCGAGCTCTTCGACCTCGATGTCGTGGCCGATCTTGACGTTGCCGAAGAAGCGGAAGCCCTCGCGGGCGGCGGTTTTCTCGTAGACCCGGATCACCGACTTGATCTTCGGGTGATCCGGGGCGACGCCGCCGCGGACGAGCCCGAAGGGGCTGGGGAGGCGGTCGAAGAGGTCGACCTGGGCGTGCAGGTCGCCGTCCTTGAGGATGTGCTCGGCGGCGTAGAAGCCGCTGGGGCCGGCGCCGACGATGGCGACGCGGAGGGGGGTCTCTTCAGTTCCGATCTTGCTCATGGGGCGCGAAAGAATAGGGAAAGACGGAGCTCAGCCGAGCGCCGGGGCGCCGGCGCCGACCGCGCTGGGGGTCCCGTCGAGGGCGTCAAGCGCCTTTGCGACCGACATCGCGACGCAGGTGAAGATCGGCGTCTCGCGCTCGGTGTACTCGCTGGACTCGGTCGGCCGCAGCTCGTTGACCAGGTTGAGGAATTCACCTGGGTCGTCGCCCTCGAAGCAGACGACGAACTCCTGGTCGTCGATCCCGTAGGAGTAGGTGGTGTTGATCGTGATCTCCGGGTAGCGGCGGCCGACTTCGATGTGGCTTTTCATGATCCGGCCGCGCTCCTCCGGCGGCAGGCCGTACCAGCGGCGCTGCTTGACCATCGGGTAGAGGAAGAGGTACTTGCGGTCGCTGGTGCAGATCTCCGGGCGGGCGTCCTCGGCCGAGTAGGGCGACTGTTTGGTCATCGAGAGGAACGAGTGCGGGGTGGTCGTCCATTTCGCCAGCCCGCTCTGTCCGAGAACGACGTGGAAGGTGTGGATCTCGCCTAGGTTCGGGCTCTGCGTCAGCAGCACCAGGTCGACGTCGCCCCGCGTTCCTATGGTTGAGTAGGCGCGCAGCGAGCGGTCGACGGCGAAGTCCTCGCAGGCGGCGAGGAATTCCTGCTTGTCTGCCGCCCGGAGCTCCGGGTCCCGACGGCGCCAGGCTGGATCGATCTTGAAGAAGCTGAACTTGGCAAACGTGCGGTCGGCCATCGGAATGACGATAGCGCTCGCCCTGCTCCTGTTCGCGCCGTCCACCGCGGCGGCAAAGGAGAAACAGGTGGTGCTGGCCTGGCTGCCGAGCGACACCACGATCGCCCAGCTGGCTCACGCCGGCTTTTCACCGGGGGTGATGAGCGCCGGTCTCGGCACGGTCCCCACCCTGCAGACCTATCTCGACGTCGGCCAGGGCAACCGTGTCTTCGACTCTCTCTATGACCGTTCCCTGCCGGAATCCAATAACAAAGCCCGCTGGTGGCGAGAAGCGGTCGAACGGGCTGAATCTGCCCCCGCCGAGATCGTGCCGGGACTTCTGAAGAAGACGCTGCGGGAAAACCACGTCCGCTTTCAGTTCTCGGAAGTACTGACGGCCACCCTCGACCGTCTGCCCCCGCGCAGGAGCTACCAGCTCCTGATCGCAATCGCCTGGCCGACGGGAAAGTCGGACGAGCCAGTGGCGATTGGCATCGCCGGTAGCGGCTTCGACGGCAATCTCACCTCTGACAGCACCCGCACCGACGGCTACGTGCTTTCGACCGACGTCGCGCCGACGATTCTCCAACGGCTGGGGATCGGGATCCCCTCGCAGATGTCGGGACAGCCGATCCACGCGGAGGGGTCGGTCGATCCGGGGGCGATCGAATCGCTGGTCGCGCGGATGGACGTGATCTCCTCACGGCGCGGGCCGGTGATCGGGCTGAACGTGGTCATCTGGTTGGCGGCGCTGGCACTGGTCGCGCTCCTCGGCCGAGGCCGCCTGGCGCGGCCGGCGGTGCGAGTCACCGGCCTCGCGATCGTCTACCTGCCTCTGGTCCTTCTGCTGGGCGCGGCGTTCGAACCGGGGGAGACCGCTGAACAGCTGCTGGTGCTGCTGCTCTCCCCGATGCTGGCGGCACTTACGCTCGTGGCGTTGCGCGGCTACCGGGCGCTCGCGGTCGCGTCTGCTCTGACGGTGGTCGCCTACGCCATCGACGTGATCGCCGGCTCACCATTGACCTCGCTCTCCCTGCTGGGCCCGAACCCTGGCCTGGGGGTGCGCTTCTACGGGATCGGCAACGAGCTCGAGGCGCTGCTGGCGGTCCTCGTGGTGGCCGGGACGGGAGCGGCGCTGGCCGGGTTTGCGGCACGGGCGCCCCGGGCTACGGCCGCGACGACCTTCGTCTTCGTCGGCCTGGTCGCCGCCGTGATCTTCGCCGCCGGCCGCTTCGGCGCCGACGTCGGCGCAGCGATCGTCTTCCCGGTTGGGGCTGTAGCCGCGGCGGTGGCGATCCTCGGGCGCGGTAGGCGCACCTCCCTGCTCGCGATCCTCGCCGCGCCGCTCGCCGTCCTCGCCCTGCTGGCGCTGATCGACCTGCTCAGCGGCGCCAACGCGCACCTGACCCGCTCGGTCCTCGACGCCGGCGGTCTCGGCGACCTCGCCGACGTCGCCCAGCGCCGCCTTCAGCTCTCAGCCCACAGCTTTGCCCGGCCGGTGCTGCTCGCCTTCCTGCCCGTGGTCGCCGTTGCTGCTGCTCTTGCCTATGTGCGACGGGACCGCTTGCGGCGTTGGGTGGCTGGCGTGCCGGCGGTGCGGGCCGGCCTCATCGGTGCTCTCGCCGCCACCGTCGTCGGCACCCTCGCCAACGACTCAGGCGCGCTCCTGCTCGAGATCGGCGCTGCCTACCTGCTCGTCTTCACCGGCTTCGCCTGGGCCGAAAGCGATGCGGGCCCTGCCGACCGATGATCTACTCTTGATCACCCGTGCGCATAGGTCTCGTCTCGCCATATTCCTGGTCTTACCAGGGAGGCGTGAACCGGCACGTTGAGGCTCTCGCCGAGGAGTTCCTGGGGCGTGGCCACGATGTCCGCGTCCTCGCTCCCGTCGACCCCCCTGGGCGGATCAGCCGCGTCCTCCACCGGGCGCAGGCGGAACGCCTCGAGCTGCCCGAATACCTGATCCCGCTCGGCCGCACCGCCGGGTTCGGGGCCAACGGCTCGGTCTCCAACCTCGCGCCCTTCCCGGCCGGCGGCGTCGTCGCCCCGCGCCGAGCCGTCCGCGCCGGCGACTTCGACGTCATCCACGTCCACGAGCCCTTGGTGCCGCTGGTCGGTTGGAACGCGACCCTGGGTGCCCACGACCCCGTGGTCGGCACCTTCCACGCCTACGCGACCAAGCCGCTGCCGAACTACATCGCCAATGCGGTCGGCGCCCGCCGCCTTTTCAACCGGCTCTCGGCCCGGATCGCGGTCTCCGAGGCCGCCGCCTGGACCGGCCGCCGCTGGTTCGGCGGCGAGTACACGATCATCCCCAACGGTGTCGACATCGAGGCGGCTCCGACCGACCCGGTGCCGCCCTCTGAGGAGCTGCAGATCCTCTTCGTCGGCCGCCCCGAGGAGCGCAAGGGCCTGCCGATCCTCCTCACCGCCTTCAACGCCTTGGTCGAGCACGTGCCGAGCCGGCTGACGGTGATCGGGGCCGAGCGCGAGGACGTGCTCCGCTACGTCGCCGACCCCGAGCTCCTCCGCTTCATGGACATCCGCGGCCGGGTCTCGGGAGCGAGCCTGTGGGAGGCGCTGCACCAGGCCGACGTTCTTTGCGCCCCCTCGCTCTCGGGTGAGAGCTTCGGGATGGTCCTCACTGAGGCTTTCGCGGCGGGCACGCCGGTCATTGCCTCTGCCATCGCCGGCTACAGCGACGTCGTCAGCGACGGCCGCGACGGGCTGCTGGTTCCCCCGGGCGACCCCCAGCGCCTCGCCGAGGAGCTGCAGCGGGTCCACCACGAGCCCGAGCGGCTGCGCGAGATGGGCCGAGCGGCGAGGCGCAGCGCCGAGCGCTACGCCTGGCCTCGGGTAGCCGACCAGGTGACGGAGGTCTACGAGCGCGCGATCGAGGTGCCGAAGCCGGCGAGCGCGGGCGAACGGTTCGCCCACTGGGCCGGGATTCGGCCTGCCGACGGGAACCCGAAGCGCCCGGCGGAGCGCCTGCCTTCGCTCGACCCCGCGCCGGCGCAGGCGGGTAAGCGGGGCCGTGCGGTTGCCCGGCGGATCGGGCTTGGCGTTGCCGGTCTGCTGGGGGTCGGCCTGACGCTCCTCGCCGCCCGCAAGATCGGCGTCGACAAGGTCGTCGAAAGCATCGTTCGCTCTGACCTCACCTGGGTCCTGATCGCCTGCGCCTTGATGGCGAGCTCGCTCTTCTTCCGCGCCGCCTCCTGGTACTGGATCGCCCGGGCGGCGCTGCCGAACCGGCCGATCCGGCGCCGCGACGTCACCTCGGCGACGATGATCGGGGTGCTGATGTCGGCCACCCTGCCGGCGCGCCTCGGCGAGCCGGCGCGTGCGCTCACCTTGGCGCGCCGCAGCGGCCGGATGCGGGAAACGTTCCCGGTCCTGCTCGGGACCCTGGTCTCGCAGACGCTGCTGAACCTGATTGCCCTCGTCCTCCTGGGGGTGATCATCGTTTCGACCACGCCGCTCTTCCACTCCGGGACGAAGCAGATCTTCGCCTTCAGCCTGGTGCCGTTAATCGTTCTGCTCATCGTCCTCTTCGCGCCGCTGCTGATGCGCCGCAACGGCAACGGCCGGATCGCCCGCCTGGGCGGTGCGATCCACCGGGCGCTGGTCCAGGTCCGGGCCGGGCTGACGGTCTTCCGGGACCCGCGGCACGGAACCGCCGCCGCCGCCGCGCAGCTCGGAGCCTGGGCGATTCAGCTCGGCGCCTGCTGGGCGTTGCTCTACGCGCTCGGCCTCGACGGGCAGGCCGGGATCGGCGCCGCCGCCGCGGTCCTCTTCGCGGTCAACGTCACCGCGGTGGTGCCGGCGACGCCGTCCAACATCGGCGTCTTCCAGCTGGCCGTGATCAGCGTTCTCCACACCGGCTTCGGAGTCAGTACCGCCGACGCCCTCGCCTACGGCGTGATCCTGCAGGCGGTCGAGATCGCCACCGCGGTAGCTCTGGGGCTGCCGGCGCTCGTCCGCGAGGGGCTCACCTGGAGCGACTTGCGGGTCCAGGCGCTCTCGACTGCGCCGGTTCGGCTCGAGCCGCAACCGCAGAGTCGCTCAAACAGCGCAAAACGCAGCGGCGTCGTCTAGCCGCAGCCGCAAAAGCCTCAAAAACTTCCGCGTATTGATTTAGGATTGCGCGGAGGCGTGCCCGCCACCGATCCCAGGCCAGGCACTGCCGACCGGGAGGCGCGCGGCCGGCGCCGGTTCCATCCAAATCGAGCCGCCGGCCCGCCTTCTAGTCCCCTCAGGCGACGAGCAGCGTGACATTCATAGCCGGATCGACAAGGTTCCTTGACGAATCCACAGTGGTGTGCATAGAGTCGAGCAATCGGCCATAAGCACTCACGCGAACTTGGGAAGGGGAGCCGTGAGATACGACTCGGCAGTTTTGGAGAGGGTCGCGCAGCGCTTCCGGCGCGACATGTGGGACTCGGTAGTTCCGGAAGCAGTTTCCGAATCAGGAGTCGAAGTGGAGAGGTTCGGGCCGGTGCAGGCCACCGCCTTTGGTGACCTGCCCGAAATACACCTGCTGCAGCAGATCCAGGGGGCGGCGGAGCCCGACGCCGTCGCCGACGGCCACCTGGCCGCGGCGGTCGAATGGATGCGGGCTCGCGAAGTCGACTATCGGATCCCGGTTGCCGCCGGCCGCCCTGGTGCGGCGGAGGCGGAGGCCTGGTTGGACGAGCGCGGCTACGAGCAGGGGACGGGCTGGGTGAAGCTGGTCCGCGACGGCTCACCGCCGGACTTCTACGTCGACCCCAGCATCGTCATCTACCGGCTCGGCGAAGATGAAGCCGAAGGCGAAGGCCTGAGCACGATCGCCGCCGAAGCCCTGGAGATGCCGCTGGTGGCGGGGACGCTGTTCTTCTCGCTCCCACAGCGAGACGGATGGCACTGCTACACCGCGGCGCTCGGCCCGGGGGAGATCCCGGTTGCGACCGGCTCGATGCTGATCGCCGACGGCGTTGCCCAGCTTGGGGCGGGGCAGACGCTGGCGCACGCTCGCGGCCGTGGCTGCAACTCCGCGCTTCTGCACCAGCGCCTGCTGGATGCTCATCGGGCGGGATGCCACACCGTGTTCGTCGAGGTCGGCGAATGCGATCTCGCCTCCTGGTCGGCGGTCACCGGCAACCTGCAGCGGGCCGGCTTCGAGGAGGCCTACGAAGGGCGCAACTGGCAGCGGCCGGCACTCCACCCGGCGGAGATGCCGGAGCGGTTCAGCGGCTGAGCTCGGGGGCGGGGGCCCCTTCGGAGCCCTCGCCCTCGTCCGCCGCCTCTTCCGGGTCGGACTCGGGTGGTACCTCGCCGCCGCGATCGGTGCCGGCGATCACCTCGTCCGGCGCCTTCTCCTCGGGGATGAAGCCGGACTTCATCCCGAAGTAGACGGCCTGCGGGTGGTGGGCGACGATCGCAACCGTCGACTGCTCCGGCATTACCGCGTAGCCGCCGGAGAGCGTCATTCCGATCTTTTCGAGGTCGAGCAGGCGCCAGACCTTCTCGTGCTCGGACTGGTCCGGGCAGGCGGGATAGCCCCAGGAGTAGCGGCGGCCCTGGTCGAGCTCGATCTCTAGCTGGCGCCGGATCTCGGAGTGCAGCCACTCGGCCAGGCCCTCGGCCGACTGCACCCCTAGCCCATGAACATAGAGCTGCTCGGCGAACTCGCCTTCGCTCTCGAGCCGTTCGATCAACTCGGTCACCTCTGGCCCGACCGTGACCCCCTGCAGGGCGACGACGTCGCGTTCGCCGGAGTCGAGCGGCCGATAGAAGTCGGCGAGGCAAATCCGGTCGTGCTTGGGCTGGCGGGGAAAGACGAGCCGCTCGATCTCGCGTTGGTGGTCCTCGGGGTCAAAGACGACCAACTCGTTGCCGTCGGCGTTAACCGGGAAGTAGCCGAGCCGCGCCCGCGGGTGCAGGTAGTCCTGTTCCCGCCACATCCGCTCCAGCCGCGGGGCGAAGCCCTCCTCCTCCGCCGTGCCCTCGACCAGCTGGCGCCAGGCCTCGCCCTTGACGCCGCGGCCGCCCCAGTGCAGCTTGAAGAGGACGTGGCGGTCGAGATGGGGGAAGACGTCGCCGAGGTCGATGGGGACCTCGCGCACGCCCCAGTAGGGCGGCTGCGGGATCGGCACGTCGGTGCGGGCCGCCGAGCGGACGCTGGCGTCAGTGGTCGGCGGTGCATCGTCGATCACAACCGGCTTCTCGCGCAGCTGCTTCGCCTCGGCCTGGATCCGCTCGACCAACGCGGCGCGGGCGTCGGCATCGACCAGCGCGTCCATCGTGTCGAGGCCCTGGAAGGCGTCCTTGCAGTAGAAGACGCCGGGCTCGTAGACCTCGTCGGATTCTTTCCCCTTGGGGTAGAGCGTGCGGCGGCCGAAATCTCGGTTGATCGCGGCGCCGCCGATCAGGACCGGGAACTCGAGCCCGCGCTGGTGCAGCTCGGCGATGCAGGTCGGCATCTGCTTGGAGGTCGAGACGAGCAGGGCGGAGAGGCCGATCGCGTCGGCCTCGTTCTCGACCGCGGCCTCGATGATCGCGTCGACCGGGACCTGCTTGCCGAGGTCGATCACGGTGTAGCCGTTGTTGGTGAGGATCGTGTTGACCAGCGACTTGCCGATGTCGTGGACGTCGCCGAAGACGGTCGCGATTACGACCTTGCCCTTGGTGTGGCCCTCAATCCGGTCGAGGTGGTTCTCCAGCTGCGCCACCGCGCGCTTCATCACTTCGGCCGACTGCAGGACGAAGGGCAGGATCAGTTCGCCGGCGCCGAATTTGTCGCCGACCTCCTTCATCGCCGGCAGCAGCACCTCGTTCAGGGTCGGGACGGCGCCGATCTTCTCGACCGAGCGCTCGATCTGGTCCTCGACGCCGTCCTTCTTGCGGCGGAGGATGTGCCAGTGCAGAGCCTCCTCGGGCTCCATCCCCGCGGTCGGGTCGGCGACCTCGGCTTCTGCCTCCTCGCCCTTGGACTCGAAGTGGGAGATGAAGCGCTCGAGCGCGTCCTCGCGGCGGTTGAAGACGAGGTCGTCGGTCAGCTCCCGCTCCTCGTCGGGGATCTCCGAGTAGGGGGTGATGTGGTTGGGGTTGACCATCGCCAGGTCGAGGCCCGCCTCGACGCAGTGGTGGAGGAAGACCGAGTTGAGGACGGCGCGCGGCCGCGGCGAGACGCCGAAGGAGACGTTGGAGACGCCGAGGGAGGTCTTGACGCCGGGGATCTCGGACTTGATCCGGCGGATGCCCTCGATCGTCTCCACCGCCGAGGGCCGCCACTCCTCGTCGCCGGTGGTGAGGGTGAAGGTGAGGGCGTCGAAGATCAGCGCCTCGGGGTCAAGCCCGTGCTCGCCGCAGGCGATGTCGCGGATCCGTTCGGCGATCTCGACCTTGCGCTCGGCCGTCTTCGCCATCCCGACCTCGTCGATCGTCAGCGCGATCAGGGCGGCGCCATGTTCCTTCGCCAGCGGGATCACCGTGTCGGCCTTGTCGCGGCCGGCCTCGAGGTTGATCGAGTTGACGATCGCCCGGCCCGGGATCTGCTCCAGAGCGGCCTTGATCACCTCGGGTTCGGTCGAGTCGACCTGGATCGGGGCCGGCTGGGTCAGCGAGACCCGCTTTACCACCGCCTTCATCTGCTCGTCCTCGTCCTGGCGCTCGGTCAGGGCGACGCAGGTGTCGAGCACGTGGGCGCCGCCTTCGACTTGGTCTTCGGCGACCTGGACGAGGCCGTCGTAGTCGTCGGCGAGCAGTAGTTCCTTGGCCTTTTTCGAGCCCTGCGAGTTGACCCGCTCGCCGACCAGGGTCGGCCGCGGCTCCTGCACCAGCGGCGTTGAGGTCATCATCGAGGAGACCTCGATCGGGCCCGGCGCTGGGCGCTCGCCGGGCACGCGGCCGTCGACCCGCTCGCGGATCGCGGCGATGTGCTCGGGGGTGGTGCCGCAGCAGCCGCCGACGATGCCGACCCCGAAGCGCTCGACGAACTCGCCGAGCGACGCCGCCAGCGGCTCCGGCTTTTCGGGGAAGATCGTCTCGCCCTCGGGTCCCTGGAACGGCAGCCCCGCGTTGGGAATGCAGTGGACCGGGAGCGGGGAGGCCTCGCCGAGGAAGCGGATCGCATCCCGCATGTCCTCCGGCCCGGTCGAGCAGTTGAGGCCGATGACGTCGACCTCCAGCGCGGTCAGGGTCGTCAGCACCGACTGGATGTCGGTGCCGAGCAGCATCTTGCCGCCGTTCGGCAAGAGCGAGACGCTGCACTGGATCGGCAGGGTGCGGCCCGTCTGCTTGAAGGCCTCGCGGGCGCCGAAGATCGCAGCCTTCACCTCGAGAATGTCCTGCGCGGTCTCGATCATGATCAGGTCAGCGCCGCCTTCGACCAGCCCCTGGGCCTGCTCGGCGAAGACCTCGACCAAGCGGCCGAAGCTGATGTTCCCGAGGGTGGGGTCGGTGGAGGCGGGGAGGAACCCGGTCGGCCCGATCGAGCCGGCGACGAAGCGCTGCTCACCCGCCGCCCGCCGCGCAATCTCAGCAGCCTTGCGGTTGATCTCCAGGGTCTGCTCGCCGAGTCCCCACTCTTCAAGCTTCAGCCGCGAGCCCTGGAAGGAATCGGTCTCGACCACCTCGGCGCCGGCTTCCAGCATCGAGTTGTGGACCCCCTCGATCACGTCGGGCCGGTTCAGCACCAGCACCTCGTGGCACTTGCCGGCGAGGCCGCCGTAATCCTCGCTCGAGAGCTCGAACTGCTCCAGCGTCGCGCCCATGCCGCCGTCGAAGACGACAACCCGCTCCTTCGTCGCAGCTATGTAATCCCGCTCAGGCATGAACCTACGAGGGTACCGAGGCGTCGCCCGGCGGCTGCAGAGCCGCTCCGGTGTGGGCGCGCGTTAGCGCTTGAGGCCGAGGCGTCGCTTCCAGTCGCGGGCGTTGAAGAGGCGGACGATCGGGGCGATCAGGCGGCGGCGGGACTTGCTGTAGGGGTACCAGGTGAGCTCGCGCTTGCCGCCGAAGCGGGTGATCACCAGGGACTCGCTGCGGCAGTACTTCTTGATCCCGCCTTCTCCGTGGCGGCTGCCGATGCCGGACTGCTTCCAGCCCCCCATCGGCACCTCGGTGGCGAAGTAGTTGACGAGGACGTCGTTGACGTTGACGGCGCCGCACTCGACCCGGCGCGCTACCTGCTCGGCTCGCTCGCGCTCGCCGAAGACGGCGCCGGAGAGGCCGTAGCGGGTGTCGTTGGCGAGTTGCAGCGCCTCCTCGGCATCGCGGACCTTCATCACCCCGACCACCGGGCCGAAGGTCTCGTCGCGCATCACCTTCATCGAGTGGTCGACGTCGACCAGGACCGTCGGCTCGAAGAAGTCGCCGGGGCCGGGCGCGCGCTTGCCGCCGGTTAGGGCGCGGGCGCCGGAGGCGAGGGCGTCGTCGACGTGGTCGGCGACGATCTCGATCTGGCGCGGCGAGGTCATCGCACCGACGTCCTTCGGCTCGCCGCCGTCATCGGCGCCCTGGCGCAGGCGCCCGACCTCCGCGGTCAGCTTGTTGAGGAACTCGTCGTAGGCCGGCTCCTCGACGTAGATCCGCTCGACCGACATGCAGATTTGGCCGGAATTCATCATTCCGCCCCAGGCCGCGGCGTTGGCGGCGCGGTCGAGGTCGGCGTCGGCGAGGACGATCATCGGGTCCTTGCCGCCGAGCTCGAGGCTGACCGGGGTCAGCGTCTCCGCCGCCCGCGCCATCACCTTGCGGCCGGTCGCGTCGGAGCCGGTGAACTGGATGAAGTCGACCGCGTCGACCAGGGCGCCGCCGGTCTCGCCGATCCCCTGGACGCAGTCGAAGATGTCGGGGCCGCCGATCTCCTGCTTCCAGGCTTCGACCACCTCGGCTATCCCCAGCGGAGTGAACTCCGACGGCTTGACGACGACGGCGCAGCCCGCCTGCAGGGCGGGGACCGCGTCGCCCAGCGAGAGGATCAGGGGGAAGTTCCAGGGGCTGATGATGCCGACGACCGGGTGGGGCCGGTACTGGATCCGCAGCTTCTTCGATGCCAGTAGCGGTGAGTGGGGGCGGATGCTCTCCTCGCCGATGAAGCGGGCGGCGCGGGTGCCGTAAAAGTTGATCAGGTCGGCGAGGTAGGTCGGCTCGTTCTCGGCGTCCGGCCTTACCTTGCCGGTCTCGCGCTGCATCGTCTCCAGCACCCGCTCGCGGTTGTCGAGCAGCCAGTCGCGGAGCTTGCCGAGCCAGTGGTAGCGCCCCTCGATCCCCATCGCCTCCCACTCGGGCTGGTTGGCGCGAACCCGCCGCACGACCTCGGCAACCTTCTCGGGTGGATCGACCGGGACGTTCTGGATCACCGCTCCCGTCGCCGGGTTGCGGACCTCGATCGACTCCTCGGCCGTCCTCTCAGCAGTTGCGCTCTCCACCCCGATGCTCCCTTCGTCGCCGTTTGGCTGGTCAGCCAAATGTACCCCGGTGGGATCGCGAAGCAACCCTCAGCCGAGGTAGTGGGTGCCGATCAGGCCCACGAACGCGGCGATGATCATGGCGTTCAACCTGTCGAAGCGCCTGTTGATCTCCCGGATCTCTTCTCTTAAGTCCCGGATCTCGACCTTGACCTCACGGAAGCCCTCATCCATGTGCTCCTTGAGGTCGTCGAGGCGCTCGTCGGTCCAGGTTTCCCTTGCCATGACTGCCATGACTGCCATGGTTGCAACTGTAGACAGAAAACCTCATACGAAAGGCGCGCACAACGTAAATTTTCAGCGTCTAGTGTGAGACGAGACGGTAAACGGGGCCTTCGACCGAGGCGACGTAGAGGCGGTGCTGGTCGTCTTCGCCGAAGGAGCTCGGGCTTTCGACCTGGAGGCCGAGCTTGTGGTCGCCGGAGGCACGTTTCAGGTGCGGGGCGAGCGCTCGCAGCTGGCCCTCGCAGAGGTCGGCGTAGACGTAGCGCCCCAGCAGCCCCTTCAAGCGGGGGTCGCGGACGACGTAGCCGCCGATGATCGAGCAGCTGCTGCCGCCGCGGGCGTGGCTGTAGGTGAAGATCGGTTTGACGGTGCCGCCGGGGTTCGGGGTGCCGCTGTTCTCGTCGCTGTACTTGGAGAAGCCCTCGAAGGCGTCCCAGCCGAAGTTGGCACCGCTGGCGGCGGCGACCGGAAGGTAGTCGAGCTCCTCGAACTGATTTTGGCCGACGTCGGCGATCGCGATTCGCGGCCGGCGGCGGTCGAAGGCGAAGCGGAAGGGGTTGCGCAGGCCGTAGCTGTAGATCTCGTCGCGGCCGGGCTTGCCGACGAACGGGTTGTCGGCCGGGACCGAGTAGGGCCTGCCGCCGGAAGGCCGTGGGTCGATCCGCAGCAGCTTGCCCAACAGCACGTCCTTGTTCTGGGCGTTGTTCGGCGGGTCGCCTCCCGAGCCGCCGTCGCCGGTCCCGAAGTAGAGGAGGTTGCCGAGGAACTGCAGCTGGCCGCCATTGTGGTTGGCGTTGACGGGGTGGGGGATGACGATCACCTTCCGCCGTGATCCGCGCCTCGCCTGGGTTGCGCTGCCCCGCTTGAATTCGTCGATCCGGATGTTGCCGTCGTTGTCGGTGTAATAGACGTAGAAGCGCCTGCTGCGCGCGTAGTCGAGCGGGAAGGCGACCGAGAGCAGGCCCCGCTCGCCGCCGTAGGAGACGTCGTCGCGCAGGTCGAGGAACGGCTTGCGGAGCCGGTGGCCATTGCGCAGCACGACGATCTGCCCGGGCTGCTCGACGACGAAGAGGAGCTGCGGGAAGCCGGGGGCTCCGGCGACGTAGACGGGGGCGTCGAAGGAGCCGATCTTCTTCAGGGCGACGCCGCCGCCGGCCGCGCGCTCACTCCGTGAGGTCGAAGAGGTGTCGCTGGCCGAACCGCAGGCGGGCAGGGCCAGGGCGAGGAGGAATGCCAACGCCGCCGCTGCGGTGGCGCCCCTACTTGCCTTTCTCGACTTCAACGATTTCACCGTTGTTCGTGACTTCGGTTTCCGGCAGGCGTTCGCTGATCTCAGTTGCGAACGAGCCACCGGGCCGGACGCCATTGTCGGTCTTCGCCTTCGCCTTGCCGCTGAGGCCGGCGTCGACGCTGTAGAGCAGCGTGTACTTGCCGGAGCGCACCGCACTCAGCTTCCAGACCGCGGTGGTCGTCTTGCCCGGCTTCAGTTCGCCGAAGGCGAAGGTCTTCGGACTCGAGGTCGACGCGCCTCCCGGCTTCGAGGAGCCGTGCAGGCGGGGATAGGTCTGCGCCAGCACCCAGACCGGCCGTTCGGGTTGGGCAAGATCGGGCTGGGGGTCGCGGACCCCGAACGGAAGCGAGGAGTCGACGCCCTCCTTGCCGGCGATCGTGAAGCTGACGGTCAAGGCCGGGACCGGGCGCTTACCGGTGTTGCGGACCGCGAGCTTCAACAGCGAGGTCTGCCCGAGTTTCTGCGCCGTCGGGAAGCTCGCTTCGGTGACCTTGACGTGGAAGGTCCCGGTCGGTTCGTCGTCCGCCGACGAGCTGGAGCCGCAGCCGCCGAGCATCGCCGCCACCGCCAGCGCGGCGAACCCGATCGCGATGGCCAGGAGGCGGGTGTGCCGGGAATGTCTTCCGGTCCCCCGCAAAGCGGCCCGAACATAGCACGGGGTTTGGCCGCCTTCGCAGGCATTTCAGGCAAGGATCGGCGGTTAGCGCGATCTCAACATGCGGCCAACAGATAGGACCCCGTCATCCCCTAGACTCCCGGCCAACGAGCGGGGCTCCGCGCGCGTGCGGCGCCGGCTTGGATGGAGGAGCAGATGGTCGGATCCGCGGTCAACAGGGCATTCCTGCCCGCCAAGTCGCTGTTCGAGACGGTGGGGGAGATGATGATCCTCACCGCGCGAACGATCGTTTCCGCGGTCAAGCCGCCCTACCCCTACGGCGAGGAGTTCATCGGCCAGTTCCTCTTCGCCCTGCAACTCTGCTGGTTCCCGCTGCTGGTATCGACCGTTGCCTTCGGGTTTGGTGCGCCGGGGCTGCAGGCGGCGAACTTCCTTTCGTTGTTCGGTGCCCTCGACCGGCTCGGCGGCTTCTTCGTCCTCGCCTCGATCCGCGAGTTCGCCCCCTTCGTGACTGCGGTCGTCGTCGCCGGTGTCGCCGGCACCGCGATCACCGCCGATCTCGGCGCCCGGAAGATCCGCGAGGAGCTCGACGCCCTGCAGGTGCTCGGGGTCGACCCGATCAAGAACCTGGTCGTGCCGCGCTTCCTGGCGCTGATGCTGATCACCGGCCTGCTCGACATCTACGCCCTGGTCTTCGGAATCAGCGGCGGCATCCTCACCGAGATGCTCTATCACCAGCCGCTCGGCGGCTTCTTCGCGACGCTCTTCTCCAACGCCTCGATCACCGATCTCGGCGGCTCGGTGATCAAGTGCACGCTGTTCGGCGCCCTGATCGCCGTCGTCTGCTCCTACAAAGGAATGACCGCCTCCGGCGGCGCCGCCGGCGTCGGCCGCGCCGTCAACGAGGCGGTGGTGATCTCGTTCATGGGCGTCTTCGCCTTCAACTACGTCTTCACCCAGACGATGCTGGCGACCAACCCGGAGCTGCAGACGATCCGATGAACGCCTGGCTCGCGGTCCCGCGCAACTGGCTCGACTCGCTTGGCGAGATCGCCCGCTTCGGAGCCCGGCTCGCCGGCCTCGTCTACTCCGGTCGGGTCCTGCGCTTCTTCGGCGAGACCCTGCGCCAGGCTGGGATCCTGATCCTCGGCTCGGCCCTGATCATCTGGGGCCTCGTCTTCACCCTCGGCCTCCAGTGCGGGATCGAGGGCGCCTACCTGCTGCGCGCCCAGGGCGCACCGGCCTACGCAGGCGTCTTCTCCGCCTGGTGCGATCTGCGCGAGATCATGCCCTACGCCTTCGGCTACATGCTCGCGGCCAAGGTCGGGACCGGGATTGTCGCCGAGCTCGGGGCGATGCGGATCTCCGACGAGATCGACGCCCTCGAGGTGATGGGGGTGCCGCCGGTGACCTTTCTCTGCGCCACCCGCCTGCTCGCCGCCTGGATCGCCTTCCCCTTCATGTACCTGGTCGGGATCGGGATCATGTACCTGGCCAGCTACCTCGCCGTCGTCCAGCAGATCGGCGACGTCTCCTCCGGCGGCTACTTCCTGATCTTCTGGATGTTTCAGAACCCGCCCGATTTGATCTTCAGCTTGATCAAGGGCATGGCCATGGCGACGGCGATCGTGATGGTCGGCTGCTACTACGGATATACGGCTTCCGGTGGGCCGGTCGGAGTGGGGACCGCGACGGCGAAGTCGATGGTCCTCAACATCGTTTTGGTCCACATCATCGGGATGCTTGGAACCCTTGTCTTCTGGGGAGCCAATCCCCGGGCGCCGATAGGAGGCTGACGTGTCGATCGAGGAAGAGAACCGCTTCGAGGGCGAGGAGGCTCGCGAGGAAGAACAGGAACTGCGCGACGAAGCCACGTCGAGCGCGGAAGCGCCGCCGGAGATCGCGACCGATCCCGAGCCGGCCTCCGACCATCCTCGCAGCGCCACCGCCGACGGTCCCTACGTGAGCGAGGACGGCGCCCTGATGGGACGCGACTTCGTCATCCCCGGCGTCAACCCGCGCGAGCACGATCCCTACAAATTCCACACCGGCGTCAAGCGCGACCACGGCGGCGAGGACGCGATCGAGATCATCGACCTGGTCAAGCAGTTCGGCCGCGCCCGCATCCTCAACGGCCTCAACCTCGGCCTCCCCGAGGACCAGGTCTCGATGGTGCTCGGCCCCTCGGGGACCGGCAAGAGCGTGCTGATCAAGCACATCGTCGGCCTGCTCTACCCCGACTCCGGCGACGTGCTCGTGCACGGCGAGTCGATCCCGAACATGACCGACGACGAACTCTTCGAGGTGCGGAAAAAGTTCGGGCTGCTGTTCCAGGACGGGGCGCTGTTCGGCTCGATGAACATCTACGACAACGTCGCCTTCCCGCTGCGGCAGCACACCGACAAAGGCGAGGAGGAGATCGGCGAGATCGTCAACCGCCGCCTCAAAGAGGTCGGCCTCACCGAGGCCACCTACAAGATGCCGAACGAGCTCTCGGGCGGGATGCGCAAGCGCGCCGGCTTCGCCCGAGCGCTGGTGCTGGAACCGGCGATCGTCATGTTCGACGAGCCCGACTCGGGCCTCGACCCGGTCCGCACGGCGCTGCTCTGCGAGCTGATCCGCGAGGTCCACGCGGAGAACGGCGGCTGCTACCTGGTGATCAGCCACGACCTCGGGACCGCGCGCCGCATCGCCGACTTCATCGCCGTGCTTTGGAGCGGCAAGATCGTCGAGTCCGGCCCCAAAGAGGAGCTGTTCGACTCGAGCAACCCGTTCGTCAGCCAGTTCCTCAACGCTGACGTCAGCGGGCCGCTCTCGATGGACTGAGCTTGAGCGCGGGGCCCTGGTTCGGGCGCGTCGCGGCGTGGGCGGCTGAGCGGGCGCGCCCGCTGCTCGTGGTCACGCTCGTTGTCGCCGTCGGCGCGGCGATCGGTGCCACCCAGATCCCGACCGACGCCGGCGTCGGCACCTTGGCCGACTCGGATTCGAGCACCTACCGGGCCACCGAAGACGTCCGCCGCGACTTCGGCGAAGAACCGGTCGTAGTCCTCGTCAAGGGCGAACTGCAGCGGCTGCTGCTGACCGAGAACATCTTCAAGCTGCTGCGGCTGGAGGGCTGCCTCTCCGGCAAGGTCCCGAAGGGGGCGCAGGCGATCCCGGGGCCGTGCGCCGAACTCGCCGAGATGCACGCGGTCGAGTTCTTGACCGGCCCGGCGACCTTTCTCAACGAGTCGGTGGTGCAGATCGAAGATCAGCTGCAGCGGCTGGCCGAACACGTGCCGGCGGAAAAATTCCGCGAATACCTGCTCGCGGTGGCGACGAAATACGGGATCACCAGCGTCCCCAGCATCGACAACGAAGAATTCGTCGCCACCGTCGTCTTCGACTTCGCGCGGCCACGCGGGACGCCGAAGGCGCGCCTCTCCTACCTCTTCCCGAACGCGCGCTCGGCGCAGATCGTGATCCGGCTGAAGCCGGACCTGAGCGCAGCGGAGCGGCGGCGGGCGATCGAGCTGATCGAAGCGACCGTGGCCGATACGACCCCGCGCAAGGTTTGCGGCGAAGGCGGCAAGCCGGCGCCTTGCTTCGCCCTCGCCGGCGGCAGCTATGTCGTCTCCGGCGCCCCGGTTGTGATCGAAGGCGTCGCCGGCGCATTGAAGGACGCGCTGCTCGTCCTTTTCGCGATCGCCCTCGCGGTGATGGCCGCTGTGCTCTTCCTCGTCTTCCGCTCGCGCTGGCCGCTGCTGCCGCTTGCGGTTGCGCTGGCCGCGGTCGCGATCACCTTCGGCCTGCTGGCGCTCGTCGGCGGCTCGTTGACGATGGCCTCGATCGCGGCGCTGCCGATCCTGATCGGGCTCGCGGTCGATTACGCGATTCAGTTCCAGGCCCGCTTCGACGAGCTCGGCTCGGCCCGCGAGGCCGCCGCGGCGGGCGGCCCGACCATCGGCACCGCCTGCCTGGCGACCGCGGCCGGCTTCCTGGCGCTGCAGCTGTCGCCGATCCCGATGGTCCGCGGCTTCGGCTGGTTGCTGATCCTCGGCATCGCCCTCGCCTTTGGCCTGGCGCTGACGGTGGGGATGGGGGCGCTGAGCCTGCGGCGGCCGGGTCAGGCCAGGGAGGGCAGGTGGCGCCTGCCCGTAGAGCGTCTTCTCTCGCTGGCGCGGACGTACCCGGAGATGATCTTGAGCGTGGGGATCGCGCTAGCCGTGGTGGGGTGGGCAGCTGGAACTCAGATCGAAACCGTTTCCGACATTCGCTCGCTGGCGCCGCAGAACATCAAGGCGGTCGAAGGGCTGAACGAGCTGCAGGAGAGGACGGGTGTCTCGGGGGAGCTCGACGTCAGCATCCACGCCCCCGACTTCACCGACCCGGCGACGATCGAGTGGATGGCGGGATTCAAGCGGCGGGTCCTGGCGAGCAACGGGTTCGAGGGGGAAGACCCGAGTTGCCTGAGCGCCGAAATCTGCCCGGGTCCCGCGCTCTCGGACTTCCTGGTCCGGGGAGAAGAAAAGCCGACGCAGAAACGGATCGAAGGAACCCTGGCGGCGCTCTCCCCGTACGCGTTGCGGCAGGTCGCCCCCGTCGATCCGGAAACCGGGAAGGTCGGCCACGAGGCGCTGATCTCGTTTGGGATCCGGGCGCAGTCGCTGGAAGACCAGCAGGCCCTGATCGAAAGGGTGCGTTCGGAGATCGGCGAGCCGCCGCCCGGCGTCGAGGTGCAGCTGGCGGGGCTGCCGGTAATCGCCGCGCAGAGCGCCTCCGACCTCTCCAGCAGCAGGTACTGGCTGACGCTCGCCGGGCTGGCGGCGGTGGCGGCAGCGCTGCTCCTCGTCTACCGCTCTTGGCGGCGGGCCCTGATCCCGCTCGTTCCCACCGTGCTTGCCACCGGCTGGGCCTCGCTGTTGCTCTGGGTTACCGGGATCCCGCTGAACCCGATGTCGGCGGCTCTGGGGGCGCTGACGATCGCGATCGCGACCGAGTTCGGCGTCCTCCTGGTCGGGCGCTTCCACGAGGAGCGGGGGAGCGGCGTCGGCGCTGAGGAGGCGTTGCGCCGCGCTTACTCGCGCACCGGCGCCGCGGTTCTCGCCTCCGGCCTCACCGCGGTCGCCGGCTTCGCGGTGCTGATCGCCAGCGACGTGCGGATGCTGCGTGACTTCGGCCTGGTTACGGTGGTCGACCTTGGTGCCGCTCTCGCCGGGGTCCTCCTCGTCCTGCCCGCGGTCCTGCTCTGGCTGGAGCGGGAATGAGAGATCGCTACTCGCTCCTCGTCGGGCTGATCTTCCTTGCCGTGATCGTCGTCGCTACCGTCAACACGCTCGAGGGTGGGGGTGGCGGGGAGACGCTCGGGCTCGATCGCTTCCCGGCCCGCTGGCCGCTGCCGGAGTTTGCCGTCCCCGCTGGCGCCGGACAGCTCGAAGGCGATGCAAACGTCGCCCAGGACGATTGCGAAACCGCCGCGGTCCCCTGTCCAGAGGGCTCGCAGCGGACTCCCGCCTGCCGGATCAAAACCGCCGGAGCGATCCGCGTCTGCGACCTCTTCGCCCAACCGCTGGTGATCTCGTTCTGGTTCACGAAAGGCGATGGTTGTGCCGAGCAGCAGGACGTGGTCGAGGAGGCCTACGGGCGCTACCGTGGGCGAGTGGGTTTCCTCTCTCTGGACATCCGCGATGATCGCGGCACCTTGCGTGAACTGATCAGCCGCCACGGCTGGACGATGCCGGTCGGCTATGACCGCGATGGCGCCGTCGCCAGCCTCTACGGAGTCGGCGGCTGCCCGACCTTCGCCTACGTCTATCCAGGGGGCACTCTGCAGAGCGCCAGCATTGGCGACCTCACCGCGCCGCAGCTGGACCACCGAGTCGACCAGCTCCTCGCCGCGACGAGGGTGGCGGAGCGGGGCTGAGATGGCCGAGGCGGCTGCACAGCGGATGGGCTGGGACCCGGCGCCGCAGCAGGGCTGGGTCGCTCCGCACATCGCCTCCGAGTTCCCCGGCCTAGGGATCGCCTGGGTCGAAGTCGACACCAAGCCCGGACGCAGCCCGGACCCCGTCCGCCGCCGCCTCTGCGACCTCTCCGACCGCACCTACGGCTCGCAGGCGATCCGGCTGCGGGAACGACCGATCCCTTGGGCTTACCGCGTCTTCTACCGCCAGATCGGCCTCGACCCGGACCGCACCCGAACCCCGGTCGAGCAGCTGACGCTCGAACGCCTCCACGACGGCGGCTTCCGCCCCCGCGGCCTCCCCGTCGACGCGCTCAACATCGCGATCGTCGAGACCGGGGTGGCGTTGCGTGCCTTCGACGCCGATCGCCTCGCCGGCCCGCTCTGCATCCGCGACTCCGCGCCGGGGGAGAGCCTGCCGGGGGCGCCGGGCGAGTTGGCGAGCGGGACCCTGGCGATTGCCGACGGGGAGCGGCCGATCGCCCTCCTCTTCGGCGCCACCGGCGAGGGCTACGGCGTCGAGTCCGGGACGAGGCGGGTCGCCGTCGCCGCCGTGCAGGTCAAGGGGGTGCCGCAGATCGCCGTCGAGGAGGCATTGTGGATGGCCGCGGCGACCCTGGAGGCGGCATGACTACACTTTTGGAGATGCCCGCTCTGCTGAAACGCGATCAGTTCGCCGGGCTCGGCGCGGGAATCGACGAGCGCCGGGCGCGACTCGAGCTGCGGCGCCAGATCGGCCGCCTCGAAGGCGAGCTCAACCAGCTATTTGGCGAGGCGTTCGGACACACGGAGGTGCCGCACCAAGTCGAGGCCCTCGCTGCGACGCCGCGGGTCCTCGACCTCGGCGAGCTGGAGGCGATCCGCGACCGCCTCGCCGATCGCATCGTCGAAGCTCGGCAGGCGCTGGTCGAGAGGCGGCGCGTCGAGGACGAGAACCGGGAGCTGGTCGAGCAGATGCTCGCCGCCCCTCAGGACTTCAAGTGGGTGCGGGTCTCGCGGCAGGACCTCGGCCTCGAGGGTTGCGGCCACTGGCACTCGCGCCCCCGGCTCGGCCCGATCGGGATGCTGATGGGCTGGTGGCGGGTCAAGGTCTCCTCCGGATGTCCCTTAGCCGGGCGGCTTGCGGCCGTTGACGACTAAGCGAGTTTCCGAACCTGACGAGCGACCGCCGGCCCCGTGGGGGAACGCGCCGCTGGCCGAGCTGGTCATTCTCGCCGGCATCGTCTCCCTGGTGATCGGGGTGATCGGCGGCCACCCGACGGCGATCGGCGTGGGCGTCGCGCTGGCGGGTCTGGGCGGCCTCGAGGTGGCGATCCGCGAGCACTTTGCCGGCTTCCGCTCCCACACCACCCTGTTGGCGGGAGCGGCCTTCGTCCTCGTTACCGGCCTCGTCTTCTACGTCGCCGGTCAGATCCTGGCGGTGGCGCTGGGCTTCGGCGCCCTCGCCTTCGCCATCGTCTTCTTCCTGGCTCGCCGCGCATTCCAACGGGCCTCCGGCGGCCTCAGCTACCGGATCGGTGGAATGCGCGGCTAAACCCGGGGCCGGTCTCCTAGGCGGAGACCGCTTCTGCCTCGCGTGCCGTCGAGCGGGTCGCCAGCTCCTGCGCCAGCATCCGGCGCTGGCGCTCGGTCAGCGTCCCCAGCTGCTTGTTCTCGTTCAGCGAGAGCGGCATCAAGAACTTGCGGGCGCGGGTCCGTCCCCACCGCCGCTGGCTCGTCAGCAGCTCGGCGATGGTCATGCTTTCGGTCTCCCACGGGCATTCGCGAACCACCTCCGCGGCATCCATGTCGCCTCGCGCGATTGCGCGCTTCAGCTCGGCTCTTGCCAGCCGCACCATGTTGGCCCTCTCGAGCGCCCTCATGTGCTGCGGAGCCTCACCTGAGGCGATGTTCGATGGTGGTGCCGTTGAGGCAGCTTCCACTGGACTCCTCCCTTCAAGGAATCGAGATAACTGGGGTATGTCGTGTCCGGCCGAGGAGCGAGCCTCCCGAGGCCCTGGTCCTACCGGACCGACTTCGTCTTTCCGAACGTCCCGCCCGGGTCATTCGGCGAGGGGGCCAAGCTACGTCTTCCGGGTAGTTGCCGTCAACCCGGTCTCACCGTTTTAACGTCCGACCCATTCGCTAAGAGCAACAATTTCGGGTCTGCCTCCGCGTTATCCAAAAAGACACAAGCCCGAAACTACCCCCCTTGGGGGATGTCAAGATTTCGTGACCAATAACTAGGCTTTCGGAAGCTCGGGGAAATTCTCGATCACCCGAGCGATCGTCCCCAAGGCGCCGTCGAGGTGCTCGCGCTCGTGCGTCGCCATCAAGCTGGTCCGCAGCAGGGCCCCGCCCGGGGGAACCGCCGGGTGGATGGCGACGTTCGTGTAGACGCCGTTGTCGAAGAGCGCCTTCCACAGCAGCACTGCCTGCCAGTCGTCGCCGACCACCACCGGGACCACTGGGGTGGTGGCGACGGTGCCGTCAGGCAGGGTGCCCGGCTCGATCACCTTGAGGCCGAGGTGGCGCAGCCCCTCGCGCAGGTACTCGGCATTGGCGAGCAGGCGCTCGAAGAGCTCCGGGCCGTCGCTGCGGATCACCCGCAGGGCGGCGAGGGCGGCGCCGACCGCAGCTGGCACCGCCGAGGCGCTGAAGATGAAGGAGCGCGAGGAGATCCGCAGGTACTCGATCACGTCCCGCGGGCCGGCGATGAAGCCGCCGCAGGAGGCGAGGCTCTTGGAAAAAGTCCCCATTCGCAGGTCGACCTCGTCCTCGAGCCCGAAGAGCTCGCTGGCGCCGGCGCCGCGGGCACCGAGAACGCCGGCTCCGTGCGCCTCATCGACCATCAGGCGGGCGCCGTAGCCCTTACAGAGCTCGACGATCCGCGGCAGGTTGCAGACGTCGCCCTCCATCGAGAAGACGCCGTCGACGATGACGAGGACACCGCCGCCGTCTCCAGCGGCGCGCTGGAGCATCTTCTCCAGCTTGTCCATGCGGTTGTGGCGGAAGGGGCGCAGCTTGGCGCCGGCAAGGCGGCAGCCGTCGAGGATCGAGGCGTGGTCGCCGGAGTCGCAGATGACGGTGTCGCCGGGGCCGAGGATCGTGCCGATGCAGCCGACGTTCGACTGGTAGCCGGTGGTGTAGACGATTGCGTCCTCGGTCCGCATCCACTCGGCTAGCTCGCGCTCGAGGTCGAGGTGCAGCGGCGTCGTCCCGTTCAACAGTCGCGAGCCGGTGACTCCGGTGCCGTAGGTCTCCAGCGCCTCGCGGGCCGCGCCCTTGACCCGCTCGTCGCCGGTCAGGCCGAGGTAGTTGTTGGAGCCGAGCATGATCGTCTCCCGGCCCTCCATCTCGACCACCGGGCCGGCCTGCGAGGTGAGCAGGCGGAAGTAGGGGAGGAGGTCGTGCTCCTTGGCGGCTTCGAGCTGCTCGAGGCGGTCGTGGCTGCGCGCCTTCTCGAAGACGTCGACGGGAGCCTTGGCGGTCTCGCTCATCTACCGAGAGTGTAGGTTGCGCACCCAGTGAGCGGAGCGAAGCGCAGCGAACCCTCGAACAGGGGAAGCCTGACGATCCGGCCGGTGCGGAACGGACGCGACCTCAAGCGGTTCATCGACCTGCCCTACCGCCTGCACGCCGGAACCCCCTGGATTCCGCCGCTGAAACTAGAGCGCCGACTCTTCCTCAACCGCCGCCTCAATCCCTACTTCAAGCACGGCGAGGCCGAATACTTTCTCGCCCTGCGCGGAGAGCGGGTGGTCGGCCGGGTCAGCGCCCAAATCGACCACGCCTTCAACGAGTTCCACGACAACCGCTGGGGGATGTTCGGCTTCTTCGAGCTTGAGGACGACCCGGAAGTGGCCGCGGCCCTGCTCGACGTCGCCGCCGACTGGCTGCGCCAGCGCGGCTGCGAGCAGATGGTCGGGCCGATGGACTTCTCGATGAACGAGGAGAGCGGGGTGCTGATCGAGGGGCACGAGCTCGAGCCGCTGGTCCGCCAACCCTGGCAGCCCGCCTATTACCAGCGCCTCTGCGAGGGGGCTGGGCTGGAGAAGGCGATGGACCTCTACTCCTGGTTCCTCGACATCAGCGACCGCGAGGACATGCTGCCGATCCTCTTCGAGCTCGACGAGCGGGCGAAAAACGAGCACGGGGTGAAGATCCGGCGGATGTCGCGGCGCCACCTGCGCGAGGAGATGGACCGCTTCGCGGAGATCTACAACGCCGCCTGGGCCGAGAATTGGGGCTTCGTCCCCTACTCGAAGGAGGATCTCGACACCTACACGATGGACATGCACCTGGCCTTCTCGCGCGACTGGTTCATGGTCGCCGAAAAGGACGGCGAGACGATCGCGGTGGCGATCACGCTGCCTGATCTCAACCAGGTGCTGAAGAAGATGAAGGGACGGCTGCTGCCGCTGGGCTGGTGGCACTTCCTGCGGCGCAACCGGATCTGCGACCAGGTCCGGGTCGGGTTCCTCGGGGTCAAGCCCGAGTGGCAGCACACCGGCGTTGCCGCCTCGCTCTACGTCGAGCATTTCGACACCGCCGCCCGGGCGCGCCAGAAACACGGCGAGGCGGGCTGGATCCTCGAGACCAACGAGGCGATGAACCGAGGCCTCGAGGCGATGAGCGCCGAGATCGTCAAGAAGTACCGTCTTTACGAGCGAGCGTTGGTCGAAAGCGCCTGATCGCGGCTCGCTGCTCGGCGTCACGGTTTTGTGACAAAGCACGTCCAGAGGTTTTAGACCTAGGTCTTGTTCTGTGACAGCCGGAATCTGACGATCACGGCGTGCCGCAGATATGCAGCTTTTATGGGATCACGATCTGGATGTATTACGACGAGACCCCTCACGGAGGACGACCCCATTTTCATGCCAGCTATGGCGACTCTGAGGCCACTGTCGATATTGAGGATCTGACGGTCATCGCCGGTCAACTGCCGCCGCGTGCGCGTCGCCTCGTATTCGAGTGGGCGGCGGCGCGGCAAGGTGACCTGTATGACAACTGGACGCGCGCTCGGGAACATCGACCATTGGTGCCCGTTGAGCCTTTGGCGTAGGCCATCTACCATCGAGCCATGCGCAGCACCCCTCTTCTGATCGAGGCAAAGGCAGCCGAGGGCCATCTGGTTCACGTTCGGTTCGAGGATGGTCTGGTCGCCGATGTCGATTTGTCTTACCTCCTGGACTACGGAGGAGTGTTTGAGCCGCTCCGCGATCTGGACTTCTTCCGACGCCTTCGAGCCGATGCCGAGGCTGGCACGATCGTCTGGCCGAACCAAGCTGACATCGCGCCGGAGACCCTGTACGCGCATGCGCGGCGGTGCGCGGCCGCGACCGCCTGACCCGAAGTTCCGGGATTTGGCTTAGATCCCTGGTGACCCGACCCCTGCTCTCGCTAGAGTCGCCCCGGTGGACGAGTTGCAACTTGACGGTGAGGTAATCGCCGAAGAAGACGCCGGCTCGAGCGAGGCGACCGACCCGGTCCGCCCGCTCCCTTCGGCTTACGAGGAGCAGCACGGAACTTCCCTGGCCCTGCGGCCCGAGGTGCGCACCGCCGTGCTGGCGACGGCGGGGGGAGTGCTGGCCGGCGCCGCCACGGTTGCCGCCGTGCGTGCCGTCAGCAGCGCCGCCGCCAAGGTTCGGCCCACGCGCCGGTTATCCGGCCGCGGCCGGGGGCGCGAAAACGTCGTCGCCAGCCGCTCGTTTCTGATCGACGTACACCTCCTCGGCCGCTAACGCCTGTGGGCGAGGTGCTGGAAGTAGAGGTGAGGCCGCCGTCGCCCTTCCGGCTGCCGCGCGGCAGCACCGACCGGACGCTGCGGGTGCGCGGCGGGGTGGCGACCCGGCTCCTTCACGTCGACGGCTGCCCGGTGCTGGTGCGGGTCTGGCAGCCGGCGCGCGACCGGGTGCGGTTCCGGGCCGAGGCGGTCGATCCGGACCTCGTCACGGTGCCGCCGATCGCCGGCGGTCCCTGCGGGGACGGGGCGGGACGGGAGCAGCTCGAGCGGGCGACCGAGCGGATGCGCAGCGCCCTCTGGGTCGACGTCGACCTCTCCGACTTCTACCGCCGCTTCCGCCGCGACCGCCTTGTCGGCCCGTTGATCCGGCGCCGGCCCGACTTTCGCCCAAGCGGCCGGCCGTGGCCCTGGGAGGCGCTGGCCGCCGCCATCGTCGGGCAGCTGATCGAGGCCCAGCGGGCGGCCTTGATCGAGCGCCGGATCGCCGGCCGCTGGGGGCCGCGGCTGGGGGAGGGACGGGCGGCGCTGCGCGACGTCCCCGGACCTGAAGCGATCGCCGGTCGTGCTCCGGCGGAACTCGAGTCGATGGAACTGGTCGGCAAACGGGCGACGGCTTTGCGTCTCCTGGCCCGCGACGTCGCCGCCGGCCGCTGCCGGATCGAGGACACGAGCGGCGACAAGGCCTTGCTGGCGAGGCCGCAGATCGGCCCCTGGACGGTCCAGTGCCTCGGCCTCTTCGGCCGCAACGACCTCGACTCGCTGCCCGCGGGCGACCTCGGATACATCAAGCTGATCGGCCGCCTCAACGGTCGCGGCCGTCGCGCCACGGTCCCGGGGGTGGAAGAGTTCTACGCCCCGTATGAGCCCTATCGGGGCCTGGTCGGCGCCCTCACCTTGGCCGGGCTCTACCGGCTGGTGCCGCAGGGTCCGCCGATGCGCCTCGCCGCCTAGGAGGGCAAAGCTCAAGCGGTCCCGGCGCCGGGTCGATAAGCCCGGTGATGCACAGCCCCGCGGACAGGAACTGGCCCGAGCACGAGGTTCGGCGGTTCGTCGATGAGTTGGCCGCCGGCGGCCAGGACTTCCGCCGGCTGGTCGAGCGGCTGCCGGTGATCGTCTACACCGCCGAGCTCGGCGAGCGCGGCTGCTGGCGTTATGTCAGCCCGCAGGTCGAGGAGATCCTCGGTTACAGCCCGGAGGAGTTCGTCGGCGACCCTGGTCTCTGGGCGAGCCTCCTGCACCCGGACGATCGCGCCCGGGCGCTGGCCGTGGAAAGCGAGGAGCACCTGGGTAAGCGGGACACCGCTCCGGTCGCCTACCGGATGTACAGGCGCGACGGCGAGGTCGTCTGGATGCAGGACGAGGCGGTGCTGGAAGCCGACGAGGACGGGGTGCCGATCTGGCACGGGGTCCTCTACGACGTCAGCGAGCGCAAGCAGGCCGAGGGCGAGCTGCAGCGCTCCCTCTCCCAGCAGGCGGTGGTCGCCCGGCTCGGCGAGCGGGCGCTGCAGAACGGCGATCCGCAGGAGCTGATGGAGGTCGCGACCGAGCTGATCCAGAAAGTCGAGGGCATCCACAGCGCCTGCATCTGGGAGCTCGACCGCGACGGGCGCAGGCTCAATTTGCGCGCCGGCCTCGAGGGGGCGGCGGTGGGGGCCGGCCGCCGGGTTTCGGCCTCCCGCGACTCCCACGCCGGCGCCGCGCTCGACACCGGCACCCACGCGGTCGTCGCTGACTGGGAGCAGGAGACGCGCCACACGATGCCGCCGGTCCTGCGCGCCTTTGGCGCCGCCAGCAGCCTCGCCGTCGTCATCGACGGCAAGACCCGCCCCTTCGGCGTGCTCGACGTTCACGCCACCGAGCGCCATCGCTTCAGCGCCAAAGACGTCCCCTTCGTGCAGGCCGCCGCCAACGTCCTCGCCGACGCGATCGAGCGCCACAGCGCCGACCAGGCGCTGCGCTACCGCGTCCTTCACGACGCCCTCACCGGTCTCCCCAACCGGCTCAGCTTCGTCGACTCCCTCGGCGGGTCCCTGACCAAGGCTGCGGTCTCCGGGTCCCCGGTCGGGATCCTCTTCCTCGACCTCGACCACTTCAAGCTGATCAACGACAGCCTCGGCCACCATGCCGGCGACGCGTTGCTGCGGGCGGTGGCGCCGCGGCTGCGCTCGCACCTGCGGCCGGGCGACATCGTCGCCCGCTTCGGCGGCGACGAGTTCGGCGTCCTGATCGACCGGCTCGCCGACGAAGGCGAGGCGGTGGCGATTGCCGACCGCGTCGCCGCCGCTTTCGCGCAGCCGTTCGCGATCGACGGGGTCGAGCACTTCGTCAGCGCCAGTATCGGCGTCGCCGTCGCCGGCGGCTCCGGGGAACGGCCGGCCAACGCCGAGCTGCTGATCCGCGATGCCGACGCGGCGATGTACCGGGCCAAGGAGGGCGGTCGCTCGCGCTGCGTTCTCTTCGACGCCGAGATGAGGGCGGCGGCGATGAAGCGGCTGGAGATCGAACGCGACCTTCGCCAGGCGCTCGACCGCGACGAGCTGGCGCTCCACTACCAACCGGTCGTCAACCTCCGCTCGGGGGAGATCAACGGCTTGGAGGCACTGGTGCGCTGGCGCCATCCGGAGCGGGGGATGCTCGACCCAGCTGAGTTCGTCTCGATCGCCGAGGACAGCGGCATGATCGAGCCGATCGGCCGCTGGGTGCAGGAGCGCGCTTGCCGACAGGCGCTGGCTTGGCAGCAACTTCGGCCCGATTCCCGACCGCTTGACGTCGCCGTCAACCTCTCCGCCCGCCAGGCCGCCCATCGCGACCTTCCGAGCACGGTCGAGGACGTTCTCGCCCGCACCGGCCTCGACCCGGTCCACCTCCGCCTCGAGATCACCGAGAGCGTCCTGATCGACGAGTCGGCGACGGCGATCGCCTCGCTGCAGGCGTTGAGCGAGCTCGGCGTCCGCCTCGTCCTCGACGACTTCGGCACCGGCTACTCCTCCCTCGCCTACCTCAACCGCTTCCCCTTCCACGCGCTGAAGATCGACCGCTCGTTCATCGAAGCGCTGGGGATCGAGCAGGAGGCGACGGCCATCGTCGAGGCGATCATCGGGATGGCGCGAGGGCTCTCGCTGGAGGTGATCGCCGAGGGCGTCGAGAGCGAGGTCCAGCTCTCAGAGCTGCAGCGCCTCGGCTGCGACTACGCTCAGGGCCACCTCTTCCACGCGGCGATGCCCGAGCGCGAGGTCAGCCGGCTGATCGCCGAAGGGGCGCTGCACTATTCGGGGATCTCACCCGACGGCAAGTAGCCGTTGTCGAGCAGTTCTTCGGTTTTCGGCAGCGACTCGATCAGGCCGTTGTCGCGCATCCAGCCGGCGAAGGTTTCCCACTCCTTCGGGTCCATGTAGCCGTAGGGCTGGTCGCCGCTGCGGGCGCTCAGCAGCGGCAGCGTCGCTTTCACCTCGGCCGCGGCCAGTTTCGGTTCGAGGTCGGGGTTGGCTTCGGTGATCGCCGTCGTCGCCGCGCCCGGGTCTTCAGCTGCCGCCTCGGTGCCGCGCTCGAGGGCGGCGAGGAAGAGGCGGAACTTTTCCGGGTCTTCTTCCAGCTTCTCGCGGTTGGCGACGAAGACGAGCTCGTCGTAGGTCGGGACCCCGAGCTGGTCGACCGGCGTCACCACCGGCGCTTTGCCGCGCTCGCGCAGGTCGACGCCCTCGACGTTGCTGTAGCCGCCGAGCATCGCCTGGGCCGAGCCGCCGACCAGAGCGGGGAGGAGGCCGAAGCCGACGTTGACCGCCTTGACGTCCTCGGGGGTGAGGTTGACGCGGGCGAGGATCGTCTTCAGGAAGGCGTCCTGGTAGGGGATCCCGGCGGTGGCTACGGTCTTGCCTTTGAGGTCCCCGACGCCTTTTATCTTCGATTCCGCCAGCCAGATCAGCGAGGTCAGCGGCCGGTTGACGAGGGCGCCGACGGCGACGACGTCGAGGCCCTGTTCGCGGGCCAGCGCTACCTCCGGCTCGTAGGAGATCGCCAGGTCGGTGCGGCCGGCGGCGACCTGCTTGACCGGCGCCGCCGGGTCGGAGGGGGCGTCGATGCTGACGTCGAGCCCTGCTTCTTCGAAGTAGCCGAGCTTCTGCGCCATGTAGATCCCGGCGTGGTCGGGGTTGGGGTAGAAGTCGAGCGTCAGGCTGAAGCTCTGCCGTTCGCCGCCGCCTTCCTCGGACTTCTCGCCGCAGGCGGCCAGGGCCAAGGCGAGGGCGAGGACGGCGAGCGCGATCGCCGGGATCCGGAGGCGCGTCATCGCCTGAGTTCTATCGCCATCCGACGACGCGTCGCTCTGCGAGCACGGTCAGGCCCATCAGCGCGAGCGCCATCGCCGAGAGGACGGCGACGGTGGCGAACTGGCGAGCGACTTCGAAGTTGGCGGTGTCGGACTGGATCAGGTGCCCGAGCCCGGCGCTGGAGCCCGCCCACTCGGCGAAGACGGCGCCGATCGGCGCGATCACCACAGCGATCTTGGCCCCGGTGAACACGTGCGGCAGGGCGGTAGGGGCTTCAACGCGGCGAAAGAGCTGCCAGCGGGAGGCATCGAGGCTGCGCATCATCTTCACCGCCTCCGGTTCAACCGCGCGCAGACCGTCGAGGGCATTGATCGTCAGCGGGAAGAAGCAGACGAGGGCGATGATCACCACCTTCGGGGTGATCCCGTAGCCGAACCAGGTGACGAGGATCGGCGAGATGACGACGATCGGGATCGTCTGCGAGGCGACGATCAGCGGGTAGGCGGCGTCGCGCATCACTCGCCACCGGTGCATCAGGACCGCGAAGCCGACGCCGACGACGATCGCGGCGAGGATCCCGAACAGCATCTCGCGCAAGGTCACCCAGGCGTTTTCGGCGAGCAGGGTGCGGTTGTCCCAGAGCGATTCGGCGACTTCCAGCGGCGAAGGGACGAGGAAGCTCTGCAGGTTCAGCGCCTCCTTGAGGGCGCCGGTCGAAGCGGCGAGCTGCCAGAGACCGAGCAGGGCCGCCAAGAACACCCCCGGCAGCAGCACCCGCCGCCATCGCGTGGTTCCTTTTGCACCTATTCCGTGCATTAGGAACCACGACTTCCTTGGTGGAGGGCTCGCAGGGCCTCTTCGCGGGCGGCGACGAAGGCGGGGTCGGTGACCGCGGCGTCGCGGTCCTCGGCGCGGCGGGTCGGCACGCCGAGCTCGGCGACGATCCGGGCCGGCCGGGCGGAGAGGACGGCGACCCGGTCGCAGAGGTAGAGCGCCTCCTCGACGTCGTGGGTGACGAGGACGACGGTCCGCGGATCGGTGCGCAGCGCCGCCGCCAGCCACTCCTGCATCTGTCCCCGGGTGATCGCGTCGAGGGCGGCGAACGGCTCGTCCAGCGCCAGCACCGGCTTGCCGGCGACCAGCGTGCGCAAGAAGGCGACCCGCTGCCGCATCCCGCCGGAGAGCTCGGACGGCCGCGCCGCCTCGAAGCCGCCGAGGCCGAAGCGCGCAAAGAGGTCGCCGGCGGCCAATCGCGCCGGCTCGCGCCGCAGGCCCTGGTTGCGCAGGGCGAGGGCGGCGTTGTCGAGCGCCGAGTACCAGGGGAGGAGGAGGTCGCGCTGGGGCATGAAGGCGCAGCGGGCGAGGCGCTCGACGGCGTCCTCGCGGCCGGCAACCGCGACCCTGCCGCCCGTCTGCTCCCGCAGCCCGCAGATCAGCTCCAGCAGCGTCGACTTGCCGCAGCCGGAGGGGCCGACGAGGCCGACGACGCTGCCGGCCGGTACCTCGAGGTCAATCCCGGCCAGCGTCTGCAGCTCCCCGAAGGAGTGGCGGAGCGCCGTCAGGGACACGCCCCCCTCGATGCTTGGCAGCGCAGCGGGCGACGTCACGGCCGTTTGCGATTGCCCACTTTCGGGCTTCATGCTGGTATCCTGGCGCACTCCGCACTCCTGACCAAGGAGGTCAGGAAAGTCGAAATCAGGGTTGTGCGGAGCCCGAGGAACCACAATGGACCCGGCAATCGTCCTCTTCGGATTGGGCATCGGCGTACTCGTCGGCATGACTGGCATGGGCGGGGGCTCTCTGATGACGCCGCTGCTGATCCTCATCTTCGGGATCCAGCCGACGACCGCGATCGGCACCGACATCTTCTATTCGGCGGTCACCAAGACCGTCGGCGGCTGGCGCCACTTCCGGATGAAGACGGTGAACATGGAGCTGGTCAAATGGCTGGCGATGGGGAGCGTTCCCTCCGCGGTCGGCGGGGTTCTCCTCGTCTCCTGGCTGCAGACTCGGGTCGGCGAAGACCGGCTCGACGAACTCGTCTACGCCGTCCTCGGCGGCACCCTGCTGATGGTCGGGATCATCACCTTGACCCGAGCGCTGATCCTCCGCGGCCTAATCGACGAGCGCGACCGCTTCGACGTCGAGCGCCGCCACAAAGTCGCCGCGGTCGTGATCGGCGCGACCACCGGCTTCGTGATCGGCATCACCTCGGCGGGCTCGGGCACGGTGATCGCCATCCTCCTGATCGCGGTTTACCGCCTCGCCCCGAAAAAGGTCGTCGGCACCGACGTCTTCCACGCCGCAATCCTGCTCTGGGCAGCCGGCATCGCCCACTGGATCGGCGGCAACGTCGATTTCGTCCTCGCCGGCAACATCCTCCTCGGCTCGGTTCCCGGCGTGGTGATCGGCGCGGCGCTCTCCGACAAAGCCCCCCAGGGCTTCATCCGCACCGCGCTCGGCGTCGTCCTGGTCGGCTCGGGCATCGTCACGATCCAGAAGGGCGACCCCAGCGTCTGGCCGATCGCCGCCGGAATCGCCGCGATCGGCCTCGGTCTCGTCCTCTACGCGCCGCACTGGCTCAACCGCCGCCGCGAGGCGCAGCGTCGCGAAGAGTCCGAGGCAGAACACCAGCAAGAGCTTGATCAGGCACGGGCGCTTGACCGCACCCTGCCCGCGGACTGATTTACTAAATACATGCGAGTTTCCGCGAAGGCTGACTACGCGGTGCGGGCCGCTGCCGAGCTGGCCGCCGCCCAGGCGGAGGAGTCGCCCGTCAAGGGCGAGCGCCTGGCTGACGCCCAGGACATCCCGCTGCAGTTTCTCGAGCACATCCTGCTCGAGCTCAAGCACCACGGCATTGTTCGTGCCCGTCGCGGCGCCAAGGGCGGCTACTGGCTCGCCCGCCCCGCTGACGAGGTGACGGTCGCCGAGATTGTCCGCGCCGTCGAGGGCCCGATCGCCCACGTGCAGTCGACCCCGCCCGAGGACATCGAGTACCGCGGCAACGCCGAGCACCTGCAGGAAGTCTGGATCGCCGTCCGCGCCAGCCTCCGCAACGTGCTCGAGGAGGTCACCCTCGCCGACCTCGTCTCCGGCGAACTCCCGGACGTCGTCGGCGAGCTCACCTCCGCCAAGGACGCCTGGGTCGCGCGCTAGCCGATCACGTCCCACTCGAACCCTAGGGTCTCCCTCCGAGGGTCCGATGTCGATCTATAAGGGAGATGAACTTGGTGGGAAGCGGATATCCGGGCCGAAAGGCGCTCGTGCTCGTCGGGGTGGCGCTGGCGGCGATGCTGGCCATGGCACCGTCCGCCCTGGCGGCGAAGCCCGCCGTGCTCACCTTCACGGTGGCCAAGGTCGGCGCTCCGGGTAACCCGTCGGTCGGGATCATCCCCTTCGAAGACAAGCTGTTTAAAAGCTGTTCGGAAGCATCGGCGCCGAGCGGTCCGCGTGCTCCTAAGTGCATGGAAGTCGGTGGCGTCGGCTACCGCTACGAGATCGGCAAGCTCGAGGTGTCGGCGGAACAGTACGTCGCTTTCCTCAACACCGCCGACCCCCGGGGGACGAACCAGCACCGGCTCTACAGCTACACCGAGAGCGGTCGCGCCTGGCCTCGCTTCGGTCAAATCAACTTCGCCAAGAAGACGAAGCCCGGCCGCCATTACTCCCTCGCCTCGCCGGAATGGGCCAACAAGCCCTACGGCTTCGCCAACTTCCTGCGTTCGGCCCGCTTCGCCAACTCGCTCTACAACGGCAAGGTGCTGGCAAAGACGGACAGCAGCTCCGGGGCGTTCAAGTACACGACCTACAGGGTCCGGCTGTCTCCCGAAACCGAGACGGGCATGTACGAGATGAGCAACCCGAAGACGACCCGTCAGGCCAAGGCCGGGTTCGTGATCCCGAGCCAGGACGAGTGGATCAAGGCCGCCTATTACGAACCGAACGGCGGCGGGACCTACTCCTACTGGAAGTACCCGACCAATGCCGGCGAAGTCGGCAAGGGGATGGCAGACGGGCCGAAGCAGGCGAAGCTCGACGCCAACGGCAACGTCGCCAACGCGGCCGAACAGCCGGTCTCGATCTTCCACATGACCGGGACCGAACCGCCGACGCCGGCCCCCTACTGGTGCCCGTCCAACCAGACGGCGGAAGCCTGCAACACGGCAAACCCGTGGGGGATCGAACCGCAGAACTACGAAAAAGCCTTCGCCGGCAGCCTCGGCACGGTCGGCACCGCGCTGACCCCTTCGCCCTGGGGCACGCTCGACCAGGGCGGCAACGCGGTCGAGTGGACCGATACGATCACGCCGCCGCCGTTCGGCGTCAAAGGCGCCCGCGTCTGGCGCCGGCTGCACGGCGGAATCGCCAACGCACCCGTCTACCAGCTTTGGATCTCGGCGGTCGGCCTGCAGCCGCAGGACAACGCCTTCTACACCGCCGTCTACCCGTGGCTGGGGATCCGGATCGGCGTCATCGGCAACCTGAAGGTCGGCTGACGTGACCGCCCGCTGCCGCTCGCTGCTCGTCCTCACGGCTCTGGTTGCGTTTGCCGCGCTGCTGCCCGCGAGCGCGTTCGCCGCGAAGCCGAAGCCAGGCACGCTGACCCAGCTCCAGGGCAAGCAGGGCTGCATCGTCGACCGCTCCTCGAAACCGGGCACCTGCGCGGTCGGCCGCGGCCTGAAGGGGGCGGGTCCGTTCATGGGTTCGGAGGCCGTCGCGGTTAGCTCCGACGGCCGCAACGTCTACGTCGCCTCCTTTGACAGCGACGCGATCGCGACCTTCTCCCGCAACCCCAAAAGCGGCACCCTCACCCAGCTGAAAGGGGCGGCCGGCTGCATCTCCGCCAAAGGCAGCACCGGCTGCGCGAAAGTCGCCGCCTTCGACGGGCCGAACTCGGTCGCGGTCAGCCCCGACGGCCGAAACGTCTACGCAACTGCCCGCGACAGCAGCACGCTGCTGAGCTTCGCCCGCAACCCGAAAACCGGGGCGCTGCGACCGACCCCCGGCGCCACCTGCGTGGCCGGCGTCCCGCTGCCGGGTTGTGCATCGGCCACGGCGCTGGTCGGGCCCGACGTCGTCGCGGTCAGCCCCGACGGCCGCAACGTCTACGCCGGCGCCTTCTTCGGCAGCGCCGTCGTCGCCTTCTCCCGCGACCCTGCGAGCGGGGCCCTGACCCAGCTCACCGGGACCGCTGGCTGCATCGCCGCGGCAACCGCTGGCTGCGCCACCGGAGTCGGGCTGGGCTCGATTGAGGGCCTGGCGGTTAGCCCCGATGGGGCCAGTGTCTACGCGGCCGCCGCCGCCTCCAACGCCCTTGCCGAGCTCTCCCGCGACCCCTCGAGCGGAGCCCTTACCCAGCTGGCGGCTCCGAACAGCTGCATCGCCGAGACGGCGTTGAGCGGGTGCGGCGAAGGCCGAGAGCTGGGAGGGGCGAACGCGGTCGCGGTCGCCCCGGGTGGAGAAAGCGCCTACGTCACCTCGTTCCTCTCCAACAGCGTCACCGCCTTTGACCGTACGGCGGGCTCCGGGGTGCTGGCGCAGAAGGAAGCGACCAACGCTTGCCTGGTCTTCCTGCGCTCGGCCGGCTGCTCGTTCGGTCGCGCGATGCTGGCGCCAGAGGGGCTCGACGTCTCGCCCGACGGGCGCAACGTCTACGTCACCTCGTTCGAGACTGGCGCGGTCGACGTGCTCGCCCGCAACGGCAACGGCGCCGTGCGCCAGCTGCCTGGAGCCGCCGGCTGCCTCGCGCGTAAGCAGGTCCAGGGATGCGCCTTCGCCCGGGCGCTCTCCGGAGTCAGCTCGGTCGCGGTCAGCCCCGATGGTCGCAACGTCTACGCGACCGCAAACGAAAGCAACGCGGTCGACGTCTTCAGGAGGAATCAATGAGTGATCACAGCAGCAACGACGAGCGCCAGGGTCTGACCCGGAAACAGCTGCTCGGCACCGGCGCCGGTGCCGCCGCCGCGGCCCTACTCGCCGGCAGCGGCGTCGATCAGGCCCTCGCCGCCGGCAAAGGCGGTCGCAAGAACGTCGCCGGGATGAACGTGATCCTGATCCTTACCGACCAGGAGCGGGCGATCCAGCACTTCCCGCCGAACTGGCTGCGCCGGAACCTGCCGGGGATGCGGCGGTTGCGCCAGCACGGGCTCAGCTTCGAACGGGCCTTCACCAATGCCTGCATGTGCTCGCCCGCCCGCTCGACGCTGATGAGCGGGTACTTCCCGGCTCAACACGGGGTCAAGTACACGCTCGAGGAAGACATGCCCTACCCGGAATACCCGCTGCAGGCCGAACTGCCGCGACCGCCCGAACTCGAGAACCCCGCAACCGTCGCCCGCGCCGCCGGCTACACCCCCGTCTACAAGGGCAAGTGGCACTGCTCGAAGCCGGCGGTCAAAGAAGACGCCCAGCCCTCCGACCTCGCCAAGTACGGGTGGGAGCGCTGGAACCCGCCGGACGCCGGCGCCAACCAGAGCGTGCCCGAGGCCGGCGGCGGCTACATCGACAACGACGGCCGCTTCATCGAATCGGTCGGCTCGAACGGGGAAGGCAAAGAGGGGGTGATGCAGTACCTCAGCTCGGTTGCGGCCAAACAGCAGCCTTTCTTCCTGGTGATCTCCCTGGTCAACCCGCACGACGTTCTTTTCTTCCCCAGCAAAACCTTCGAAGAAGCCGGCTATGACGACTCCTGGATCCGCGGCGAAATCGAACCACCGGGGACCGCGGAAGAAAGCCTGAAGACGAAGCCCTCCGTCCAGGAAGAATTCCGCAACATCTTCAACCTCACCGGGAAGCCAAAAGGACCGGTCCAGCAGGCCCAGTACCTGAACTTCTACGGCAACCTGATGCGGTCCTCGGACAACTACATCGTCGACGTCCTCAACAAACTGGAAGAGGTCGGACTCTACGACGAGACGCTGATTGTGCGCACGGCCGACCACGGTGAGATGGGCCTGACCCACGGCGGTATGCGGCAGAAGAACTTCAACTTCTACGAGGAGGCGACGCGGGTGCCGCTCGTCTACTCGAACCCGAAGCTCTTCCCGTCCCCCCGCACCACCGACGCGATGGTCTCCCACGTCGACTTCCTGCCGACCCTGGCCAGCCTCGTCGACGCGCCGAAGCCGGCACGGTCGAATTGGCAGGGCAAGGACTACTCGAGCCTGATCCTGCAGCCGAAGAAGGGCAAATCGGTTCAGGAGTACGTCGTCTTCACCTACGACGACGTCCAGTCAGGGCAGAAGAACGGGCCTTATCCGAAAGCCCCCAACCACATCGTCAGCATCCGCGAAAAGCGCTGGAAGCTGGCCAAGTACTACGCGGTCGAACCAAAAAAACCAACGCCGCCGCAGTGGGAGATGTACGACCTCAAAGCGGACCCCGAAGAGACCGAAAACCTCGCCCACCGCACCTATAAGCGGTCCGAGCTGCAGGAGCGCGAATTCCGCCGCCTGAAAAAGAAGCTCGCGCAGGTCGAGAAGACGCGCCTGAAGCCGGCGTCCTAGGCGCGAGCGTCCACCGGCACCGGATCGAGGTCGAAGTCTCGACCGAGGCGCAGCTCGCTGTAGCGCCTGGTCCAGTCGTCGTTGACCTGGTCTGACTGCTTCTTCATCCGCGGTTGGAATTCGAAGTCTTCGGGGCAGGAGAGGCCGAGGCGCTCGAGCAGGTTGTGGGTGCTGGTCTCGTAGTCGGCGGCGAAGTTCTCGTAGAGAACGAGGACCGGCTTGATCCCACAATGCTCGAAGAAGGCGTCCCAGGAGGCCTCTTCTATGAGGAGCTGCTCGAGCAGGTGATCGATCGCCCGGTAGTGGAAACGCAGCTGTGGGCGGTGCTCCTCGATGAAGCTCTGGTAGGCGGCGCCGTTGCCCTCGATCGAAGCGACCTCGGCGCCGGCGCTGTCTTCACGCCAGGTCGCCGTCTGCACGGCCTTCCAGAGCGAGACCGCCTGCCGCACCTTGTTGGCGCGGACGATGCGGACGAAGGTGAGGTCGGGGAAGACGGTGGGGAGCAACTCGGCGAGGGGCACGTCGCGGTAGGCGGGGACGTTGCGCAGGAGGCTGACGAACTCGCCGAAGTAGCCCCACATCAGCTTTGCCCCGAAGACGCCGTTGGGCGTGGTCCCGGTCTCGAAGGCCCAATCGAGGTAGCGGTCGTAGGCGGCGCGGCTCCAGAGGGGAGAGCGGGGCGGCGGGTCGCTGCCGACGCTGCGCTCGCCGAGGTGGTCGCGGATCGACTGGTCCTCGACTCCGAGGAAGTATTCCTCCGGGCGGCGTGGGCGGCCGCTGTGGCGGAGCGCCTCGAAGTACTCCTCGGGGCGGCCGGCGACGCCGGTTTCCTCGAGCGCGTGGCAGACCAGGGTGCTGCCGCTGCGGGGGGTGGCGCAGACGAGATACGAGCTAGCCGGTTTCATTGTCTTTCCTAACTATCCTTATCAACAAACAGTTAAACAGGGTCGGGTCGATAACCTGGTAGGACCGTGCAGCAGCCGAACATCCTCTACATCCACTCCCACGACACTGGGCGCTACGTCCAGCCCTACGGCTTCCAGGTGCCGACGCCGAATATCCAGATGCTGGCCGACCAGGGGGTGCTGTTCCGCGAGGCCTTCTGCGCCGCGCCGACCTGCTCGGGCAGCCGCGCCAGCCTGCTCACCGGGCTCTACTGCCACAACAACGGCATGCTCGGGCTCGCTCACCGCGGCTGGAAGCTGAACGACTACGGGCAGCATTGGGTCCACACCCTGCGCGGGGCCGGCTACCACTCGACCCTGATCGGGGAGCAGCACATCTCGATCGAGCCGGAGGTGATCGGCTACGACGAGATCGTCCCGGTCGACTCCAACCACGCCTCCTTCGTCGCTCCGCTGACGATCAAGGCGCTGAAGGAGGCGCCGCCGCGGCCCTGGTTCATGTCGGTCGGCTTCTTCGAGACCCACCGCGATTTCTCCGCCCCGACCTCGGTCCGCGACACGCTCTACTCGCAGCCGCCGGCGAACCTGCCGGACACGGCGGTGACCCGGCGCGACATGGCCGCCTTCAAGGCCAGCGCCCGTTCGCTCGACCAGGGGATCGGTGCCGTCCTGCACGCCCTGCACGACTTCGGCCTGGTCGAGAACACGCTGGTCCTCTGCACGACCGACCACGGGATCGCCTTTCCCGGCGCCAAGGCAACCCTCTTTGACCGCGGCACCGGCGTGATGATGATCATGCGCGGGCCGGGCTTTGCCGGCGGCAAGGTGGTCGACGCTCCGGTCAGCCACCTCGACGTCTACCCGACCCTCTGCGACCTCGCGGAGGCCGAGCGCCCCGACTGGCTGCAGGGCAGCTCGCTGATGCCGCTGGTGCGGGGGGAGGTCGATCGCCTCCACGACGCGATCTTCACCGAGACGACCTACCACGCCGCCTACCAGCCTCATCGGGCCGTCCGCACCGAGCGTTGGAAGTACATAAGGAAGTTCGACGAATACCCGCATCCGGTGCTGGCTAACTGCGATGACAGCGATACGAAGGATCTGTTGGTCGCCGCCGGGTGGGGGGAGGAGGTGGTCCCAGAGGAGCAGCTCTACGACCTGGTGCTAGACCCGCAGGAGGGCCACAACGTCGCCGAGGACCCCAGCAAGGCTGAGGTGCTTGCGGAGATGCGCGGGCGGCTCGACGCCTGGATGCGAGAGACCGACGACCCTCTCTTGGAGGGGCCGGTGCTGCCGCCGGAGGGGGCGATCGTCACCCCTCAGGACCAGGTGTCGCCGGACGTCGTGCAGATTTTCAGCGGCGACGTCAAGGCCGATCCCACGGCCGCTCCATCCAGGTAAGGCAGGTCCAGCCGGGGATCGGCTGACCGAGCGGGTCGCGGCTCTCGCCGTGGGCGAAGACCGAGAGGCCGCAGTTGTGCGAGCCGAGGTTCCAGATCCCGCTCGCCATCTCGGCTTCGAAGCGGTCGCCGAGGACCGAGTCGAGAAGGAAGAAACGGGCGAAGATGCCGTGGGTGACGAGCAGCGGCAGCTCGCCGCCCTCGCCCGCCTCCAGCTCGGTCTTCAGCCGCTGCACCCGCGCGACCGCCTGCTCGAAGGTCTCGCCCGAGGTCAGCTCGCCGACGTAGTCGATCTCCTCGGCGTCGAGGCCGAGCGCGTCGCCGACCGCCTGCGCGGTTTCCCGCGCTCGCCGCAGCGGGCTGGCGAGCAGGCGGGTGATGCCGTGCTCGCGCAAGGCGGCGCCGGCCGCGTGTGCCTGCGCGATTCCCGTTTCGGTAAGGCGGTCGCCGTCCGAATGCGGTGCCGGCTCGCCGCTGCGGGCGGCGTTGTGGACCGACTCGCCGTGGCGAAGGAGGAGCGCTCTCATTCCGAAGCGGGAGAAGCTCCGGCGACCACGTTGACGAAGTTCTCCAGGTGTTTCGTCGTCCAGCACTCGAAGGCGCCGTCGCAGTGGCGCTCGTAGGCGGCCATCACCGAGTCGCCGTAGTTCCAGTAGAGCTTCGGCTCGGGGTTGAGCCAGAACAGCCGCCCCGCCTTCTCGGCGATCCGGGCGAAGACCTCGGCGTGGGGCTCGCGGCCGTTGGTGCGGGCGTCGCCGAGCACGATCACGGTCGAGCGGGGGTCGAGGTCTTCGGAGATCTCCTCGAGGAACTCGAGCCAGACGCGGCCGTAGTCGGTGTAGCCGGAGACGTCGGCGACGCCACCCTCGCTGGAGATTTTCTGCGCCACCGCGGCGAAGTCGCGCTCGTGCTCGAAGACGTCGGTGACCTCGGAGATCCGCTCGATGAAGACGAAGCTGCGCAGTTTGCGGAACGAGTCGTGGAGAGCGTGGAGGACAGAGAGGAAGAAGACGCTGGCCGAGGTGACCGAGGTGGAGACGTCGCAGAGGACGTAGATCTCCGGCCGCCGTGGTCGCTTGGGGCGGTATTTGAGTCGTAGCGGCACGCCCCCGGTCTCCAGTGAGGCCCGCATCGTCCGCCGCACGTCGACGCTGGTGGCCTGTTTGCGGCCGCGCTGCTCGTGCCCGAGCGTCGCCAGCCGGCGCTTCATCTGCGAGACGGCTCGGTGGACGGCCGCAAGGTCTTGGGTAGGGCTGGTCGGCAGCGCCCGGTCGAGCTCGGCCAGGGGACGGGAGGGGGGCAGGGTCTCGGTCCGCTCGATCAGGTCACGCTCGAGCTCACGCCGCAGGTGTCGCTCGAACCCGGTCAGCTGCTCGCGGTCGATCGGCGGCCGCTCGCTGCCGTCCTCGGCTGGCGGCTGCTGCCCCGCGGTGAGGCCGAGGGTGCGGCGGATCCGCTGCACGTCGACCCCGACCACGCCCGAGCCCTCGGCGCGGCCAAACGCCGCGATCGCCAGCCGCGCCAGGTCGCGCATCCGGTCCTCGTCGCCGGCCTCCATCGCCTCGCGGATCGCCTCGCTCAGCTCACTCATGTCGAAGCGCTCGCCTTCGCCCGCTGGCGGGGCGCCCTCCTCGTGCTCGGTGACGCCGCGCTGCACCGCCTCGGCCTCGGCAGTGCGGAAGAAGTAGCGCTCGAACAGCAACTCGAAGACGCGGCGGTCGTCCTGAGACTTGGCGATCGTCGCCGCCAGCGCCTCGCGGAAATCCTCGCGCCGGGTCCAGTCGACCTCGCCGAGCGCCGCAAAGGCGTCGAGCATCTCCGAGGTCCCGACCGCTACCCCCTCGCCGCGCAGCTCCTCGCAGAAGCCGAGCAGCTTCGCCGCCAGTCCCGGCGGCCCGGCGTCAGCCTTCGGCCCGTAGGGGGTCGGCAAGTTTCACCCCGACCCGCTCGGCCACCAGGTCGATGTCGGTGCGGTGCTTGACGATGATCGACATCGACTGGGTGAAGGTTTCGCGGTCGATGTCCTCGGCGCCCATCAGCAGCAGCGTCCGCGCCCAGTCGATCGACTCGGCGATCGAGGGCGGCTTTTTCAGGTCGAGGTCGCGGACCATCCGGATCACCTCGACCAGCCGCCGCGCCAGCGTCTCCGGCAGGTCGGGGGCGTGCAAACGGACGATCTCCATCTCCCGCTCCATCGCCGGGTAGTCGAGCCAGAGGTAGAGGCAGCGCCGCTTCAGCGCCTCGGTCAGCTCGCGCGAGTCGTTCGAGGTGAGGACGACGATCGGCATCGTCGTCGCCTCGATCCGGCCCAGCTCGGGGATCGTCATCTGGAAGTCGGAGAGCAACTCGAGCAGCATTGCCTCGAACTCCTGGTCGGTCTTGTCGATCTCGTCGATCAGCAGCACGACCGGCTCGGGGCTGGAGATCGCCTGCATCAGCGGCCGCGTCAGCAGGAACTCGGAGCTGAAGATGTCCTCTTGGACGTCCTCCCAGCCGGCCTCGCCGCCGGCCTGGATCCGCAGCAGCTGCTTGCGGTAGTTCCACTCGTACATCGCCTTCGCCTCGTCGAGGCCCTCGTAGCACTGCAACCGCACCAGCTCGCGGCCGGTGGCGCGGGAGAGCGCCTTCGCCAGCTCGGTCTTGCCGACCCCCGCCGGGCCCTCGACTAGGACCGGCTTTCCCAGCTTCTGGGCGAGGAAGGAGACCAGCGCCGCCGGCTCGTCGGCTAGGTAGCCGACCTCGGCGAGCGCCTCTTTGACCTCTGCGACGGACCCTTGGGGCACGGGCCGATGATAGTCACGCGGTCGTGCCCGACCTCGCCATGCCTTCGGCGGCGAATGAAGTATTAGTCTACGACGCTTGAGAGGTAAACGAATTTACTTGTCGGTGTCCCTCCTCACCCTGTTGGTGGTGATGGTCGCGTCCACGGCTGGATGCGGGGGCGGAAGCGACGGGGAAACCATCTCGCCGGCCGAAGCACGGGGTCAGCGGCTGCTAGACGAAACGAGTCTCCTCCACGATGTGAAGAGCGGCTATCTCGACACTTCCGTCTTCGTTGACAACGAGACGAAAGCCGTAGCTGTCCAGTGGGGGGCGGAAGGGCCCTTCAAGCGTTCTGGCGGCACCCTTGAGGCGAATGCACGTTGGGAATTCGCCGGCTTGGACGGCCTGAGGCTGGGGAAGCTGTTGGTGCTTGGCGAACCCACGATTCTCAGCTCCGGAGGGAAGTCCTATCGCATAACTGGTGCGCCTTCTCAGCGGACCTCCCAGGCAAGCGCTAACTGCCAACGGTTGCTGGAAGGCATCGACGTCGACTCGCTGGTCAAGAACCTCAACACCAAGCCGGAACCGGTCGGCGAAACCACCGTCGAGGCGGAATTACGTCTGCATGCGTTCCTCGCCACCGTCAGTCGCCTGTCTGCTCCCTCGGCATGCGGTTCTCTCCTCGAGGCGATCGGCATCTCGCCGCGGTCCGTGAGCGCGCTTGAAGCCCAGGTCGAGGCGACCTTTAAAAAATCGGAACTGAGCCTCATCTTCAACAGGGACCATGTTCTTACCGGGGTGTCGCTTGGGATCTGGGTTGAATCCCCGCCACCGAAGCCGGAAGAAATCGACGGCATACTCACCATCGGTCTGAGTCGCATCAATGAAGGGGGAGAGATCGCCGGGTCGTCATCGACCGAGGCACTCGAAGCCAAGGCAGGCAAGGCGAGCTCAGCCCAGCGGTCCGCGGTGGAAGGCTGGATCGGACTGGTCAATGCAGTGTTTGCCTCGCTGGCGGGCACTTGAGGAGCGGCCCGACGATAATCACGCGGTAGTGCCCGATATTGTCCTGCCCCTCGCCGCGCTGCTGCCACACAGCCCTGGGCCCTACATAGCCCTGATGCTGATCGGGTTCGCCGTCGGCATCCTCGGCCACCTAGCAGGCGCCCGCTGGCTGGTCGGAGCGGGCGTCGTCCTAATCGCCCTCGGCGCCCTTCTCCTTCCTTTTGTCGCCAACGTGACGACCGAGAACAAGCCGGCGCCGATTGAAGAATCCCGGGGTGACAGCGGCGGTTGATACTTCCGCTCACCCGGGTGAGACAGATTAGAATACTCGCGCTTTTACTTTCTAATAAGGGAGAATCGGGTGCGGGTCAGGAGTGCGGGGGCGCTGGTGCTGGCGGCGTTGTTGGCTGCGGTGGTGATCGCTGGCTGCGGGGGCAGCGGCGGCGGTGACACGGTGGAAGGACTCCCTGCGCAGCCTGCGGGTAAGGCGGAAGCCGCCAGCTTCGACGGCGTCCACAGCGGCGAAATCGAACTCGCGCTCGAGATCGACCGCTACAAGAAGAAGCCGGAAGAAATCAATATGCGGATCCTCGGCACCTTCATGGGAGCCGGGGAAGAAGCGTTGCCGCAGATGGACCTGGCGATCGAATCGAATGGCGACCTCGCGGGCCAAAACGTTGCCTTCCTCGGCAGCCCGCTCCTGCAAAACGACAAGTGGATCGTCAACTTCGATAGCAAGGTCTACGAACCTGACCACGCCAGCTTCGAAGAAATGAAGCAGAAGTTCGAAGAAGCGCAGGAGGAAGAGGGCGGCACCGGCAACGCGATGGCCTGCGTCGAAGCCGCGGAAGGCTTCAACGTCACCGACGCCGTCCACCACGTCTCCTTTGAAGGCAAGGGCGAAACCCTTGACGGCAAAAAGGTCGAGACCGTGGGCGCCGACCTCGACGTCTCCGTGGCAATCAACGAGCTGATCAAGCTGACCGAAGCATCGCCGGGCTGCCAGGCCCAGCTTGAAGCCGTCGGCCTGCCGCCGAAGGCGGAGCTGGAAGAACTCGAGCAGGAACTGAAAGGGAGCCTGACCGCGGCGCGGCTGACGCTAAGCCTCGACAAGAACGGGGTCGTCCGCTACTTCAAGATCCTCGCCAACGCCGAACTGCCGCACAACGAAGAACTCGAAGTCGAACTGGTGATGCGGTTGACCCGGGTCAACGAAGTGACCGAACTGGCCAACACGCACGGGTACAGCCCATATCCGGCGCTGCTAAAGCAGTTCGGCCTCGACAAGCAGGACGTGCAACAGGCCGACGCCGGAGAAATCTACGTCGGCGTGCTCGCAGTGCTCGCCGACCGCCTCTTCGGGCGGGAAGAAGGCTGAGCGCCGGGCGCCGTTGCCGTCGCCCTCCCTACAATCCGGCTCGGTCCTGTTCTCCGATCACGAGGAGCCCCATCTCTTGAGCCGTATCCGAATTCTCGCGCTGTTCGCGACCCTGGTCGCCCTGGCCGGCATCTTCACCGCCTGTGGTGGCGGTAGCGACGACAACAGCGGCGAAGACCCGCAGAAGGTCGTCGAAGAAGCCAGTCTCGAAGGGGTGAAGAGCGGCGAATTCGACATGTCCCTGCACGTCAACGCCGAAGGCGAAGAAGGCGGCGAATTCGACGTCGGCCTCTCCGGCCCGTTTGAAGCCGGGGCCAAGGGCGAACTCCCGCAGGCCGAAGTGAGCGTCGAAGCCGAAGGAGAAGCGCAGGACGAAAGCATCGACTTCGAAGGCGGGCTTACGCTCCTCACCGACCGCGCCTTCGTCGAATACGAAGGCACCCCCTACGAAGTCGATCCGACGACCTTCGGCTTCCTCAAGTCCGCCTTCGAACAGGCCCAGCAGCAGGAAGGCTCCGAAGCCGACGTCACCGCCTGCCAGCAGGCGGCGGAAGGGATCAAGTTCGGCCAGTTCGCCGACAACCTCGAAAACGAAGGTTCCGAAGACATCGACGGCACCTCGACCACGAAGGTCAGCGGCGACCTCAGCGTCTCCGGCGCGATCGACGCGGTGATCCAGCTGACCGAAGACCCGGCCTGCAGCTCGCAGCTGGAAGCCGCCGGGCCGCTGCCGATCGGCGAACTCGAAGAAGCCAAGGGCGAACTGACCAAGGCGATCAAGAAGTCGCACGTCGAAATCGCCGTCGGCGACGACAACATCGTCCGCAAGTTCGCGATGGAACTGACGGTGGAACCGCCGGAAGCCAAGGGCGAAAAGGTCGAACTGGAAATGGAACTCACCCTCAGCGGGGTCAACGAGGAACAGAGCTTTGAGAAACCCGCGAACGCGAAGCCACTGGAAGACCTGTTCCAGCAGATCGGCGTCAACCCGCTTGAACTGCTTGAAGGCGCGAGCAGCGGCGAAGGGCTGGGCGGGCTGCTGGAAGGCCTGATGGGGGGATCTGCCCCCGGCGGAGGCGAATCCTCCTCGGGCGGCAGCTCCGAACTCGGCGCCAGCGCTGCGGCTCAGAAGGAATACGTGCAGTGCCTGCAAACGGCGGAAACCTCCGCCGACATCCAGAAGTGCGCCAGCCTGCTCAAGTAGCTGAGTAGACCGCACCGCATATGAACCAGGCAGGGCCCCGCCTTGACGCGTCCTTCTTGAGGACGCCGATGGGCTGGCCCTACCTGCTGACGCCGCTGATCCCCGTCGCCGTGGCGATGGAGATCCTCGGCGCCCCCGCCACCGCCGTCTTCGCCGCCTCGGCGTTGGGGATCGTCCCCACGGCGGCGCTGATGGGGCGGGCGACCGAGGAGCTGGCGGCTCGCTCAGGCCCCGGCATCGGGGGGCTCCTCAACGTCACCTTCGGCAACGCGCCGGAGCTGATCATCGCCCTCTTCGCCCTTGGCCAGGGGCTGCAGGAGGTGGTCAAGGCCTCGATCGTCGGCTCGATCATCGGCAACATGCTGCTGGTCCTGGGGGCGGCGATGCTGGCCGGCGGAATCGGGCGCGACAGGCAGCACTTCAGCCGCACCAGCGCCAGCATCCAGACGACGATGCTGATGCTGGCCTGCGGGGCGCTAATCATGCCGGCGATCTTCGAGCTGGTCGAGGGCAAGGGCCTGCCGGCGCCGGGCTCAGAGGCGATCCACTACGGCGGCACCGTCGAGCACCTCTCGCTGGCGGTGGCGATCGTCCTCATCATCACCTACGTGATCGGCCTCTTCTTCTCGCTGAAGACCCACCGCGACCTCTTCAACCCCGAGTACGAGGAGGAAGACACCTGGGGCTGGTCGACGCGGAAATCGGTGATCGCGCTGGCGATCGCCGGCGTCCTCGTCGGGGTCATGTCGGAGGTGCTGGTCGGCTCGATCACCGAGGCCTCCGAGTCGATCGGGCTCTCGGAGTTCTTCATCGGCGTGATCGTCGTCGCGATCGTCGGCAACGCGGCCGAGCACTGGGTCGCGGTGCTGGTGGCGATGAAGGACAAGATGGACCTGGCGGTCAACATCGCCGTCGGCTCCAGCGCCCAGGTCGCGCTCTTCGTCGCCCCGATCCTCGTCCTCGCCTCCTTCTTCATCGGCCCCTATCCCCTGGCCCTGGTCTTCAACGGCTTCGAGCTCGGGGCCATCCTGCTCGCCGTCCTGGTCGGCAACCACGTCACCGCCGACGGCGAGTCGACCTGGTTCGAGGGCGTGCAGCTGCTGGCCGTGTACTTCGTCTTCGGGCTGGCCTTCTACTTCGCCTAATTTGCCCCGCGCCCGAGTGGGTAGGTTCCTCTAATGGATGCGGTCCTCCTGCTCCTGGCCTTCGCCGTCGTCCTCGCCGGGGCGCTGCTGTTCACCAACGCGGTCGAGTGGATCGGGCACAAGCTCGAGGTCGGGGTGGGGGCGGTCGGCAGCATCCTCGCCGCGGTCGGGACCGCGATGCCGGAGACCCTGATCGCGATCGTGGCGCTGGTCGGGACCGAAGAGGGCTCCGAAGACGTCGCGGTGGGGGCAATCGTTGGCGCCCCCTTCCTGCTGGCGACGCTGGCGATGGGGTTGGTCGGCCTCTTCGCCTACCTCTACCGCGACAAACGCGACCAGGGCCTGCAGCTGAACGTCCACCGCCCGACCCTGGAGCGCGACCTGCTCTTCTTCCTCGTCCTCTTCGCGATCGGCGGGGCGCTGGCCTGGGGGCCGCCGGCGCCGCTGCGGATCGCCGTCGGCATCGCCTTCCTCCTCGCCTATGTGGGGTACATCGGCCTGACCCTGAAGGGCGGCGGCGAGGTGCAGAGCGAAGAGTCGCTCAACCCGCTGATCTTCGAGCGCCGGGCCGAACGGCGCGAAGACCCTTCGATGCTGCTTTGCGTCATCCAGCTCCTGGTCGGCCTGGGGGCGATGGTCGGCGGCGCCCACCTCTTCGTCGAGGAGCTGCTGAAGCTGGCCGAGAGTATCGGCGCCGAGCCGCTGGTGCTGGCGCTGATCTTGGCGCCGCTGGCGACCGAGCTGCCGGAGAAGGTCAACAGCTTCTTCTGGGTACGCGAAGGCAAGGATGCGCTGGCGCTCGGCAACATCACCGGCGCGATGGTCTTCCAGTCGATGATCCCGGTCGGGATCGGCCTGATCTTCACCAGCTGGGAGCTGAACTGGCACGCCGTCCTCTCGATCGGCCTCGGCCTCGCCGGCGGCCTGCTCGCTTACGAGAGCCTGCACCTCGGGCGGCGCTTCAAACTGCCGGCGGTGATCGGCTGGTTTGTGCTGTACGCCAGCTTCATCGTCGCGGTTGTAGTCAGCGCCTGATCAGGCGGCGGCGAGCTCGCCAAGCGCTTTCAGCACGAGGTCGTCGTGCTGTTTGGGCGAGACCTTCGGGAAGACCTTGGCGATCTTGCCGTCGGGGCCGACGATGAAGGTCGCCCGCTGCACGCCCATGTACTTCTTGCCGTACATCGACTTCTCGACCCAGGTGCCGTATTTCTCGGCGACCGCGTGGTCGGCGTCGGCGAGGAGGGTGAAGTCGAGGTCGAACTTGCCGGCGAACTTGTCGAT
>Ga0157369_10000067_pt1 | contig 144506 bp, 128 predicted proteins | sample C25metaG_FD_113461 | JGI IMG/M metagenome (GOLD analysis project Ga0157369, IMG submission 113461) | Corn rhizosphere microbial communities from Kellogg Biological Station, Michigan, USA - C2-5 metaG | ecosystem: Host-associated > Plants > Roots > Rhizosphere > Soil | place: USA: Michigan... | reverse complement strand
GTGCGCGCCATGATGCCCTTCGCCTAACCCTTAACCTTTACTCATAGGAGCGAAACATGCCTCGAGTCAAACGTGGGGTTACGGCACGTGCCCGCCACAAGAAGATCATCAACCTGGCCAAGGGTTACCGCGGCCGTCGCAACAACGTTTACCGCATCGCGAAGCAAGCGGTCATGCGCGCAGGCCAATACGCCTACCGCGACCGTCGCAACAAGAAGCGCGTATTCCGTGCGCTGTGGATCACGCGTATCAACGCGGCGGTCCGTCAGCACGACATGACGTACAGCGTGTTCATCAACGGCCTGAAGAAGGCGTCGATCGAACTCGACCGCAAGGTGCTGGCCGATATGGCTGTGTTCGACAAGGCCGCTTTTGCCGCGATCGTGAAGCAGGTGAAAGCCGCCGTTGCAGCCTAATTGACCGATTAGTACTGCGTGGTTCGTCGGGAACTCCGGTGCATGCCGGGTTCCCGATAGGAAAACGGGGCTCTTCACCGAGCCCTTTTTTTTTTGCTGGTTCGTAATCTTCACCGACGTTGAAAAGATGGGATCAATGGATCTGGACCGGATTGTCGCCGACGCGCAAGAAGCTTTCTCCCGGGCGCCTGACGGCGCGACGCTCGAAAACGAGAAGGCTCGTTTTCTCGGCAAGGCGGGCATGTTGACCGAACTGCTCAAGGGGCTCGGCAAGCTCGAGCCCGAGGCGCGCAAGACCGAGGGCGCACGCATCAACGTCGCGAAGCAACAAGTCGAGGCTGCGCTCACCGCGCGGCGCGAAGCGCTCGCGCAGGCGTTGCTCGAGCAGCGCCTCACGGCGGAAGCCATCGACGTCACGCTGCCCGGGCGCGGTCGCGGCGCCGGCAGCTTGCACCCTGTGATGCAAACCTGGGAGCGGGTCGAACGCATTTTTGGCTCGATCGGGTTCGACGTGGCGGACGGCCCCGAGATCGAGACCGATTGGTACAACTTCACTGCGCTCAACAGCCCCGAAAACCATCCCGCGCGTTCGATGCAAGACACGTTCTACGTCGACGGTCAGGACGCGGGCGGCCGCCCGCTGCTGCTGCGCACCCATACGAGCCCGATGCAGGTTCGCTACGCGCGCAGCAACAAGCCGCCGATCAAAGTCATCGTGCCGGGTCGCACGTATCGCGTCGACAGCGACGCGACGCACTCGCCGATGTTCAATCAGGTCGAAGGCTTGTGGATCGACGAGCACATCAGCTTTGCCGATTTGAAGGGCGTCTACGCCGATTTCCTGAAGAAATTCTTCGAGCGCGACGATATTCTCGTGCGCTTTAGGCCTTCGTATTTCCCGTTCACCGAGCCCTCGGCCGAAATCGACATGAAGTTCGAGGAAGGCAAGAACGCGGGCAAATGGCTCGAAATTTCGGGCTCGGGGCAAGTGCATCCGAACGTGATTCGCAACATGGGCCTGGACCCCGAGCGCTACATCGGTTTTGCGTTCGGCAGCGGCCTCGAACGCCTGACGATGCTGCGCTATGGCGTGCAGGATTTACGGCTGTTCTTCGAGAACGATCTGCGCTTCTTGCGTCAGTTCGCATAACGCGCGTCGAGATCTTGCGAGCAGCCGACAGCCGCGAGCGGTGCCTGGCCCAGCGAACGCTCATCGCGCGTCGCTCGACAGGCATGGACCCACACCTACGAACGTAGACACACATGCAATTCCCTGAATCCTGGCTCCGAACGTTTGTCGATCCGCAACTGACGACGGAGGAACTGTCGCACGCTTTGACGATGGCTGGCCTCGAAGTCGAGTCGCTGCGCTCTGCCGCACCGCCGACCTCGAAGATCGTCGTCGGCCGTGTGCTCGAAGTGGTCAAGCATCCCGACGCGGACAAGCTCAACGTTTGTCAGGTCGATGCGGGAACGGGCTCGGTGCTCAACATCGTATGCGGTGCGCCGAACGTCGCGCAGGGCATCAAGGTGCCCGTCGCGCTCGTTGGCGCCCAATTGCCGCCGGCGGAGGAGGGCGGTGCGCCGTTCGTCATCAAGCTCTCGAAGCTGCGCGGCGTGCAAAGCGAAGGCATGCTGTGTTCGGCGCGAGAGCTCAAGCTTTCCGAAGACCACAGCGGCCTCATGATCTTGCCGGAAGACACGCCGATCGGTCAGGACATCCGCGAGGCATTGCGCCTGGACGACCAAATCTTCGAAATCAAGCTGACGCCGAACAAGGCCGATTGCCTTTCCGTCTTCGGCGTTGCACGCGAGACGGCTGCGATCACCGGCGCGCGGCTCACGCCGCTTGCCATCGAGCCTGTCGACGTCAAGCTCCACGAGCGCTTGCCCGTGAAAATCGCGGCGCCCGATCTATGCGGGCGCTTCTCCGGCCGCGTGATCCGCGGGGTGAACGCACGCGCCAAGACGCCGCAATGGATGGTGGAGCGGCTCGAGCGCTCGGGACAACGGAGCATTTCGGCGCTGGTCGATATCTCTAATTACGTCATGCTCGAACTTGGCCGCCCGAGCCACGTGTTCGATCTCGACAAGATTCACGGCGGCATCGAAGTGCGCTGGGGGCGTCGCGGCGAGCGCTTGATGCTGCTCAACGGCAACACGGTGGAGTTCGATGAAACGGTCGGCGTCATTGCCGACGATCGTCAAGTCGAAAGCCTGGCCGGCATCATGGGCGGCGATAGCACGGCGGTCACGCTCGATACGACGAACGTCTATCTCGAAGCGGCTTTCTGGTGGCCCGACAGCATTCGCGGCCGCGCGCGCAGATACAACTTCTCGACCGATGCCGCGCATCGTTTCGAACGGGGCGTCGATTACGAGACGACGGCGTTGCATATCGAACGCATCACGCGCCTCATTCTCGACATCTGCGGCGGCGAGGCGGGTCCGCTCGACGACCAGATCGTCAATCTCCCGCAGCGGCCGCCCGTGACGATGCGCGTCGCTCGCGCTCAACGTGTCATCGGCATTCCGATCGAGGCCGATGAAATGGCGCGCATTTTCACGCGTCTGGGCCTCGAATATGAATTCGACGGCGAGATCTTCGCCGTCACGCCGCCCTCGTATCGCTTCGATATCGAAATCGAGGAAGATCTCATCGAGGAAGTCGCGCGCATTCACGGCTTCGAGAAGATCCCGGCGCGTCCTCCGGTGGCGGCGAACGAGATGCGCGCGACGAACGAGACGAGCCGCTCGATTCACGCGTTGCGTCATGCGCTCGCGGCGCGAGACTACGCGGAGACGATCAACTTCAGCTTCGTCGACGCAAGCTGGGAACGCGACTTCGCCGGCAACGATGCGCCGGTGCGTGTGGTCAATCCGATCGCGAGCCAGATGTCGGTGATGCGCACGACGCTGTTCGGCAGCTTGATCGACGTGCTTCGCCACAACTTGAATCGCCGCGCCGAGCGCGTGCGCGTCTTCGAAGCAGGGCGGGTGTTCTTGCGCGACGCATCCGTGGCGGCAAGCGAGATGGCTGTCGAGGGGTATGCGCAACCCAAGCGCATCGGTGCGCTCGCCTATGGTCCCGTCGCCGAGGAGCAATGGGGCTTGGCCACGCGAATGGTCGATTTCTTCGACGTGAAAGGCGACGTCGAGGCCTTGTTCGCACCGCGCGTCGCGCGCTTCGTTGCCGCGGCGCATCCGGCGCTGCATCCGGGCCGCAGCGCCCGCATCGAAGTGGATGGACAAAACGCCGGCTGGATCGGCGAATTGCATCCGCGCTGGATGCAGCAATACGATTTGCCGCATGCGCCGATTCTCTTCGAAATCGATGCGCAGGCGCTGATGGAGCGGGCATTGCCTACGCTTGCGGAAGTCTCGAAGTATCCGCCTGTGCGGCGCGACATTGCGGTGGTTGTCAACCAAAATGTGGAAGTTCAGGCCTTGCTCGACGAGATGCGCGCGGCATTGAGCGAGGACGCTTGCAAGTTTGTTCAAAGGGTTGCGCTCTTCGATGAATTTCGTGCAAAATCAAGCACTTCCGGTGGGATGGCGGCGCATGAGAAAAGCCTTGCCTTCCGTGTGACCCTGCAAGATACTGGCGGCACGCTGCAGGACGAGACGGTCGATTTGGCCGTCAAAACCCTGGTGGATCGCTTGGCTCGAGTCTACGGTGCGCGGTTGCGCTGATAACGCGAGGATGCTCGCACGGGTGTTCGCGCGCGGCTAGTCGCCGTTTTTAGACATGAACGAAATGAACTCGAGTGATTTCGAAGCCCTACTTGCGGCGCAGCGTGGCGCCATGATTCGCGAAATACCGACACCGCCTGTCGGCTCGTCCGCTTCCACGGAAACGCCGACCCTGACCAAAGCCGAATTGGCCGAGCTGTTGTTCGACAATGTGGGGTTGAACAAGCGCGAGGCCAAGGATATGGTCGAGGCATTTTTCGAGGTGATTCGCGATGCGCTCGAAGGTGGCGATAGTGTGAAGTTGTCGGGCTTCGGTAATTTTCAATTGCGCGACAAGCCTCAGCGGCCGGGGCGCAATCCGAAAACGGGCGAAGCGATTCCGATTGCGGCGCGACGCGTCGTGACGTTTCATGCAAGTCAAAAGCTGAAAGCGCTGGTCGAAAGCGGCGCCGAGGCTGCTTTGCCGCGCTAGGTTTCAACGCGTTGCGGCGCGCCTTTCACCACGACGGTTAACCGACGATGACAACGACGGTCGAGAAAGTCGTCTTGCCTCCGATTCCGGCGAAGCGGTACTTCACGATCGGTGAGGTCAGCGAGTTGTGTGGCGTAAAGCCGCATGTGCTCAGGTACTGGGAGCAGGAGTTTACGCAACTGCGTCCGGTTAAGCGTCGCGGTAATCGCCGCTACTATCAGCATCACGAAGTGCTATTGATACGGCGCATTCGTGAATTGCTGTATGAGCAAGGCTTTACGATCAACGGGGCGCGCAACAAGCTCGATGCGCGCGGGGCGGTGATCGATCAGGATGCCGAGGCGCCGCAGGCGCCTCAGATCCAGCAGGGCGCCGAGGTCGCGGCATCGCCTTCGGAAAGCGGCGGGAACGTCGATGTCGTGCAACTGCGCAAGGAGCTCATCGGCATTGTTGAACTATTGCGCGGATAGTTTTGCACAAGTGGTTCTAAACGGTGAGAGGGTCTGTTATACTCTCATGCTTTCGGGGCGTAGCGCAGCCTGGTAGCGTACCTGCATGGGGTGCAGGTGGTCGGAGGTTCAAATCCTCTCGCCCCGACCAGATTAGAGAACCCGCGTCAGTTAACGCTGACGCGGGTTTTTTATTGCTCGCGCGACACCCTACTGCCTGATGAACGGCGCCTGCGTTTGCCTGGCCTTGTTGAAACGCAGAAATGACCGCTTGCGCCATCCCGAGATGGGACGATTGCGTGGCGTAATACGCACCGACGACGGTTCCCACTACGGCCAGAACGACAGTCGATGTGGCCAGCCACATATGCGCCTTCAGCGTCGAGGCGCTCTGCGCAGCAGCGGCTGCCTGTTGATAGAGCAATTCCAATCGCTTGTCGCGCTCATCGAGTCGTTTGTCGCGCTTGTTGAACCGCTCGTCGAACCGCTTGTCGCGTTCATCGAGCCGCTTATCGCGCTCGGCGAACATCGTGAGCAACCGTTGCTCCCTTTCCTCCGCGCGCACCTCGAACGCATCCAACCGCGCTATCGCCGCAGCGATGCGCGCGTCCATTCGGGCCTCGACGGCCTCGATGCGCGCTTCGAATTCATCTCTCGTTACGCTAGTCATTGAACATCCCCGCACTGCAAATGGTGATGGCCCCAGGCCGCCGATGGCGCGGCTCGATCGTGCGCGCGGCTTCCACCGACGTGAGCCGGTGGCCGAACGACCGCCCATACGACCCATTGAGTCCGATGCGTAAGTAACGTTTGCCGCGTTTTGGTTCCAGATCGACCGCGGCGTCTGATCCGGCCCCGCTCGGGCGTTCGCCCAGCCGCGCATTGGTTGCCCCCACAACGTCCTGACCTAATCCATTCGCGCGCCAGCGAGTCACTCCCCTACAAACGCGCCCCCCTCAGGTTTTGTCGGATGAATCCTACGCGCCGGTCTGCGAAGCCCACGCCAATCTCCGACTGCGCTGATTTCGCTGCGAAGCTGTATTTGGAATACTTCACCTCAACAAGTAGCGCCACTGACCACGCAACGGCAACGTTGCAGTAACGAAGCAGGTCGAACGAGACCGCCGATAGCTCGAAGAAACAGGGTAGCCGCTTGAAGCCTAACGCCAGTTAGTTAGGACTACTAATGAGTTAAAGCGTGCGAAAGGTCAGGCGGCCAAGGGGCCCCCAAGCCTCGAGCCCTGGCCAACTTCTTTTCGAGCTTCAGTCATGAAACGACGTCAATTCCTTGGTTGCCTCAGCGCTGCGGCAAGCAGCTATGTCCTCGTCGCCTGCGGCGGTGGCGGTACCGATGCGCTCGGCAATATCGCCGGCGGCAATGCCGGTGCGGTCGCAAACGCAGCAACGGGCGCGACGGCGTCGCCCAACGGCACGACGGTCCCTTCGGCTGCGTCGATCACCGACAACTCCGGCGACGTCTGGACGCTTTCCAAAGGCTACGTCTATAAGAACGGCGTCAAGGATTCGCATGCGTACAACATGACGATGCTGCTCTGGTACGACGGCTCGATCTACGGCGAGAACACGAGCAAGGCGTTCTATCAATACATCGGGCCCTCGTGGAAGCTGTGCCTCGATCCGCGCCTTGGCGGCACCTCCGTCGATGGCACGGCGATTCCTCCCGCGACCTACATCATCGACAAAGCGAACAATTATTGGACGATGTCCGGCGGTAGCGTTTTCAAGAACGGCGTCCAAGACCGCGCCGCCCCAAGCGCCGCGTTGTTGCTCTGGTATGGCGCCATGTTCTATCTGACGACGAGCAGCGGGCAGTTCTATGTGCGCTCCTTCACGGGGGCATGGCTCGCTTGCGCCGATCCGCGTGTCGCGAAAGCGGCGAACGCCGGAAAGTTCTATGGCATCAACGGGCATTACGATTATCCGTTCACGCCAACTCAGACGGTCGCGGCTCTGCAGGCGCTCGGTTGCACGACCTACCGGTTGGGTTGCGTCAACAAGGCGACGCAGTTGAACCCGCTGGTGGCGATGGCCAAGGCGTTCAAGACCGCGAAGCTCGAACTGTTCACGCTGGTCAACTACGGCTTGCGCGATGCCACCGGCACGCTCTATACGAGCGAGGCGGCGGCGTATAACGCGGTCTACGCCAACTCGGCGGCGATCGCCTCCGCTTTGGCCCCCTACGGCGTGACCACGTACGAATGCGGTAATGAATTGACGCGTGACCCGGCGATCATCTTGAACTCCGCGACGGCAGGGACGGGGCTGGCCGACTTCAACAACACCAATTGGCCGATCATGCGCGGCGTGATTCGCGGCATGATCGACGGCGTGAAATCGGTGCAGCCGACAGCCCGTTGCGGCGTCAACTTCTGCGTGGCCGATGTGGCGGCGTCGGACATGCTGTGGGACGGCACGCAGCCCGACGGCTCGACGGGACACCCGACAGTGCGCTGGGACGTCACCACGTGGCACAACTATTCGCCCTATGGCGACATCTTCAACGTGGGTTGCGACGGCGCCGGCCCCGGTTTCAACCTGCCGGTGTACTGCAAGGCCCGCTATGGCGTGCCGTTCATGATCACCGAGTGGAATGCCGCGCCGGAATTCACGGAAACGAACCGTGCCGCCTATATCCAGAATCAATTGACGGAGTTCTATGGCGCACGTAAATCGAATCAGATCGAATCGGTGATGCTTTACGAATTAACGAGTGGCGACTATACCTACGGGATCGTGCTCGGCGATTTGACGCCGATCCAGCCGACATACGGGACGTTCCAGACGTTCGTCAACCAACACGCGGATATCTGAGCCGTACTCGCAGCACAGACCTACTAGAAATGGGGGGGGCTGAAACGAAGGCGCGCAAGCGTCGACGTTTCGGGCTTTTTTTATGTCTGCGGCGGGCAGCGCAGCCCGTGTTGAAAGGGACGAACGTTTGGCCGAATTTCACGCTTTCAATTTCATCGGCTGGAATTTCGGACCGGGCGGCGTGTGGGCGATGCCCGCCGGCGCGACGCATCCCGTGCTCGCATGGCAACTCGATGGGCATCGCTCGAATCGTATCCATGGGCATTCGATTTCAGAATGAGCGGCGGGCGCAGACCTTTCCGCACGCCGGACCGTCATGTTCGACGGCCAGCCGACCGCTACGATTCCCGCGGGCGCACGTTTACGTTTTTTTTACGGCCGGAGCGCCACTCTTATCGTGGCGTTTACTCGATCTCGCCTACGCTCTCACCTGTCCTGATCCGCTAGGTGAGAGCACAACAAATGGATTTCATTTATCTCGTCGGCATAGCCCTCTTGTTGGGGCTGTGCACGGCGCTTATCGCAGGTTGCGAGCGGCTGCGCAACCGCGGGGCCGGAGGTCGATCGTGACCACGGCTTGGATGATATGGCTCGCCGGCGTTTCGACGCTGGTTTTATTGGGGTACCTCATCTATGCGCTACTGCGCGCGGAGGACCTCGAATGAGTGCGAACACCGTGCTACAACCGGCGCTTTTCATCGTCGTATTGATTGCGCTCGCGATCCCGGCGGGGCGGTATATGACCGCGGTATTCGACGGCTCGTCCGTGGTCGTGCGCAGAATCGGCAAGCCGGTCGAGCGACTGCTGTACAAGATGGCCGGCGTCGATGAAAACGCCGAAATGTCGTGGCAGCACTATGCCCTGGCAGTGCTGGCTTTCAACGCGCTCGGCGCGCTCGTTCTATACGGCTTTCTGCGCTTGCAGCAATGGCTCCCCGTGAACCCGCAAGCGTTCGGCCCGATGACGCCCGACGCCGCGTTCAATACGGCCGTGAGCTTCGTCACGAATACGAATTGGCAAGACTATACGCCGGAGGCTACCGTCAGCTATTTGACGCAGATGGCCGGCTTGACCGTGCAGAACTTCTTGTCCGCGGCAACGGGTATCGCAGTCGTGGTGGCGCTGATTCGAGGCTTTGCACGGCATACCGCGCGGACGATCGGCAATTTCTGGGTCGACCTCACGCGCATCACGCTTTATATCCTCGTCCCGATCTCGACGATCGTGGCGCTGGTCCTCATCAGTCAAGGCGTCATTCAGAACTTCAAGTCGTACCAAGATGTGCCGACGCTGCAAGTCACCACGTATCGAACGCCGCAGAACGATGCGCAAGGCAATCCCGTCAAAGACGCCAAGGGCGATCCGGTCACGCGGGAGGTGAGGGTCGATAAGCAGACGATTGCGATGGGTCCGGTCGCCTCGCAAGAAGCGATCAAGATGCTCGGCACGAACGGCGGCGGCTTCTTCAACGCGAACTCGGCGCATCCCTATGAGAATCCGACGCCGCTGTCGAACTTCGTGCAGATACTCGCGATCCTGGTCATTCCGGCGGGCTTGTGCGTCGTATTCGGCACGATGGTTGGCGACCGGCGGCAGGGTTACGCCGTCCTTGCCGCCATGACGATCGCGTTCGCCGTGGCATGCTGGGGTGAAATCGGCGCCGAGCAAGCGGGCAATCCGCGCTTCGCCTTGCTTCACGTCGATCAAAGCGCGTCCGCTTCGCAACCGGGCGGAAACATGGAAGGCAAGGAGGTGCGTTTCGGGATCGCCGGGACGGGCATCTTCACGGTCGCGACGACGGCCGCATCGTGCGGCGCCGTCGACGCCATGCACGATTCGCTCACCCCGATGGGCGGCTTCGTTCCTTTGATGTTGATCGAGCTCGGCGAAGTGATTTTCGGGGGTGTCGGCTCGGGTTTGTACGGCATGCTGGTGTTCGCGCTGCTTGCTGTGTTCGTCGCGGGCTTGATGATCGGCCGCACGCCGGAATACGTGGGCAAGAAGATCGAAGCGTACGAGATGAAGATGGTGTCGATCGCCATCTTGTTGACGCCTTTTCTCGTGCTCGCCGGAGCGTCGATCGGCGTGCTTTCGCCGCTTGGACGCGCCGGCGTTTCCAATCCGGGGCCGCACGGGTTCTCCGAGATTCTCTATGCATTCAGCTCCGCAGCGAACAACAACGGCAGTGCATTCGCCGGGCTCTCGGTAAACACACCGTTCTACAACGTGCTGCTGGCCGTGGCGATGTGGTTCGGGCGCTTCGCGACGATCGTGCCGGTGCTCGCCATCGCCGGTTCGCTCGCGAGCAAAAAGCGCATCGCCGCAACCTCGGGCACGCTGCCGACGCACGGGCCGCTATTCGTGGTGCTGCTGCTCGGCACGCTCGTCCTCGTGGGCGCGCTCACCTATGTGCCGGCCTTGGCGCTCGGCCCGATCGTCGAGCATCTCACGATGATCGCGGGTCATTGATTTCGAGGAAAGCATGACTACTGTCACTCAACCGCCCGTGCATCGACCGGAACACGCGGGGCAGACGCGAACCGCTGTGCGGTCGATGTTCGACTCGACGCTCTTGACGCCGGCGATCGTCGATTCATTCAAAAAGCTCGGACCGCGCACGCAGCTACGCAACCCGGTCATGTTTTGCGTCTATGTGGGCTGCATCCTGGCTACGGTCCTTTGGCTCGCTGCGCTTGCCGGTCAAGCCGAGGCGCCGTGGCGTTTCATCCTGGCCGTCGCGCTTGGGCTCTGGTTCACGGTGTTGTTCGCGAACTTCGCCGAGGCGATTGCCGAAGGGCGCTCCAAAGCGCAGGCGGCATCGCTTCGAAGCGCCAAGCATCAAGTAATGGCGAAGAAGCTCAACGAGCCACATCCGAAATCGCCGATCCTCATCGTGGCGTCCACCGATCTGCGCAAAGGCGACGTGGTCTTGATCGAAGCGGGGGACACGATTCCCGCCGACGGCGAAGTAATCGACGGCGTCGCGTCGGTGGACGAATCGGCGATCACCGGCGAATCGGCGCCCGTGATCCGCGAGTCGGGCGGCGATTTCTCGTCGGTGACGGGCGGCACGCGCGTGCTGTCGGACTGGATCGTCGTGCGCGTGAGCGTGAACCCGGGCGAGGCGTTCCTCGATCGCATGATCGCGATGGTCGAAGGGGCCAAGCGGCAGAAGACGCCGAACGAGATCGCGCTGACGATTCTGCTCGTGGCGCTGACCCTGGTGTTGCTCTTTGCGACCGCCACGCTGCTACCGTTTTCGATTTTCTCGGTGGCGGCCGCGAAGGCGGGCCACGTGGTGACGATCACGGCGCTCGTCGCCTTGCTCGTTTGCCTGATTCCGACGACGATCGGCGGCTTGCTCTCGGCCATCGGCGTGGCGGGCATGAGCCGAATGATGCAGGCAAACGTGATCGCCACCTCGGGCCGCGCCGTCGAAGCGGCCGGAGATATCGATGTGTTGCTGCTCGACAAAACGGGCACGATTACGCTGGGCAACCGGCAAGCTGCCGCTTTCCTCGCGGCGCCGAACGTGACGGAGGAGGCGCTGGCGGACGCGGCGCAGTTGTCGTCGCTCGCAGACGAAACGCCCGAAGGCCGCAGCATCGTCGTACTGGCCAAGCAGCGCTTCAATATTCGCGAGCGCGACATGGGCGTGTTGCGCGCTACGTTCCTCGGTTTCACGGCGCAAACACGGATGAGCGGCGTCGACGTGCCGGATCGGCAGATTCGCAAGGGAGCGGCGGATGCCGTGAAGAGATATGTGGAAGAAAACGGCGGCCGCTATCCGCAGGAAGTGCGGCAGGCGGTCGACGACGTGGCGCGCCGCGGCAGCACGCCGCTCGTCGTTGCCGAAAAAACGGGCGATCACGGCCTTGCGCGCGTGCTGGGCGTGATCGAGCTCAAGGACATCGTCAAGGGCGGCATCAAGGAGCGTTTCGCGCAGTTGCGCAGGATGGGCATCAAGACCGTGATGATCACGGGCGATAACCGCTTGACCGCGGCGGCGATCGCCGCGGAAGCGGGTGTCGACGATTTTCTCGCGGAAGCGACGCCGGAGGCGAAGCTCAAGATGATCCGTGCGCACCAAGCCGAGGGACGTCTCGTCGCCATGACGGGCGACGGCACCAACGATGCGCCCGCGCTTGCGCAAGCCGATGTCGCTGTGGCCATGAACACCGGCACGCAGGCCGCCAAAGAAGCCGGCAACATGGTCGACCTCGATTCGAACCCGACCAAGCTCATCGAGATCGTCGAGATCGGCAAGCAAATGTTGATGACGCGCGGCGCGTTGACGACATTCTCCATCGCCAACGATGTGGCGAAGTACTTCGCGATCATCCCGGCGGCGTTTGCGACGACTTACCCGCAACTGCGCGTGCTCGACGTCATGCATTTGACTTCGCCCGCGTCGGCGATTTTGTCGGCGGTGATCTTCAACGCACTGATCATCGTCTTCTTGATACCGCTCGCGTTGAAAGGCGTCCCATACCGGCCGCTCGGCGCGGCGTCGCTGTTGCGTCGCAATCTGCTGATCTATGGGCTGGGCGGCATCCTGCTGCCGTTTCCGTTCATCAAGCTCATCGACATGCTGATCGCGGCCGGGGGCTGGGCGTGACGGCTCGCGCGTGGGTGCGCATGCATGACACTCGGCGAGCGGCATCGATCGATTCCGCGCCGCAATGCCGCTCAGGCGACTGGTGCGGCTTGAAACACGACTTGTTGGTACCGAACCATGATGAAAAATCTGCTGAGGCCTACCTTGGTGTTGTTTGCCGCGTTGACCGTGGTCACGGGCGTTGCTTATCCGGTCGTCGTCACGGCGCTCGGCCAAGCCGTCTTTCCGCATCAAGCCAACGGCAGTCTGATCGTACGTGACGGGGAGCCGGTCGGCTCCGAGCTGATCGGACAGCAGTTCGATGCGCCCGGCTACTTCTGGGGCCGTTTGTCGGCCACGGCGCCGAATCCGTACAATGCGCAGAGCTCGGGCGGCTCGAACCTCGGGCCGACCAATCCGGCCCTTGCGGACGAAGTGAAGGGGCGATTGAATGCGCTGCATGATGCCGATCCGACGAATACGGCGCTCGTGCCGGTCGATCTCGTCACCTCCTCCGGCAGCGGCCTCGATCCGGAAATCTCGCCGGCCGCGGCGGCTTATCAGGCCGCGCGTGTGGCGAAAGCAAGATCGCTCGCGCGTGAGCGGGTCGATGCGCTGATCGCGCGCAATACGTCGGCGCGCCAATGGGGTATGTTGGGCGAGGCGCGCGTGAACGTGCTGAAGTTGAACCTCGCGCTCGATCAATTGAAACCGCTGCGCTGAAACGACGATGAGCCCGTGCGCACGAGCGGCTTGCCGATCGCGGTGCAACCGCTTCGGTCATGGTGAAGAGACGTCATGGAAAGACCCGATCCCGACGCACTGCTCGATAAGATTCAGCGCGATGAGAAAAAACGCCGGCGCGGCCGGCTGAAGGTGTTCTTCGGCGCGTCGGCCGGCGTAGGCAAGACGTTCGCCATGTTGCAGGCGGCGCGACGCAGGCGCGAGGAGGGCGTCGATGTCGTCGTCGGTATCGTCGAGACGCATGGCCGCAAGGAAACGCTGGCCCTGCTCGGAGGACTGGAAACGATCGCGCCGGCCACGATCGAGTATCGCGAGCGAAAGCTGGACGAATTCGACGTCGACGCGGCGCTTGCGCGCAAGCCCGAATTGATTCTCGTCGACGAGTTGGCGCATTCGAACGTCCAGGGCTCGCGTCATCTGAAACGCTGGCAAGACGTGCACGATCTGCTCGATGCGGGCATCGACGTCTACACCACCGTCAACGTTCAGCATTTGGAAACGCTGAACGATGTCGTCGGGCAAATCACGGGCATTCGCGTGCGCGAGACCGTTCCCGATCGCGTCTTCGACCTGGCCGACGAGGTCACGCTGGTCGATTTGCCGGCCGAAGAGTTGCTCGACCGCCTGCGCGAAGGCAAGGTCTATCTGCCGCACCAGGCCGAACACGCGGTGCGCAACTTCTTCCGCAAAGGCAATCTCATTGCGCTGCGCGAATTGGCTTTGCGCCGCACGGCCGATCGCGTCGACGCGCAAATGCGCGAGTATCGCGCCGATCAATCGATAGAGCGTATCTGGCAGGCGCGCGAGCGGATCATCGTGTGCGTTGGCGCCGGCCCCGAGTCCACCACGCTCGTGCGTGCGGGCGCGCGTCTCGCCGCGAGCCTCAAAGCCGATTGGCTTGCCGTCTATGTCGAGACGCCCAAGCTGCAGCGGCTGCCCGACACGCTTCGCAAGCGCACGCTCGATGCATTGAAGCTCGCGTCCGAACTGGGCGCTGAAACCGTAACATTGCAAGGCCAAGAGGCGACGCCGACGCTGATCGCATACGCCCGCATGCGCAACGTGTCGAAGCTCGTCGTGGGGGCCGTCTCGACATCGGGGTGGCGCGGATGGCCGCGGCGGTCGACCGGCGAACGCTTGGTTCGCGCGGCGCGCGACATGGATGTCACGCTCGTCAATTCGGGCGCGGGGCGCGAGGGCGCCGAGCGGGACGAGGCCATGGCGCGCTTGCCGTGGACCGGCGCTCGCGGCAAGCATTCGTCGCCTACTTCGTACGCCTACGCATTCGGTACTTGCGCAGCGATCACCTTCGTCGCGACCTTTTTCGTCGACCGGATCTCGCTCACGAACCTCGTCATGCTGTATTTGCTCGGCACGGTTTTCGCCGCCGCGAAGCTCGGGCGCGGGCCGGGCCTGATGTTTTCGTTCCTGGGCGTTGGCGCGTTCGATTTCTTCTTCGTTCCGCCGCGCATGTCGTTTACCGTGTCCGATACGCAATACCTGCTGACGTTCGCGGTCATGCTCGTCACGTCGCTCACGATCAGCAATCTAACGGCAAGCCTGCGCCGGCAAGCACAGATCGCGACGTTGCGCGAGCGCCGAACCGGCGCGATGTTCGAGATGGCACGCGAGCTCGGTGCTGCGTTGACCACGGCGCAGATCATCGAGGTCGGCACGCGTCACGTCGCCGAGATGCTGCAAGCGCGTGTGGCGATTTTATTGCCCGATAGCGCGGAAAAAGTGAAGCAGAAGGTCGAGCACCCCGACGAGGCGTTGACGCTCGATGCGGCGGCCCTCGATCTCGATATCGCGCAGTGGGTGTACGACCAGCAAAAGAACGCGGGCCATGGCACCGATACGCTGCCCGCTACCGCCGCGCTGTATCTGCCGCTGAAGGCGCCGATGCGCACGCGCGGCGTGATCGCCATCTTGTCGCCGCACATGGAGGAGCTCGACATCCCGGAACAGCGCCGCATGCTCGATACGTTCGCGGCACAGATCGCGCTCGCGCTCGAGCGCGTGCATTACGTCGAAATCGCACAGGATGCGCTCGTCAGCATGGAGTCGGAGCGTCTGCGCAATTCTTTGCTGTCCGCAATTTCGCACGATTTGCGCACGCCGCTGACGTCGATCGTCGGTTTCGCATCGATGCTCGCGGATAGGCCCGGCGGCGAAACAGGCAACGCCGCGCAAGCGCGGGAGCTTGCCGAAGCGATCCACGACGAGGCGTTGCGCATGACCGGCGTGGTCACGAACTTGCTCGACATGGCGCGGCTGCAAGTGGGCAGCATGCGACTGAACCGCCAATGGTCGTCGATCGAGGAGGTGGTCGGCTCCGCATTGTCGGCGTGCCGCCGCACACTCGCCGGACGCCCCATCGAAACGCGCGTGCCGCACGATTTGCCGCTCGTGCGGCTCGACGCCGTGCTCGTCGAACGGCTCTTCGTGAACTTGCTCGAGAATGCATCGAAGTACACACCGGCGGGCTCGTCCATTGCGATCGTCGCACAGACGATCACGACGGCGGCCGGGCGCTTCGTGAAGGTGCAAGTTGAGGACTGCGGGCCGGGGTTGCCTGCGGGAATCGAGTCGCGCTTGTTCGAGAAGTTTACGCGCGGCGAAAAGGAATCGGCCAAGCCCGGCATCGGTCTGGGGCTGGCGATTTGCCGCGCGATCGTCGAAGCGCACGAAGGCGAGATCGGCGCGGTCAATCGGTTCGATTCCAACGGCGCGGTGGCGGGTGCGACGTTCTGGTGTACATTGCCGGCCAACGAGACGCCTACGATCGAGCCCGAAGCGTTCGAAGACGTCGAGTCTCGGGAAGCGGCGGATGACCTGCCGCCGGCTGCGTCTGGGTCCGCCTCCGGGCCGCAAACGCCGCAGTCGCCACAAACGCCGCCCGCGTCCGCGAACGGAGCTTAAGGGATGTCCGAATCCACGATTACCGTCGTTCTCATCGAAGACGACAAACCGATTCGCCGCTTCGTGCAGGCATCGCTAGAGACCGAGCACATGCGCGTGCTCGAGGCCGAGTCGGGGCGTCGAGGTCTTTCGCTGGCGGCCAGTGCTAGGCCCGATTTGGTCATCGTCGATCTCGGCCTGCCCGACATGGACGGCGCGGACGTCATTGGCCAATTGCGCGATTGGTCGTCGGTGCCGATCATCGTCTTGTCGGCGCGCACGCGTGAACAAGAAAAAGTGGCCGCGCTCGATGCGGGCGCCGACGACTATTTGACCAAGCCCTTCGGCGTGCCCGAACTGATGGCGCGCATTCGCGCGCAGTTGCGCCGGCACAATCGTGCCGGCTCGAACGAATCGTCGAAGCTGCAGTTCGGGGCGGTGGAGATAGATTTCGAAATGCGGATCGTGAGACGCGAGGGGCAGCCGGTGCATTTGACGCCGATCGAATATCGTCTGCTCGTTGCGCTCGCGCGGCATGCGGGCCGCGTGCTGACGCACCGTCAATTGCTGCATGAGGTGTGGGGGCCGTCTCGTGTCGAAAGCGCGCACTATTTACGCATTTACATGGGTCACTTGCGGCAGAAACTCGAGCGCGACCCTGCGCAGCCCGAACACATCATGACGGAGACCGGTGTCGGCTACCGGCTCGTGGGCGCGTTATGACGCGTCCTCGTAACCGTCCGCCTCTCGGCGCTCGCGACGCTCTTCGTTCGCGCGCCTTGCGCGCAACCGCTGGCGCGACAATACGGCGATCACTTCGCTCGCGCTCGCGCCCGAGGGCACTTCGTTGCGGATGACGTTGGGCACCATCGGCAGGCCCAAGCGTTGCCGGCGCAGCGCCGTGGCGATCGCTGTGCGGCATTCCTGCCCATGGCATTCCCATTCGTCGCGAATTTTTCCGCAATAACGGCACTTGTCCATGCCGGCCATTTTACCGGCAATCCCGAATCCGTTAAGGCGAGTCCGCGTGCGCCGCCGCCGCTTCTTCGAACGACAAGCGGCACGGCTGCGCGAGCGCGACTTCGTCGCAATTCGCTCCTTCGCCGCCGCGATCGATGACGAGGAAATCGCTCGCCGCATCGAGCGCGATCAACGGGTGATGCCAGACCCCGCGCGCGTAATTCACGCCGGTGCGTCCTCGCACGCTGAAAGCCCGCATGCGCGCTTCGTCGAATCGTCCGCAGGGGGCGACGACAACCAAGTAACGCAGGTTCTCGCTCAGCGGAATGAAGGCTTGGCTGCCGAGCGGGTGGCGCTCCATCATCGTCACCTCGAACGGCAACGAACGTGGCTGCCCGCGAAAGACGTTGACGAGTGGCCGTCCTCCCGCCTCGCCGACATCGATATTGGCCAGATCATGAAAACGCTCGGTCGTGCCGCCGTTGATCGGAAAGCGGCGTACGCCGTCCAGCGTGATGACGTCGCCGAACGGCGCAAAAGCCGCGCGCGTGAGCGGTTCGACGAGAAGAGTGCGGCTCATTGGTTCTCGCCTCATGCCGGTTCGCCCCACAGCCTGAGGCGCGAGACGCCCCCGTCGGGAAAGATATTGAAGCGGACATGCGTGACGGCGCCCAACGCGGCGAGCTCCCGCTCATAGAAATGTTGCGCGTCCATTCGCAAGGGTTGCTCGGCAAGCAGCACGGGCCAGAACATCGACTGCGTAATCAGCGACTCGTCGGTGCCGCCCGTCACATAGGCTGCTTGCAACGAGCAGCGATCAGGGTAGTTGCCTTTGAAGAAGGCCGTATCGACTTCGATCTTGCGGATCGTGCCCGGCTGTGCCAGGGCGACGATGACCCAATCGTTGCCCGGCTCGCGGCGTCGCCGGGTTTCCCATCCGTCGCCCATGTTGGCGCCGCGGCCGGGCATCAGCATGTTCGAGGCGAGACCGAAATGTTGATTGTTCGCAGCGACGACATAAGCGCCGTTGATCGCGGCCGCGAAGTCCACGGGTTCAGCCCCCGCGGAGGTCGCCTCGCAGGCATCGAGGGCGGGCCTGCCATACACGCGCAAGCGTGCCACGCCCCCATCGGGAAACAGGGTGATGCGGATGTGCGTGAAGGCGCCCGTGTCGGACACGCCGAGGTAATGATGTTGGTTGCCCTGCAGCGCCGTGGGCGGTACGAGCGTGTGCCATCGAGCATCGTCGGGTGGCGCGTCGCTCGCGCTGACGCACGCTTCGATCGATGCCGCGGGCGGGTAGTTGCCCGTGAAGTGGCTCGTATCGATGTCGACGCCTTCGATCGTGCCGCGGCGGGCCAGTTTGACGACGCACCAGTCTTGGCCCGTCGTGCGTTTGCGGCGCGTCTCCCAGCCGTCCATCCATTTGCCGTGATCGTCGTACTTGCCGGGAATGAACACGGCCGGCTGCGGGTCGAGCATGCGCTCTTTCGGCGCGAAGAATTCGTCGCTTGCGGCGAGGGCTTTGGCGCCTAAGCGTGGGTCCGCTAGGTTCAGGCAGCGGCGCGTGAAGTCGGGGGCATGAGGGTCGAGCGTCGGAATGGCCATGATGGGTGGATTGATTGGGAGTGCTAAGCAGTCTGGCGAGGAGAGGCGGGGCGGCCACGCTCGCCGAAAAGGCGGTGGGGTCCGATGCGGCCGCCGAGTTCGCCGGCCGCATGCAAGCAAGTCGATCGGTCAGATCGCGGCAGCGCCCGCGACGGGGCCGTCCCCGTGCGGCGCCGCAGTCTCGGGCACGAAATCGAAGCCGGGCTGTCGATCCAACACGCGGTGCGCACGGACGTGGTCGATGTCTCGTTCCCAAGCGGCCACCACGACGGTCGCCACGCAGTTGCCGATCAGATTCGTCACGGCGCGAGCGATCCCGACGAACCAATCGACCGGCAGGATCAACACGAGGCCGAGCACCGGAATGGCGGGGATGGCGGACAGCGTAGCCGCCAGAATGACGATGGCCGAGCCGGGGATCCCGTGCGCGCCCTTCGATGTCACGAGCGACACCAAGATGACGACGATCAAGTCGTGCGTCGACAGCGGCGTATTCGTGGCTTGCGCGATGAACAGAACGGCAAGCGTCAGGTAGATCGAGAAGCCGTCCAAATTGAACGAGTAACCGGTCGGGATGACGAGGCCCACGGTCGAATCTTTGACCCCCATCCACTCGAGCTTGCGCATGACTTGCGGCAGGACCGCGTCGGAAGAAGCCGTGCCGAACACGATGACGAGTTCTTCCCGCAGGTAACGCAACAGCTTGAACAGGCTGAAACCGGAAAGGCGCATGACGGCGCCGAGCACGATGGCGACGAACAGCGCGCAACTCGCGTAGAAGATCAGCACGAGCAGCCCGAGTTGCTTGAGCGAGGCGACGCCGTAGGTGCCCGTAGTGAAGGCGATGGCGCCCAGCACGCCGAGCGGCGCAAGCTTGATGATGAAGCCCATCACGCGAAAGAACACTTGCGAGAATTCGTCGATCAGCGTGTTTACGCGCTTGGCCTTCTCGCCCAGCAGCGACAGCGCCGAGCCGAACAGCACGGCGAACACCAGCACTTGCAGGATGTCGCCTTTGGCAAACGCGTCGAAGATCGTGTCCGGAATGATCTTCAACAGAAAGGCGCTGACATCTTTCAGGCTCTTCGCGTGTTCCGAATAGGTCGCCAATGCTTGTGCGTCGAGCGTATGCACGTCGACGTTCATGCCCGCGCCGGGCTTGACGACCATGGCCAACACCGCGCCGATCATGAGCGCGATGGACGTCATGAACTCGAAGTAGAGGATGGCTTTACCGCCGACGCGGCCGACTTTCTTCAAATTCCCGGCGCCGGCAATGCCGCTCACGACCACGCAGAAGACGATGGGCGCGACCACCATCTTGATCAGTTTGAGGAAGCCGTCGCCGAACGGACGCAGTGACTGCGCAAAGTGCGGAAACAGTGCACCGAGGACGATGCCGACGATGAGCGCAACCATCACGCGGCCGAATAGCGAATTGATGAATCTGAGCACGGCTTCCTCCAATGACGGTGGCGGGTATTCATCTGGTCCAACTGGTAAGACCAGACGGGTTATGACGAAGATTAGGAAGCCGATATAGTCGCGTCAAGCACCGTTACGCTCGTGGTTTACCCCGTTCCGACCGGAAAGGCATGCGCTGCGGGCCGGAGCCGCATCGGGCCGGCGTTACAATGCTGGTCCGACCAGGCGATTTTTCTGCACGATGAGAAGCAGCACACAAACGGTGACGGAAGCCGCGACGGCGACCATTCGCGAGCGGATCGAGCGCGGCGAGTACCCCGTGGGCAGCGTATTGCCGGCGCAACGGCAATTGTCGGAGGAACTCGACATCAGCCGGGCGGCGTTGCGGGAGGCGTTATCGACGCTCGAAGCGATCGGCATGTTGACGATACGCGCGGGCAAAGGCGTGTATGTGCAAAGCGCGCAGGCGCTCGGCGGGCAAGCCTGGCGCTATGCCGCGCAGTCGTCGTTGCCCGATACGTACCAGGTGCGCTACGCGTTGGAGGGTTTTGCCGCGCGGATGGCGGCGCTCGTGATGACCGACGAGGTGATCGGATCGCTGGAGTCCAACATAGCGCAGTTGCACGACGCGCTGGCCGAAGGCGATCTCGATGCGGCGGCCGAACTCGATTTCGCGTTCCATATGTCCATTGTCTCGATGGCGGGCAACGGCGCCATCGAGGCGATTTTGCGCAGCAGCGGCGAAATCATGCAGGAGAGCCAGCGTTTGCCGTTCTACCGGCGCGAACTGCTGCAGTCGACTTATCGTGAACATCGCGCGATCGTCGACGCGCTCAGGGCGCGCGACGCCGAGGCGGCCGGGCGCAGCATCGAGGCGCATATCGCCGCGGCGGCGCAACGCGCGGGCGTGCATTTTCCTACGCCGCCGCGTGAGCCGGCGCGCTTACGCGCTCGCATCGTTTATTTCCCAGCGTGATCTTTCGGAGTGCCGCCGCCTTGCGCCGCGGCGTCGGCGTTACGCTTGTGCTCCCCGCTCGGGGCAGCTTTCGCTTCGCTTACCGATTTCTCGATCGTCTCGCGATCGGCCTTCGTCGTCGCCGCTTTATTGGCTAGTTCCAAGTACGCGTTGGCGATTCGGCGCAAGTCCTCTTCCGATGCGTCTTCGATGCCGATCAATTGATTGTTGGCGGTCCGATAAGCGGCGATCAGTTCGTTCAGTTTCAGATGCACGGCGACGCTGTCTTTGTTCTGGCTTTGCTGGATGACGAAGACCATCAGAAACGTAATGATCGTCGTGCTCGTGTTGATGATCAGTTGCCAAGCGTCGGAATAATGAAAGAGCGGGCCGCACAGCCCCCAGATCGCAATCGCGGTGACGGCGAGCGTGAACGCGATGGGCGAGCCGGCCCAGCGGGTTACCGCGCTGGCAAAACTGTCGAACGCCCGCGTGAGGGGATGGCGATTCGCATACGCAGGGCTCGAGGAGTCGGGCACCGTCTCCAAGGGGGCGGTGTGCGGCGATTGTTCGTCGTCGTGGCGCATGGTGAGGCTCCTTCGAATTCGGCGGCGGCATGACGTCGCTGTTTGCGAGGGTGCTCCAGCAACGCATGTGCCCGATGCGCGACAGGCCGATGGCGATCCGATCGCAGGCGAATGGCGATCTAGTTGGCAGTCCTAACGTTTCGCGGCTGCCTTGCGCTGCCCGTACTCGGCGCCACGGCGGCGGCGTCTTCCCATGCCAGTGCGAAGGCTCGTTTGATCTGGGTTCTCATCCATTGAATGGCGCTCTCGCCATCACTGTCGCGCCGCCAAAGAAGCTCGACGGGGTACGAGCCGAGATCGAGCGGGGCGGCGCATACGGTCAAGTGCGACATGCGGGCCAGCGCCGCGGCCGCATGCGACGGTAGCGTGACGACCGCCCGCGTGTCGATGAGGAAGGCCGGTATGGCCGAAAAGTGCGTCAGCGCGGCATAGACGTGGCGCGCGCGCTTCATCGCGTGCAAGGCCGTATCGACGATACCGCTTCGCCCGGAAAACGACACGAGCAGATGCGGCAAGGCCAGATAGTCGTCGAGCGAGAGCGGCAGCGGGCAGCGCACCGCTTGTTCATCGACGACGCAGGCGTAGCCGCTGTGGCCGATCGGCTCATGCGCGATCCACGCGCTCTTGACCGTGCCCGATACGACCGCCAATTCGATCTCGCGCTCGTGCATCATCTGCCCGACCGTGTGGCGGTTCGTTTGGCGAAACGTCACCGACACGCCGTCTCCCGCTTGGCGCACGAGCCGAGTCAGATGCGGACCCAGCGCGAGTTCGAAATCGTCCGACATGCCGATGGAAAAGCGCCGCGATGCGCTCGACGGATCGAACCCCTGCTGTTGCGTCAGCACCTGCCATAAATCGGCGACACCGGCCTCGAGGCGCTCGGCCATCGCCATGGCGCGCGGCGTGGGCGCCATGCCATCGCGCACGCGCACGAACAGCGCATCGCCGCATGCTTCGCGCAGCCGCGCAAGCGCCGCGCTCGTCGCCGCCTGGCTCAATGCGAGCCGCGCCGCCGCTTTGGTCACGCTGCGCTCCTGCCAGATCGCCACGAAGACCACGGCCAGATTCAAATCGAGCCGCTTGATATCGAGGACATTGATTTTCATCGTTGAAGCAATTCGTTTGGTCGATACGGGGCAAGCATAACAAACCGCCCTCGTCGCTCGGGGGCCGGCGGGAGGGCCATGACAATGCAAACGATGAAGGCGGGCGCGTTTGAAAGCCGTCGGGCGTTGCCGGCCGGTGCGGGCGTCGCCGTACTGGCGTGCGGCGGCAATCTCGCGCTCGGGCAGCCGACGAGCCTTGCGGCGTTGTGCGCGAGGTGAGCAGAAGCTGGCGTTAGATCAATTCCAGTTTGGACGTGAGGTAGGTCAACTCCGTGCGATTGGCCACGCCAAAACGCTTGCGCAGCTTACGCAAGTGGTAGTCGACGTTGTGCGCGCTCGTCTCGAGGCGGCGCCCAATCTCTTTGTCGGAGGCGCCTTCGGCGATGCCCAGCAGCAATTCCCGCTCGAATTCGGTCAGGCCGCCGGAGGTGCGGTCGCTCGCGGCTGCAATCAATTGCTGCGACGCAATCGTGTGGACCGACATGCCGATGGACAGCGCCTGCTCCAAGATGGTCGAGGTGATCCAGTCGCGGCTGCGGTGCTGGCCGGTGAAACTCATGAAGGCGTGGAGCCGCGTGCCGGGAATCGACATGGCGAACATGAGGCCGCTGCGCATGCCGTCTTCTCTCATCGTCCGGATAAAGCTGTCCAAGCCTTCCTGCGTGCCGTCGTCGTACTGTACGCCGGATGGTTGCGTCCGCAACTGTTGTAAATCCCACACGAGCGGCAGGCTTCCGCGACGGGCGGCCAGCGTGCGCGGGTCGACCTCGTGGTAGCGCTCGCGCACGTATTCGCCGCGGTAGGTGCCGGGCGTGAAGGCTTCGTGCAAGAACAGCCGTTCGATTCGGTCGCGCACGACTTCGAGCCCGAAGTAAGCGAAGGTGGAAAAGCCGATCAGATGGAGCAGCCCGCTCACCATGCGGGCGCGCTCACAGGCGTTTTGCGCTCCCGCTAGCGCAGCGGCCACGCCCAGCCGCGGAGCATGGTGGGCCGGCGCACCGAGCTGGCGCGGGTCGTTGCACCAGACCACTTCGATCGGCCGGGCGCTAGCGCCCGTTACCGGTTCGGAACCGCACGTCTGCGAGAGTGGCGCAAGCGCCGACTCGTCCTTGCGCAATGCAGGGTAATGCATCGATGAGCCTCCGGTCGAGAGCCATGCCGCGGCGCGATACGTGGTTTGATCGAACCGCATAGGCGCGCGTAACATCGCGTAATAATAAACGTAAAAAAACGATACCGGCGGGCGAGGTTCTCTTTCGATGACAATTGACGACGAATATCCGGCACTAGTGTGGTTCTCGCAAGCCGATGCGCTGGCGTATCTACGTGAAATCGATCCGGGGATCGACTTGGCGGCGCACGAGGCGCAACTGCGCGAATGCCGCGAGCGCTTGCGGCAGGCGGGTTTTTCAACGCTCTCCTATCTGGCGTTGGAAACGATTGGGCGGCGGATACTGCGCGCCTATACGATGCGCGAGCTGGGGGATATGTCATTTACCACGGCTTATTTGAAGAATCGGCTCTATGAAACCGATCCCCGGCTTAATTCACTGCGTGAAAGCGGTCTGCCCGTCACCTGGCATCTCGATCAATTAGAGGCGCGCACCTACTCCGGCGAACCAAGGGTGCGCAGCCTTCTTTCGACGTTGCGTGCACACGGCATGCACAGCGGCCTGATATTAGGGCTGCCGGCGCCGCGCGCCGATTTACGCGTTGCCCTCAGCTTGACGTCGGAAGCGGTCGATACGCGGTGGATCGACGATCGGGTGATGGGCGGCGTACTGGCGGCCAGCTTGACCGTGAGCCGCCTGATGCAGCCGTATATCGACGATCGGGCGCGGCGCGCGCGCATCGTCACCTTGACGCGAGAGCAGGCGGACGTATTGGAACGGCTCGTGAAGGGATCGTCCGATCACGAAATCGCCTTGCAAATGTCATCTTCGTTGCATCGCATCACCCATCACGTGAAGACATTGCAAAAGGCCTTCAATGTCGAGAACCGCGCGCAGCTTGCCTATCTCGCGGCGCGCTGGGGATGGAGGCAGTCTTAACGCAGTCGCTTTCAGGAGGCGTCGAACATCGAGTTCGACCCTCCGCTTCGGGCCGGCCTACAGATTGGCGTCGCTGCGCGCGTTGGACGCGCCAAGCACGCATCCGGCGATGTAAGCGAGTTGCACGCGATTGGTTGCGCGGTAGAGCTTTTTGAGTTGGCGCACGTAGTAGTCGACGTTGTGATGCGATGTGCCGATACGTTCGGCAATGTCCTTGTCGTTCAGACCGCGCGTGACGCATTCGAGAATCGCGCGCTGGATGTCGCTGAGTTCGACCGAGTACGTCGGGCGATGAAGTTGCGGCGCGCGCAGCGCCAGAAACTCGTGCAAGCCTACCGCCAGCGCGTACGCATGGCCGATCGCCATGTCGGGCAGCCTCGCCTTGGTGGCCACAGCGCTCGAGAAGATGACGACGCACCGGTCGAGCGCATCGGGGGTGCCCAGGCCGAACGATACCCCTGACACGATGCCGGCCTCGCGCGCGGCCGCGGCGAATCGCGCGGTGCGCGCAACGGCCGTCGTGTGGTGAGGGACGGCTGCAATTGCCGCGCCGGCGGCCTGAGCGCCCGCGCCCGCAACCGGTGCGGCAGTAGCGATCGTCGACAAGTCCCACAGCATCGGCCATTCGTGCCGGGACGAATAGGCGAGCCGAGCATCGATTTCATAGAAGCGCTCGCACAAGTAGCGTTGGGCCCAGCCGGCGGGGGAAAACGCGTTGAAGTAGGCGAGCCGGTTGACCGTGTCGCCGATGCGCGAGACGCGCATATAGCACAGCGCATCGAAACCGGCCGCGCGCAGTGCTCCCCGCAGCAATGCCTGGCGTGCTTGCGCGCTGTCCGCTATCGCTAGCTCATGGCCGATGCCGGCGAGCCGCTGACCGCCGGGCGCGTCGCAGTCGGGGACTGCATCGGCTGCGCCGTCGAGATCGGCGTCGCCGAAAACCTGGAAGTTCGAAAAATCGGTATTCGTGTCGCTCGTGCCATACCGCTTCATGTTGCTTGCTCCGGGAAAAGCATGCCCCCGCATGCCGAACGTGAAAGAGAACAGTATTCCAGCGGCGGCCGCATTCGCGCCAGCGGCGAAGTAGTAGTCGCCCTATGGATTTGCGCGCGCCAACCGGGCATCACTACGAAAGTTCGGGTTTCTGCTCTGCACTTTCGCGGCAATCAACGGCGCTCGGTAAGAGATGCCTCGTGCGAGCGCGGGGGTAGGTAAGACCCCCTACCGGGTTTTTGAAAGCCATCCGGAAGGCAGGCGAAGCGCAGCACGCGCGAGGGACGCGCCGTGCCATGTTTGCGCTGGAATCGGGGCCCGGCAAAGACGTCAGAGTATCACCGGCGCCTCGAACGGGGTGTAGTGATGCGAAGCCAATTGGATGTGGGCGCAACGATTCGTCGCGGTGGCGGGTGCGACGCACTATCTGGGCACTCGCTGACGCCGGCGGCGGTTTCGCGGCAATACGCGGCTAACACGTCACCCGTATCGCCGTCTTGCGCGCAAGGCTAGGCGCGGCATCGAACGACGCGTTGTTCGGCCGCTCGTCAATGGCTTCGCGCGTGCCGCCCCATGCGATAGCCGGAACGCTATGCTGTGGCCCTCATAGGTGCCTGCGCCTGAACGAGCTTGGACGCAAGCGACGCTGCTTGGCGCGTTGCACCGGGCAACGTAGGCGCCGGGCCGCAGCCGGCCCTATCGTGCGGTGACCAGGAGAGTTTCACGTGTACGGACCCATCGACCGCGAACAAGCGCGGCATCAGCGCGAGGTCATCGCTCAGTCCATCACACCGGCGCATTCGAGCGCAGGGCGACTCGCCGCGCGATTGCCATTGCGGGCGGACGACCTGCGTCTATGGGACGATGTCATCTTGCCCCACGAAAGCGTCGATCTGTTGTGCGAGATCTGCCGCGCGCACGGCGCGGAGCCGTACTTTCGCGCGCATCCCCCTTCATTGACGGCTGCCGAGAAAGACAGCATCGTCGCACCTGCCCGCGTTCAAAAGACGGTGACGATCGAACTGGGCGGCAGGTTCGTTCTATGCACCGCGATCGGCGACGCCGTACTTTCGCGCGCGCTGCTCCGGGATTTAGCCGAGCGTCTCGGTCTGCCGCGGGCGGCCGCCAAGAAACTGCACGTCAACCCGCCCAAGCTCGATCCGATGGCCTGTTTGGAAATGGCCCCGGGCATGGTGTCGCCTTTCTTGCGCCCGGGCCGGGAAACTGCGATTCGCGCGGTCGTGCTGACCGGCGGCTCGGTGGCCGATGGGCCTCCCGAGCGCGGCCTAGTGGCGGTTTCGCTGTCGTTGCGATGGAGCTTGTTGTTGGACGCCGCGCGCTTTCCGGCCATCTTGCGCGACTACGCTCGACGGGCCTATCCGCAGGTTCAATGGATCGATTTGCGCGGCCATGGTGAAGCGAGTGCCTGCGGTGATTGACATCCGCTCCCCGGGATGTCGACGAGCAGGCTTCAGACGACGAGCAGCCGGCCCGCGAGGTACGCGAGCTGCACGCGATTGAGTACGCCGTACTTCTTTCGGATCTGCCGCATGTGATAGTCGACATTGCTGCGCGACATATTCAATTGCTGCGCGATTTCGCGGTCGCTCAGACCGGTTGCGGTGAAGTTCAGGATGCGCCGCTGCAGATCGGATAGGGTGGGCGTTTGCGCCATCGAAGCCATTTGCTCGGCCAAGAACGCGTGCACGCCGAGGCCTAGCGCATACGCTTGGCCGACTACGCGATCGTCGATCCATTCGCTCGTCCGGTTGACCGAGCTGAAGATCATCACGCTGTGCTCGAGACTGGTCGGATCGACGAGACCGAAAGCGATGCCGCTGCGCGTGCCGCAGGCATCCGCATCGTCGAGAAAACGGCGCATCCGGTCACCGGATTCGCCCACTGCAATGGCGCCGTCGGCTGCGAGCGTGTCGTGGTCCCAGACGAGGGGGCCGTTGTGGCGACATGCGAAGGCCATGCGCGGATCGAGGTCGAAATAGCGCTGATCGACGTAGCGCTGCGCCCAGCCTGGCGGAGAGCACAGATCGAAGTAGCGGGCGCGGTTGACCATTTCTCCGAGGCGCACGAGCCGACAGTAGCAGAACCAATCGAAGCCTATCGTGCGTAGCGCGATGCGCAGCAACTGTTGGCGCTCGTGCGCGGAATGGGCGTTAGCGAGGTCGGTCGCGATCTCGGAAACCCGGTCGCGGCCGTTCGGTTCGCCGCGACGCACCGCGGTCTTACCGACGACGAGTTGACAGTCGGCGACCTCGATGAAGTCGATCGCGTGCCGGGCGCTCAATTGGCCGTTCCCTTTAGGCGAGCGCTTGCGCGTTTCGGGGTTTGTCATAAAGTCCTCCGTCATATATGCGGCACGGCGCGTGGTTCCGCGACGTTTCATGGCTCTCGACTATAGACGCGTGGATATCGGCCGGGGAACTGCGTCATTCAGTAGTGTTTCGTGCTGGTGTTCCGATCGATTCACCGCTTACTACGAATCTCGTGGTTCAGAGCGAGGCGCTGCACTCTTACACTTTGCGGCGCAGCATTGCGGCGATTCCGCTCCCGATTCGGGGGCAATTTTCACTCCACTCGATTCCCGTATGGCCAGAACATCCCTAAACGTCCAGCCGCGCGGCAACGCGTCGTTCAAGCCGCTATCCGACGAACCGCCGACGTCGCCGAGCGAGCCCGCGCCAAAGGGCGGACCTTCGCGCATGGGCGAGTCGTCGAATGAGTTGGCCGCGTTGGCCATGTTGGGCTCGAAGCGTCGCTCGGCGCCCGTGCGTGCATCCGCCACGGTGGTTGAAGACCGCTTGAACCATGTCGTCGTGCAAGCGCCGTATCTGCCCGAACATGTGTTGGACGAATTCATCCGTTTGATGCGGCCGGCCGGTTCCACTGTGAGGCTGCCCCTCGCGACGGGCGATGCCTATCGCCTGCACGACGTTGGTCGAGTGACGCCGGAGCGCGCGACGCAATTGCAGGCGCTCGCCGATCGCCACGGCGTGGACACCGCGGTCGTTCCTGGCTGGCGCAGCCTCGATCGCGTCAGGCTCGTCGCATCGGATATGGACTCGACGCTCATTTTGGGGGAATGCATCGATGCCATCGCGCGCAAATGGCAGTCGATCCTGGACGCGCGTGGCGTGACGGGGCGCGACATCGGGAAACAGATCGAGGCGATCACGACGCGGGCGATGAAGGGCGAGATCGATTTTGCCGAGAGCTTGCGTGAGCGCGTGGCGCTTTTAGCGGGATTTCCCGTCTCCGAATTGGCGCAGGTCTATCGCGAACACGTCGAGTTGAGCCCAGGCGCGCGTGAAATGATTGCTGCGTTCAAGGGTGTTGGGGCGGAGGTGGGCGTGCTTTCGGGCGGTTTCACCCATTTCACGGAGCCATTGAAGGCGGATTTGGGCCTCGATTTTCAGGCGGCGAACGTGCTCGAAACGGAGGGTGACGTGCTGACCGGGCGCGTGACCGGCGAGGTGTTCGATGCGCTGGCCAAGGCCGATCAAGTGCGCGCGAGGCGCCCGGCGGGCGCTATGGCGGCGGCGGTGGGCGATGGCTCGAACGATGTGCCGATGTTGGGCGAAGCGGATGTCGGCGTTGCATACCATGCCAAGAATGGGGTGGCTGAAGCGGCGAGAAAACGAGGCGGCGTGATTCACGAGGTGAAGCACGCTGGACTCGACGCGCTACCCAATTTGTTTCTTTCGAGGGTCGTGTCGTAGTGGCTCGGTGGCCCCGGGCGGAAAGGGGCCGCCTGGAACGGACGGGTCCATCAGTCGCGGCTCAGTCCGGGCTCGATGGCACTCGCCGATCGCGATCTTGGGGCTGCGCGCACAGCCATGTCGTTGCAATCCATTTTTGGCCGGCCGATACCGGCGTGGAGCCGTGCACGAAGCGTCGATCCGGATCGGTCGCCGTTCCCGGATAGCTGAAGAACAACGCATTTCCTTTTTGCGGCGCCACGAACAAGCCATCGAGCGAGGGAAACATCGTATTCCCCGAGCCTGCGCAGTCGTTCAAATACATGATGAGCGTGGCCAGCCTTTGGCCATGTCGTTTTAAAGCGCCGTGATAGGCGGGAATAGCGGGATCGAAGAAGTCGTGATGCAGCTTGAATCCGTCGCCTATGCCGTAGTACGACAGCTGCAGAGGTTGAAAGTGCGAGCGGGGCCAGCGCGTCAGCGCCTCGATCCGCGTTTCGATGCGCTCGATTAAATCGTGTTCGGCCCCGAAAAGCAGGCCGACATGTCCAATTCGCGCAGTCGTGAACGATTCTTCACGCGTTACCGCACTGACGACCCGCGCGGGTTGCAGCGTCCCGCTCGATAGCTCGATCAACGCGTCGCATTCGGCATCGGTCAGGAAGCCTTCCAATAAAACCATCTGCGAGGACGCAGGCGTGAACACGCGGTGGGCGAGTATCCGGGTAACGCGGCCGTCGTGAAAACGTACCGCGCTTTCGCGTAGCTCGATCGAGGGATAGGTTGCGTGCGGTGAATTCATGCGGCGTGAGCCTTCATCGACGCCAGCACGCTCGTCGCCCGCGCTATTCATGTTGGTTTCGCGCCAACCACTTCGTGGCGATCCACGTTTCGCCGGCGGGAAGCGTCAACCCGCCGAGCGGGCCGTTGCCGTCGGCCGTTTCGCCCAAATCGGGATAGTTGAAAAACAATGCGTTGCCTTTGTGCGCGCAGACGGAGAGACCGGTTTGGGCAAACGAGATTTCGCCTGCGCTTGGGCAATCGTTGAGATACATGACGATGGTGGCAATCGGCCGTCGAGCGTCTTGGACATCGGCGCCGCGCACCGCATCCTGCAGATCGGCGGTGTCACGCGTTATCGCGAGGTCGCGGCCCTCGCGATAACGCGTGACGCGCAACCCGTAGGCGTCGCCGGCCGGCCACTGCGACAGCGCCGCGATGCGTGCCTCGATCTTCGCGATCACGTCAGTCTCGGCGCGAGCGAAATGAGCGTGTTCGACTGTCTCCGCGGGCCGGTGCGACGGTGTCGAGGAGCAGACATCGTCGGCCGTCGCGGAACGCAGCCGCGCGCCCGATAGCAAGACCAATTCGTCGCACTCCGTCTCCGACAATAAGCCGCCCAATATGACGATCTGCGGGGCGAGTTCCGGCGAAATCGAGTAGGCGTGCAGCTTGACGCGATGTCCGTCGGGACAGATCGATACGTTTTGCTCAATGCTGATCCAGGGGTAGGTGGTATCCATGATGTTTGGCGATGTCAAAACTTGATGGGCGTCGAGGTGGGGGATTGGCGCTTGCAGAGCCACGTCGTCGCGATCCATTTCTCCCCTTCGATGACGGGGCCAGCGGCATGCAGGCAACTGGTATCGGGTTTGCCGTCGGCGTTCGGCGGATAGCGGAAAAACAGCGCGTTACCTTTCTGCGGGCAGACGAACAAGCCGTCCAGACGCGGGAACGCCGTGGCCCCTGAGCTCGGACAGTCGTTCAGGTACATCAGGAATGTCGCAAGCCGCTGCCCGTTGATCTCGAGGATCTTCTTGAACGCGGGCATGTCGGGGTTGTAGCAGTCGTGATGCGGCTTGTATTGCCCCCCAATGCCGTATCGGATGATTTGGACATCCTGGAAGCGATCGACGGGCCATTGCGTCAGCGCTTCGATTCGCGCTTCGATTCGCCTGGTCAATTCGTATTCGGCGCCGTCGAAAGCGATTATATCGGCAACGCGCGCTGGTGACACGAAGGCGTCGCCCGTTTTCGAACTGACGACTTCGGCGGGACTCAGCCTATGTCGTGCAAGCTGGACCAGCTCGTCGCATTCGGCATGCGTCAGGAAGCCTTCGAGCACAACGACTTGCGGCGTGAGGCCGAGCGGCTTCTTATAGGTCAGCACGCGAGTCCGATGACCGTCCGGCAAGGTAATACTGTTTTCACGGATATCGATTCGAGGGTGGTCCATAGGGGGTGGGCTCGCGGAAAAGAATGACGATGATCGGTCGATGGCGGTTCAGGCCGCCGGGTCGTAAGCGTGTTCGCTCACCTCATAGAGGGTTTCGTGCGCCGATTGCGAGACCAGCCTCAAGAAGGCTGCGGTCTTGACGGTCTCGCGGTGGATCGGGGTGACTTTCGTCGTCGAGCGCCATTCCCATCCGTTCTCGCACGAGAAGGTGGCGGGCGGCAGGTGGTACAAAAAGCCCGGTGCGTCCCAATCGATCGTGTCGTGAGTCACGGCAACGAAAACCTCGTTCCGCTTGCGCCACCACCGCGGCCGCTGCAAGGCGCCGGGCTTCGTTTCGCGGCATCGCAAGGCAAAAACAAGGCCGATTCGTCGGTCATCCGACGCATAAACGCCCTTGCGGCATTGCGGATCGGTTGTTGGCGTCGAGAATGAGGGCATCGCCTCGTCGAAAAGATAAGGGCTGCCGTGATACAAGACGGGTGGTTTTTCGAACATACGGATCGAGAAATTTCAGGCACGCATCGGGTCCGGCGCGAAGCGCGTCGGGGAGGGCGTCGCGAGCGGTCGCACCGAACCCTGGAGCATTCGGCCCCCGGGGCGCCGAGGCAAGCGCGAACGGCGCGCTCGCCTCGAGCCCGTTACAAGCCGCTTGCGCTTCCGCTGCGGGGCGGTTCCCACGCAGCGTCTCCGCGGTCCACAGCCCCTCCTTGTCGGCGCAACTGGGCCAACATTGCGAGGTTTTGGGCGAGGACCGGCGACGGAATGGCTTCGCCCTGCAAGGGGGGGGCCGTTCGGTTGCCGCGCGGTTTCGTGGCGGTCGTGCCGGTGGAGAGGGGCGAAATAGCGTTGATACCGGACACAGTGATCGTCATAACGAGTTCCCTGTTAATAGAAAAGGTAATGATACGAATGGTCTACTAGACCGAGCATTCATGCGTTGAGAGAAATGCGCACGAATTGGGTTGATCGAGCGCCTCTGCTAGAGGATTTCGATCGTCAGCTTGAGTTCGAGTATTGCTAGTGAATATCGGTGATTGCAATTGCTGTTTCTTCGATGAATTGCTTTGCGTGCGCCGATAGAAAATCAGGATGGGGTCGTATGCCGACTCGACCTAAATCGAGGCGATCGCCATCCCAGCACGACTGAATGGTCGGATTCGGGTGTACCCAGCCATCGCTGTGAAAGCGAATGGCGGTGCATAGCTGATCGAGCTGCGGCTCGGATAAGGTGTAAAACGTGCCGTTCAATCGATAAGCGAATTCCGCCCCTCTTTCTCCGTGCAAGGGGTCGAGCCGTTCGGCGATTCGGCAGCAGTCATGCAGATAGGCGAACAATTCGACAACGGCCAAGTCCGCACCGCTACGCATGCCGATTTGCGTGCCGAAGCAATGTACGCGAAGCCAGTGGTTGATGCCATGTAGGCCATTCCAATCTATTTTGAAATTGCGCTCGAGATGCGCTAATAGGCCACGACGATCGTACGTCGATCCTTCGATATTCATGTTCGATATTCGTGAGAGAACTGCCCGATCGAATGGCGCGCTATAAGCCGTCGATCGATTATTGGGTTTAAATGCTTGTTTGCGTGAAACGGTGAAAATCGATTGATGTGCAAGCAGTGGCGTTATAAGACTATAAGGCCACTGCCGATGCGGCCATTCATGCGAAGGCGTCGTTGGTGAAACGAAGTTCTCCTCGTTTTAGGCACTGTTTCGGAAGGCAAGGAACGTAGTTATTGGGGCGGCAAGAGCGGGACCCTACGAGAACGGCGCCAGCCGCATTTCGTTCATCAGTCCACTGCTTCGCGCTGTGACATGGCCGATGAAGTGGCCTGTCACATTCGGCCCGCATAGTGCGACCCGGTTCCACTACGCCACGCCGTCATGCCCGATTTCAACTGGCGCAAAGTCTCGCCGCGCAGAACTGGCGGCGAAGCGCAGCCTGATGTGCAATCGGTCGGGGTATCCGAAGGGGCAGCGCGCGGATCGTCGAACGCGGGTTCGCCGCCTTGCGCGCCGGGCGCGCCGCAGCCGGTGATCCCTCACGGAACGCTTGAAAAAATGAAGCGGACGCTATCGCGGGCGAGGCATGCGCTCGGCGCGCGCAGGGTCGATGTAAGCACTGCCTTTTATCAGCACACCAAGCACGGTCACAGCTCGGGTTCGACGCGTTTTGTTCAAAGCGGCAAGCGTGGCGAGGCGAGCACGGCGATGGCGGAGACGGCCCGGGACACGCCACGGATCGATACCGCTCAGCTCGTCTCGCAGGTGGTCGGACGCCCGAGCGCTCACACGGCATCCGGCGCGTATCCGGAGGTATTGTTCGTCGACACGCCGCTCGATACGATCACGAGCGCCGAGGCGCTGCGCGCCTATGTGCGGCAACTGTTCGAGGACGGGTCGCGTTACGGTGCGCAAGCGAGCATGTTGGCGCACACGGCGCTCGAAGTGGCTTCGGGCAGCAACCTGCCGCCGAGCACCGAAGCCGCAGCAGCCATGCGCGGCGCGCTTCTGGCGCTGGCGCTGCGGCAGGCGGGCATAACGCAGGCCGCCGTTGCGCAGCGCGCGCTCGAGCGCATCGCCTCGCTCGATTTCGACACGCCTCGCACGCGCGTGTCTTCGAGTCAAACCGACCGTGAGGCTTGGCTGGCCGTGCGCCTGCTTGCGCGTTCGACGGAAGGTTTCGGAGTACTCGATGCATTGCGCACCGCGACATCGGCGCCTTTCAAGGACGATGCGCATCGGACGGCGTTCAAAACGCTGCTCGAGAGCGGCGACGTGCTCGATCCATTGCCACGGGAGGCGTCCGCGCTTGGCGCGCACGACGGCGCGCCCGGCGCGGTCGCGTTGCGAGCCAAGCTCGGCGGCGGCCCGCTCCGGTTTGATGAACGCGGGCCGCACGCTTTGGCCAGGCGCGCCTTCGACGCCGCTTCGGCCCGGCTGGAACGGGGGCGCGATGCGCTGACGCCGGATCAAAAAGGAGCGCTCTTTGCGTGGCGGCAGTCGTTCACCGAGGACGGACGCGGCACCGAGTTGTCCAAGGTTCGCGAGCGTCTGAACAAGTTCGTACTGAAGACCATTCCGCGCATAGGCGAAAGCAGGTGGAAAACGCTGCTGCCGCGATTGTTCCGTGGGCGGGAAGGATCGCCCCTGTCCGCATTGCGGCTCGGGACGCAAGGCGCGACCAGAAAGACGGCGAAGCAGGAGCAGGAACTGTATCGGCGGGGGCTGCGCGAGAGCCTCTCGGCGTTGACATTGAACCCCGAGATGCAAAGCGCGGCCGTGCTCACGCATGCGCGACCGAAACATTCGCTGGTCGAGTTGGCCGCGTTGCATACGTGGCTCGAGCTCGGCGGCTTTGCGCACGAACGTATGGACGAAGAGGCTATCGTGGCAGTGGCGCGGCGTGCGCAACAGATGTGTGCCGAACTGGACCAGGTGAAAGGAGCGCCCCCGGACGTCTTGGCCGACTTGCGACGAGCCACGGCGCGCTGGGCCACCATGACGCCGCAGCAATTGGCCAAGACCAAGCCGTTCAAGTCGGTAGCCAAGCGAGCCTATACGCCGGAGCGGCTCGCGCTATGGGGCAAAGTCGCCCGTGTGCCCGATGACTCGCCGTTCTGGACGTCGCTCGATAGCCTGCGCTCGCTGGCTCGCCCGAGCGGCCCGGCGCTTCCCGCGAGGTCCTTCGTGCGCGCGGCCGCAGAAGCGTTGTTCGGTGAATTCGGCGGGCCGATCGGTGCGACGCTCGAGACCGAGCGCCTCGATGAAGTGCGCACGATGCTCAAAGAGGTGATAGAAAATTTGCCCTCCAGCGCGCGTTTGCGATTGGCGGACGGCGGTAGTCAGCGCTTCAGCACGAGCGGTCTGAATGCGATGACGCATGCGGCGGGGCTTCCGATTTCGCCGCGGCTCACGTTGCGCGCCTCGCGCTCGCGCGAAACGGTAGTCGAGTTCGCCCATGGCACGCATGGTTTCGACATGTTCGTCGGCAGGGCGAGGACGTCGCAAAGGCAAGTGGGCGCCGGCGTGCTTGTCGGCTATGACGTCGAAATGGCGTTGACGAACCTGCGTGTGGGGCTTGCCACCAACGTCACGCTGCACTCTCAGGAATTGACGGAGGCCTCGGGCGTCACGGTGCGCGTGCCCCATCGCCTCAAACCCGACGGCAGCGGATTCGACGACAAGGCGACGCGAGCGAATTTTTGGGCTGTCGTCGAGCATTTCTTGGACGAAGCCACGCAGCCGCACGACGACGGCGCCAACGGCTCGTTCAATCGGCTTGCGGAGTTGGGACTCGACCATCCCGACCTCTCGATCGGTTGGACCGACACGCGCGCTAGGACCTCCAAGCGTGGCATAACGGTCGATGCGACCGCGAGCGCCAAGCTCTTGAGCTTCGGCCCCCGGTCGGCGCGCGATCCGAAATCGGGCAAAGTGGCGAAGCTCTTCGGCGTCAGCGCGGGGCCCTCGATGGGCATGGGCTGGGAAAAGTCACGGCAGGAAGGCGGCATGACCGAGCGAAGCGGTCGTCATCGGATCGAGCAGCGGTATGTTGGGGCGGGCAACCTCGTGCAGTGGCGCGGCGGCGTTGCCCCGGGGTTCTCCCATTCGCTCGATGCGAAGGGGCGCAGCAGCGTGGGCTTGCTTTCTCTCGACGCCCTGGTTGCGACGGTCGGACTTGCCGACAATGGCGGCACCGCCAAGCTGACGCTGTCGATCGAAAACGACAAGCTGAACTATCGAGCAAGCACACTCGAGCGCGAAGAACTCAGCGGGACGCGATACGCGGACACGATCGAGGGGGCGGGTGCGCATCTCGTGCGTATGCTGGCGGCAAATCATGAGTCGGAGGCGCGTGGCGCGGCAAGCACATCCGAGGCGCTGGCCGATCCGCTGTCGCTCGCCCGCGCGCGCATGCAAGAGTACATCGCGACAGTGCGCCATAATCGCCAGTTCAATCACGCGTACAAATACGGCTTGAGATTGCTTCGCGACCCGGCCGCGTCAATCGATATGCTGACGGCGCTTGCGCAGCAAAGCGGCCATGATCCGGACGTGGATGCATTCGTTCACGCGCGGCGCGGCAACATCCTCGGTAATCCAAAGGCGTGGGTGCCGCGCAAGCTGTCGATCAGAGAGCGCAACAGCGCGACGCGCAGCCCCGGGCTGAACATCGGCGTCTCGCTCAATACCCGAACGAGCGCGACCGGCGATCACGATTTCGCGAACTTGAGCGTGCCGTTCCCCGTGCTGGAGGCGATCGACGAAGAGGGGCGTTGGACCTCGTCCGATGCAATCTCGTAGGCTATGGCCCGCCGGCTACGCCGCTGCGGTTCACGCTCAGCGCGTGGGCAGGGGGAGCGTTTGGCCGGACACCGAGGCCCTCTGCACGGCGCTGACCTCCGCACCGGAATCCGATCTTGCCGCGTTCGCGCTGGCCGGCGCTCGATAGATCAGATACGTGGCGCGATAGGGCGCATAGAGCATGGCGCCTTCGTTCGCGCACATTCCGTCAGGCGCCCCGCCCCCCTTGGTGTTGACGCGTTGGATCAACTGCGTCCGGGCGAATCGCCCCGTACCTGCCGGCGCTCCCGCATTGAAGCGCGATACGAGTCGCGCCCAAGGCAAGTCCTGCTCTCCCATCGACGCCTTCGCATCGACCCGAGTGATGGCGTAGCTTCCGTCGTCGGCCATGAAATAGCCGCCTGGTGCGGCCGTTCCGATACGTTTTCCGGCCGAATCGAAGAGGGGCGATTCGACGCCGCGATATGCCCATGACAGGTCCGCGCCGCTGCGATTGCATTCGTAGACGACCTGGCCGCGCGCGCTCAATACATCGTCCAGGATGGCGCCGGGGTAGGCGCGTAGTCCTTCCGGCAAGTCCGCGTTGACTGGAGGCGAGGGCGGCGCAGCACAGCCGGTCGTGACGATCAGCAAGGCAATCGATACGACGTGGGCCGAGATGGACGTGCGACGATCGGCCTTGCCGGCGGCCGGGCTGGCTCGGCTTGTTGCGCCGGTCGCGATATCGTGATGTTTGTGCTGCATGACATGTCCCCCGTCCGGCTGCCCGGCCACTGTTGTGCGGAGAGCGACGCCGCGTACACGCGCGCCGGTCCAGCCGCTTAATCAAGATGGCCAATCTTACTGGGTGCTTTATAGGCTTCGATGCCGCTTGTTCGCCTGCGCGCTCAACACTTCGCTTTCACAGGAAGATCCGCGAGCCATGCGCCGAGCCTGCGAAGGATCGCGAGGTCATGTTCGCGTTCGTTTTTGTCGTTCGAACTTCGCTCATGCAAGCGTGACGCTGCAGCGATGGACGCACAATGGCCCATCATCACAATGACGGCCTCATGCGCCTATTCAGACTTCAATGAGCGTCTCATCGACACCTTCACCTTCAGCGCGCAAAGCCTCTCGCCGCAGAGGCTTTGCCGTCTCCAGGGGGCGTGCGCTTTCTCTCGCGCGCGTCGGGTTAGCCTGCCTGATCGGGATCTGGGGCATGGGCGCGGCACCGCTCGCGTATGGCAACTGCTTCGACGATGCGGCTGCATATCAACATGTCAATCCGCTGATACTGCGCGCGATCGCATGGCAGGAATCGCGTAATCGTCCCGACGCCAAGCACGTCAATGCGAACGGCTCGGTCGATTACGGGGTGATGCAGATCAACACCGTTCACTTGGCTACGCTCGCGCAATACGGCATCGACCGAGAGACGTTGATGTCGCCCTGCAAGAACATTTATATCGCCGCTTGGCAACTGCGCCGGCAAATCAACAAATACGGCAATACCTGGGCGGCGGTAGGCGCTTATCATTCGGCGACGCCCGCGCTGCGCGACGAATACGCGCGCCAGATCGCCGCTATTTTGCGGCGATGGGGAATGCTGCCGCAACGAGGAACAAACGCGGTGAACGAGGCGCGCGCATCGGCACGGTCGACGAGCGCGCTTGCCTCCGAATAGCCGGGCGGTCTCGCGCCGCCCGCTTTAGGACCGAGCGGCGCGTCGGACGGAGATCGGCCATCGGCCGGCTCGCCGCAGCGTTGCGGCCGGTGGTTCAAACGGTCTTTGGCGGGGGGAAGTCGGCGTCTTTGTTGTCACGCAAGAATGCGGCTTGCGCTCCGGCCGTCAGCGAACCGAATACCTCGCGCAATGCAGCATGAAGCGCATCCGCACCACGGCTAGGCAAGTTTTTCTTTTCGGCGTACAGCGTCCGGAAAGCGACGAGCTGTTCATCGACACGGCCACCCGGCGTACGCGCGTCGCGCGACAGCCAGGGGATCGCTTGCGCGAGATTCGCAAATCCCGGCGCGCGTTCGCGCACGACGGGATAATTCCGTAGCCCCTGCAGCATCTGGTTGAAGACCTTCATTCTCTCTTCCGGCGCGAACCTCTGTAACACTTGCTCAGCGGTCTGCGCGCCCGATGTGTTGTTGGGGTAAGTACGTTCGGCGCTAGGCGCAGGTTGCTGGGCGGGAGCGGCGGGTTGCTGCGGCGGCACCGGCGGCGATGACGCAGGCCCCGTTTGTTGCGCCTGCGCCGGCGCCGCCGGCCTGCCGTAGCCTGCCGGCGGCGGCCCGAAGGCGCCGGTTGGGGGCTGCGCTGCAGGATGTTGCGCCGGCGCGTTATAGCTGGGATGCGGCGGCCCGAACGTCCCCAAGGGCTGTCCGGTCATGGGCGGTTGCGGTGCAGCAGGGCGGCCGCCTTGCTGTGGCCAAGCTGGTGGCGGGCTAACGGGCCATTGCTGGGGGGCGCCCCCATAGCCGGAATAGGCTTGCTGATACCCTCCGGGCGGTTGAGGTGCAGGGGCGTACCCCGGCGCAGGCATGCCGGGCTGCTGCATCGGGTACATCTGCTGCCCCGGTTGCTGCCCTTGCCAGGCGGCGGGTTGCTGCTGCGCGCGTTTTCGCAGGTGTTGCCGAACCGCTTTCACCCCCGCACCGACGCCGGCGCCGAACACGAACGATCGCAAGATGATCGGGATGCCAAGTCCCAGCATCGTGCCCGCTCCGAGGCCGCCACCGCCGCTCGGTAAGGCAGCAAACAACTCCAGCGTCGGCAATGCCGCAGAGATTGCGCCGCCGATCAGCGCGGGTCGTACGTAGCCGCGCGCACGACTGGGTTGCGTCGTCGCCGGGTAGGGCTGCGCGTAGGGCTGCGCCTGTCTCGGGCCGCCGTTGGGGTACGGTTGGGCGTAACTCACCGGCGCTTGCCCAGGCGCTTGACCGGGGGGCATGTGTCCCGGCTGGGAAGGATTCGCCGGGCGCTGCGGCTTCGCGTTGTTGAAAAAAAGCGCGAGTTGCCGAAGCTTGCCCGGTTGCGGCTGCCTTACGCCTACGGTAGGAGCGCGTGTCGGTCGCGGCGGCATGGCCGGCCCGAATTGCCCGGCTGCCTGGCTGGTCGGGCGGCCTGCGGGCGGTTGCTCGGAGCGCTCCGGCGATTGTCCTGCACGCTCGGGCGGCACGCCCTGCGGCGCTCCACCGGAAACTCTAAAGTCGGACATAGTGATCCTTCGGTGCGACATGTATGCAACGGTTGATTCCGAATCTCCAATGCTGAACGACATCTTCCTGTCATATGGCGACGCTCGTTCAATGCACGAGACGATACAGGGCCGGTGGCGCGGCTCGCCCCCCTGAGCACGAAGGCGTCGTTTGCACGGCGAAGCTCGCGCGATCGTGCGCGGCGACGTCCCCGCGCACGCGGCGCCTCGACAGGGAGCAGATCCAGTCCGACGTTCCCGCCGCGCTCGCCTCCGTACTTCTTCGGGGCGTAAATGAGTCCACGCGGAGCCTTCCGAAAGTTCGCGAAACTACGAATATTTGCGCATTTAGCGGCGCAGTTCGCGGCGAGAATGTATACGGGCTCCTCGGAGATTGAAGGTGACGTTGCTGCGACTTACACGACCCGTCGTCGTTTTCGGCCGGTATCGGTTGTCACAAGACCCGCTCCGTCTCACCGCGGATGGCGCGCCGGTTGCCGTCGGCGCGCGCGCGCTGGCGCTCTTGTCCGCGCTCGTTGAAGCCGATGGCCGGCCGGTCTCGTTCGCCGAGCTCGCGAACCGGATTTGGGGACGCCCGGACGTCGAAATCAATTCCGTGCGGGTGCAGGTGTCGGCATTGCGCCGCGCGCTGGGCGAGGATCGAGATTTGATTGCGACGATGGCAGGATTCGGCTATCGCTTCGCCGGCACAGCCAAAAGCCTCGAGGCGCAAAGCAATGCGCCTGCCGCGAGCGAGCCGGCGCCCGCCTATCCGCTCAGTGCCGCGCTCGGCATTCCCAACCCTTCGACGACATGCGTGCCGCTGCGTCGCACGCCGTTTATCGGCCGCTATGCGGAACTGTCCGAGCTGCTCGGCCTGATGTCGACAGCCCGCGCCATTACGTTGGTCGGCGCATCCGGACTGGGGAAGACGCGTCTCGCGCATGAGGTCGCGCGGCGCGTGGCCACGCATTTCCCCGACGGAGTCGCCGCGGTTGCGCTATCGCCGCAGTCGCCGCTGGAGAGTCTCGTTCGTCCACTTGCGCTGGCGCTGCGGATCGAGCGGGCGCACGATTGCAGCACGCCCGAACAATTGGCCGCCGCGATCGGTGCGCGCCGCGTGCTGCTGATCGTCGATTGCGGCGCACGGTTGAGAGCGTCGCTCGGTGAGGTGCTCGCACGGCTTCTGAGCGCCACGCCCGCGCTGCAGGTGATCGTCACCGCGACCGAGCCACTGTGGACCAATCAGGAACAAGTCGTGGCTGTCGGTCCGCTGAGCGCGCCGCATCATCGCGATTTCAGAATCGAAGAAGCCCTTGCATTCGATGCGTGTCGACTGCTGCTGACCCGTCTCGCGGTCTTGCGCGATACGCATCGGCACGAGCTAGGCCAGCGCGCGCGACCCGATAGCGAGATGTTTGCCGCGCTCGAGCCGGATCCTTGTGCGCCGGAAGCAATCTCGATGGCCGCGCTGGTCACCCGCCGGCTCGGCGGCGCACCGCTTGCGCTCGAACTTGCCGCATCGGCGATTGCGCGTCGCATGGACGATCGCGTGCCGCTCGAGGCCGCGATGCTTGCGTTCGCGAGCAAGCTCGATGAGCGTACGGCGCGCCGTACGGGAAGGGCCGACACGGCGCTTTCGCCCGAGGCCGCGATCGCGATGGTGGTCGAACTGCTCCACGACGAACTCGATGACGAAACTCAGGCGCAACTCCGGTGGCTCGGCATTTTCGGCGGCGAGTTCACCCGCGATGCGGCGATCGGTATGTTGGTGCAGACCGCCCCGCCGGGGGATGGCAGCAGCGCGGACGTGGCTCGAACCCGGGCGCGGTGCGAGGCGCATCTGGACGATCTGCTCGGTGCGGGCCTAGTCGAGCGGATCGAGGGCAAAGGCGCGGCCGTGCTGCGCCTCCCGGGTCCGGTCCGTCTGTTCGCGAGCGATGCGCTGGCGCAGAGAAACGAGCTGGGACGGGCGGCTGCAGCGCATGCTCGTTCGCTCGTAGCACGGCTTGCGACGGACTTGCAGTTCGGTATCTGTGTGGCTGGCGACGACAGAGGGGGCATTGAGCTCGAACTCGACGAGCTTCGCGCCGCGCTCAAATGGTCCGTATTCAACGACCGATTCGAAATCGCGATTGCGCTGATCGAGGCCTCGGCGTCGCTCTGGCGCGTGCTGTCGCTGGCGACCGAGTACGTGCGCATGATTCGGATCGTGCTGACGCGTGTCAGTGCAAGCGCGTCGCTGCGCACGCGAGAGGAAATGAGGTTGTGGAAGGCGCTGGCGAACGAGTTGCTGCTGACGCAGGGGCCGCGCCAAGAGACCACGGCCGCGTGGCGCAAGCTGTACGAGCTTGCCAGCGCGTGCTCCGACGATGTGTATCGACGCCATGCGCTCGCCGGTCTTATCGAGTGTTTGCCGGAAACGTGGGAAATGAGTCGAACGGCAGGGGCGCTCGTCTCGTTCGAGGGGATTGCGCAACCTTGTCTGAAAGACTGGCGCCACGTCGAGGCGTAGGCGCCGTGCTCCGGTCGTCAGGCGTCGGAGGGTGCCAAGAAATCGCCCTCGTCCACGATGCTTGGAGTCGGTTCGCTCGGCGTAGGCCGCCGCATGTGTCTCGCGGTTCCAGCCGTCGGCTGCGCGAAGCGCTCTGAGAGGGTGGTCACGCCGTTGCCGCCGGCCCAGAAGCCTGATGACGCATTGTCGGCCCGGCTCGCAGCCATCTCTTCCCTTTCGCTGGGCGCGACAGACTGGACGCCCGAAGCGCTAGAAGGGGCTTCCTGCTTCGCATGACGAGGCCGCGAAGGGGGCAGGTCGGGGCGAGGCTGCTGCGCCTCCTCCGGCTTGGCGTGACGAGGCCTACCCGAAGGCGGTTGATCGCGCTCAGGCTGCACCGCGGGGCTGGCATGGCGCGGTTGCGCCGCCGGTTGGGGTAGGCGACGCGGCACAGCCGCTTCGCCGGAGCGAGGCGGTGGCGCCGGCTGCGCGGGGCGAGGTTGTGCCGCCCTCTGGCCACGTTGAGGCTGCGCCGGCGGGGGACGCGCAACCGATCCCGCCTGAGGCGGCATCATGGGTGGCTGTTGTAAGCCTTGATACGGGTCGGGTTCTTGCCACCCCTGGTACGGATCGGGCTGTTGCCATGCTTGGGGTTGGTCGGGCTGTAGCCACGGACGCTGGGGCTGCGGCGGATCTTGGTATGAGTTCATGCCGCCGTACGGATTCATGCCACCGTATTGGTTCATGGCGCCGTACTGGTTCACACCGCCGTACGGGTCCATGCCTCCATACGGGTTCATGCCGCCGTATTGGTTCATGCCGCCGTATTGGTTCATGGCGCCGTACTGGTTCACGCCGCCGTACGGGTTCATGCCTCCATACCGGTTCATGCCGCCGTATTGGCTCATGCCTCCATACGGGTTCATGCCACCGTAGGAGTTCATTCCGCCATACGGCCCCATGCCGCCATATGCGAGGTTGTAGTGGTGCGCGCGTCGTATATACGTGTAGGCGGCGACGCCGATCAGCACTGGGAAGAACCCGAAACTGCTCATCGCAGCGGCGCCCAGCACGCCAATGGCAAGCGCGGCGGCGCCATGGCCGATCGCCGTCAATGCTCCGCCGCCGCCGCGCATTCCCGCAGCGCGGTAGCGTACCTGGGCGGGATCGGGTTGGGCATACGAGGAATAAGCGGCACCATAGTTCGCCTGCTGGCGCTGCGCGTTCGAATCGACTGGACTGACGGGCGCGGAGGTGTCCACTCCGCGCGCTCTGAACGTCGCTCGTGGTGCGTCGCTCGCCGTCCCGGATCGACGCGAGGTCAGAAGTTCGGACAGCCTGCCGAGCCGGCCGCCGCGTGCGCGCTCGTTCGCCTGCGGGCGGGCGGCGCCCGCGCTCGCAGGCCCGTTCGCCGGCCCAACATCCGCCCCGGTGGAAGCGCCCGAGGGCGCAGCAGTCGGTTCGGAAATCAATCTAGGCGTGGTGATGGACATCAATGTGGTCCTCTGAAAATACGCCGCCCCGGGGCGCTCGCCAATCTTTGAAGTTCGCCGAGCGTCGGCATGCACGTGCCCAGCCTCAGCCCAACTCGACACTGAAATGCTGATCCATCCATGCAAGCGCGTCCCCCACGTGGGGCGGCGCCAAGGGGCGAGTCATGGCGTACAGATAGCTGTCGCCGGCGGGCAGCCCGAGATTGGGGCGAGCCTCATAGTTGGTCAGCTTCGCTTCGAGCGTGAACCCGAGACGTTCCATCGCGGTGTACGCGTTACCATCGACTGCGCAGCATGCAAAGACACGATAGATCTGCGGTTGCGCGATCAACCATTTGAGAAATTTGCGCAAGGCGTCGAGCCCCGCGCGCCGCCGCCGGGCGCCGCCGCGACGACTGACGATGACGCCGAATTCCGCGCGGGGCGGCCGCGGCTGCAGCTCGATCATCCCCGTGAGCCGGCCGCTCGCCTTGTCTTCGAGCACCCAACGCGGCAGCTCGCCGCTTTGCCAATCCTTCTGCGCCATATCGATGAAAGCAAGCGTCTCGTCGAGTGTCGTATGGCGAAGATAGGTGAGATGGCGCACCGTGTCGGGATCGCTGAACATCTCGTCGAAGAGCGCTTGAGCGTCGCGAGGCTCGGGCGGGCGCAAAAGGAGTTCGTCGGATTCAATCAGTTCGGGCGCGTGAAACGCAGACATCGAGCACTCCATACGCGGTTGTTCGTGCGAGCCTGCATTGTCTGGCGAGCTTGGCGGGAATAGGGTCCGCGTTGCGAACCGGAGCGTGTCGGAGCGAAGGTGTTCGGGCGGCTAACGTCGACTTCGCATGCGCGTCGGCGCGTGTCGATCGTTCCGCCTATTGTCATAGCACGTTCGGCATCTCGACGCCGGTCCCGCGATCTCGATAGACAGGTTCATTGCGATGAGCACGCCCACCACCAAACTCACCGTCGCACGCCCCACAGCGACACCGGCGCCCACCGGGCCGGCCGCCACACCCGCACCGCAGGTCGATGCCGGGGCGGCGGAGGCACGCGAATTGTCCGGCCCACTGAAGCTGCTGGCAAACAAAGGCGTGACCTCGAAAAAGTGGACGAACGGTTCCTTTCGTGCAAGCAGAAATACCACCGGTGCGCCGCCCGAAGCCGCATCGTCTTCCGCGGTAGCGACGGCGGCGCCGTTCGTTCCGACGGGCTATTCGCTGCCGCCCGGCGTAGCGGGTCCTTCGATGCAGAATGCGGCGCAGATGCCGCCGCAAGTTCGGCAACCGCCGATGCCGATGATGCCGCCCAATCGGCCGATGCGCCCGCCGATGTTCAACGACGGGCAATCGCCATTTCATCATCTATGGAATTCATTGGTGAAGATCGGCGAGAGCATGTCCGGACTCATCCAAGCGATCGCACGGGCCATGGCGAACGTGCATTGAGCACGTTTGCTCGAGCGGCGCGCCGATCGTTATCGTCGCCGCTCGGATTGGTTCGATCTTGATTGACCGGGGTCCCCCGGATCATGCCCTCAGCCAGATGAAGTCGCCCGAGACGAGGCCTTCGAACATCTCGTCGGTCGATTCGATGATGTTCTGCCGCCAATAGCGGCCATGCTCGGCGTAGTGCGCGAGCAGATCGGCGAGCACGCCCCCATCGACGTCAGGAGTCATCGGCACTCGCAGCACCAGCACGATACCGCCCGTATCGGTGTCGAGTCCGAGTTGCGCCTGGTCCTGCGCGTAAATCACCAGATTCGCTTCGAGCATCAACCGAAATACGATTAGCGTCCGCCCGGCCGTCACCGCGCCGTAATGGAAGTTCGCGTACATCGCTTCGAGGTCGTTGTCGAAGTAATCGAGCCGGACGTCGAAGCCTTCCACTTCGATTTGGCGAGTGCGCAATACGTGGTCGACATCGGGCAGCCCTACCGTGTCGCAGAGATCGCGGACCAATTGCGCGTAGCGTTCTGAACCTTCTGAGCTGGCCAAGGCACTCGGGGCAAGAAATGTGGATCGAACAAGCCGCTAGCAAAAACGGCCGGCAAGCGCCAGTGGCTCATGCCGGCCGACATCGGTACGACAGCGCGCACTAGAGAGGCACGCGCAGGCTGCAATCAGCCTGCTACGTCAGTGCGCCGCGCCCGAAACCTGGGAGACTTTGTTCCCAATGGACGTCGCCAATTTAGCAACGGCATCGGCCGCGCTCACCTGCAAGCTGTTGTTGGCCGAATCCGTTTGAAACTTCATGCTGGCCGCCGTCATGATGCCTTGCTCGGCATCTGCCGTCGCCATTGCGCCGAGAGAAGTGAGACTACCCATATGCCCTCCTTGGTAAGAAGTTGAAAAGTTGCCTGATTACACATAGGCACGGACAATTCCGTGCAAGAACAGCTCGATACCTGTATCCCGTCCCGCTATTGCGCCGCGCTAAGACGCCGCTTGCCTATCCTGCAAGTGAGAAACGATTCGGCTTGCTGCCAGCATTCCCCGATACAGCTTGGCCAGATTGTCGCGATCGATCTCGGTGGCGCCCGTGGCCGCGCTGATGTTCTTTGCGCTCGCTTCGAGCGCCTCCCGGATCGCGGTCAGGCGCTGGCTCGCGGCAGGATCCGCCAGCGTGCCCTTCAAGTTTCTGAAGTCGGTCGCGCAAGATTCGAATGGCTCATACATTTCCATCATCTCCGGTGATTTATTTCGGCAACGGCAGGAAAGCCGACGCGACGGCGGCAGCAGGCGCGGCCGTGCTCACCGGTTGCGCGACACCGCGTGCAGCGTTCGGTTGGCTTGCGGCGGTCGGGGCGCCGCCGCGTGCAGCGTTCGGTTGGCTCGCCGCGGCCAGCGCGACACCGCTGGCCGCGCCCGGCTGGGCGGCGGTGGGTTGCGCCGCGGACGCGGACGCGCCGTCCGCTCCCACGGCTGCCCCTATGCTTGCGTCGGATGCGGGGGCGTCGGCTATTTCCGGATCGACGTAGATATGCTTGACGCCATCGGGCGTTGTCGCATAGCGCACGTCATCCGATGACATCAACTCCGAAAAAGAAGGGGGCGGCGGCGCCGAGTCGTTCGACTGCGTGAGCTGCATGCGCAGTTCCTTCACGTTCGTGCTCAGATCGTGGCGAATACGGGTCAGCACTGTCTCGACGTCAGCCGGATTGGCCACCTTGCCGGTGATGTTGAACGCGCCCTGACCGGCGTACGCCACGTGCACTTGCTGAGCGCCGAGCGCATCTTCGATATCGCGCGCGTCGTTTTGAGCGATGTCGTACTGGCGCTTGATCGCCGTCGACGACAACTGCGTCAGCACCCTGCGCACCGTTGCATCGTCCTCGGTGGTGGGCACCATGCCGCTGACGATGACGTTGTTGCCGTGCGGCCGCGCATGCAATTCGCTCATATGCGCTTGCGCGAGCGCCCGATTCACACGCTGCGCGAGATCGCCCGAATCGCGCGGAAGCGCTGCACGGCTCACGACCGTCGTGATCAGCACGGAACCGATCACGACCACGGCCCCGAGCATCGCGCAGCCTAGCACTGCGCCGACGAGCTTGCGCTGACGCGAGCGCTCCGCTTCGTGGCGCGCCTCTTGCGGCTTGACGAGCAAGGTCGACAATAGGTCGAGATCGCTGGGCCAGACGGCATCGTTCGCGCCGACGCAAAGCACCGTGTCGTCGAATCGCATCGGCACGAAATCGATCAAGAGCACCGTGCCGGGGTCCATCGTTCCGGCGCCGTCGTGCGCCGATGCGGGCTGCGCGAGCGCCTGTGATTCGGGGAGCAGACGCTGTGCGCTCACGACGCCCGTCTCGTCGACCGTCAGCAGCACGTCGGCGCCGCTCCAGTCGGAGATGCGAATGTCGGCATCGTCGTCGGAGCCTATCCGATGCGCGCCGGCATCGAGGTGCAGTTCCACCCCTGCATGGACGCCAGTCAGAATGCGCAGTAATTTCATCGTGTGGCGATTGAGTTGATCGGATCTCGGCAGCGAGCCTGCATACGCAGCAGCCGTTGACGCTACTTTAGCCATTGCACGCGGTCATGCTTGGGCTCATGCGAAGCCGGCAATGGGCGCGCGAAAGTACGCCGATTCGATGTTTCTCCGGTTCATCGAGCGCGCTGAGCGCGCGCGAGCGTTGCGTTGCGTTGCAAGGTCAACCGGCCGCGCGATTCCTTCTCTCTCGTCGATGTGAGCGGCCGTTCGCCCATCAGCAGAAACAATGGCAGCAGTAAATTGAACGGGGTTTTTTTGCCGCGCAAGTCTTTGCTTGCATCGATGAGCCGTTGACATAGCGCCCCCATCGCTTCGGGGGGGCGAAGCGATTGACATGCCTGCATGGCATCGAGACGGTCCAGCTGCAGTTCGGCAACCGCGACGACGCGCATTGCGCTCGGATCGTCCCGCAGCGCGAGTAGTGCCTCGCAAAAGGCGGCGCGCACCGCTTCGGCGTGCTCCGGGTCGGTCGTGCGCGCGGCAGGCAGCGGCAGTGCGCCGCCCGTGTAGGGACGCACGGGCGATGTCGCGACGCTGCGCACGTCGGGCACCCTTGCGCGGGCGTCCTCGCGACCGCCTTGGCCGCCGTGCGAATTGCCGCCATCACCGTTCGACCCCCCGCCGTCCCTGCTGCGGCCGCGTATGGCGCCATGTTCTTCCTCATGCGAAGTTACATGGCCGGACTCGTCTTCGTGCACTTGGCCCGCGCTTCTTCGCGCCTGGGGAAGTCTCGCGCGGCGCTTGCGCGCCTGCGGGGATGCGGGCGCGGTATCGGGCGGCTCGTTCTGTGCGTTGGTGAAACGTGTGCCGCGGTAGAGCACCGCCTGGCGCCGCGCCTCGTCATGACTATCCGTGCGCTGCGCCTCGCGGGCCGTCCCGAGCGTCGCGGCTGCCGACGGCGTCGTCGCTCGGGTGGTTTTCATTGCGGTATCGCGGTCTGCATGACTTCATTGGCGAAATGCAAGATGGCCGCCGCGGAAATCGGCGCGGCGATCGCGATTGCGATCATCACCGCCACGAGTTTCACGCCGTGCGACAACGTCTGGTCTTGCATCGACGTAATCGCCTGCAGGAACGAAACCGCGAGCCCGGCGACGGAGGCGACGATCACGATTGGCAGCGACACGTACAAGCAGAGCAACATGCCTTGCGTGGTGAAGCGAATGAGCGTATCGATGTCCATGCTGTTATCTTCCGCGTTTGATGCCGCACGCTAACGGTACGTGGTCACGAGGCCATGAATCAACGTCGACCAACCGTCCATCACGACGAACAGCAGCAACTTGAACGGAATCGCAATATTGGTCGGCTGCACCTGGTTCAGCCCCATCGCCAATAGAACGTTGGCGATGATCAGGTCGATCACGATGAACGCGATATAAAGCAAGAAGCCGATCTTGAATGCATCCGTCAGTTCGCTCAGGGTGAAGGCGGGCGCCAGCACGATCATGTCGTCTTCGTGCAGTGCGCTCGCGGCCTCTTTCGGCCATACGACGCTGGCGGAGCGGATGAAGAAACGCTTCTCGCGCTCGTGCGCGTGCTTCTCGAGAAAACGGCGGAACGGTTCTCGCGCGGCGCCGAACACCTGGATCAGGGCCTGCGTCGGTTGACCGTCGATTTGTTGCCCTTCCAACGATTGAGCGGCCTGCATGCCGATGGGCGCCATGATGTAGAGCGAGACCAGGATGGCGATGCCGTTGAGCACCATGTTGGGCGGCACTTGCTGCACGCCCAGCGCATTGCGCAGCAAACCGAGCACGACCACGATCTTCGCGTACGACGTCACGACCATTGCAACGAACGGGATCAGGCTTATCGCCAGGACGACGAGCAGTAGGCCGGTGACGTTACTGAATTGGACCATCGCCGTGCGCCATTTTCAGGATTCGGATGCCAAGGTGTTCGCCGACGGTGACGAGTTCGCCGTAGCCGATCGTCTGGCCATGCGTGACGAGCTTCAACTGCGCGTCGGCGACGGGTGTGGACAGTTCGAGCACGTAGCCGGGACGCAGCGCATAGAGCTGCGATAGCGGCAAGGCGACCGTGTCGACTTCGAACTGAACGGGCAGGTCCAACTCGCCGATATCGATCGGGCTCTCCTGTTGGTTGGAGGCGAGCGAATCGCCGGGGTCGGCTGGGTAAGATTTATCGGTCATTGTCGGCTCTTTCACAATGAGAAGCGTGTGCTTGTCGATCGTCACGGGGGCGTGTAGGCGGGCAAGGCCGGGCGTGCCCCATGCAGCGACGGCGCTGGCCGCGGCATGCTCGGCCGCGCCTGTGACAAGGGGCGAGAGGGTGCTTGCGAGCGAGCGCAGCAGGACGTCGCCGGGGGCGAGCGCGCGGAGCGTTTCGATCGGCAGACGTCGCGCACCCAGCACGATCCGCCCGGGGATGAGGCAATCCGCGAGCGTGGTCTGTCCGGGGGAGAGGGCATCGGGGCTTTGCAACGCCGCCTGCACGGCGCGGGCGGCTTGCGACGCGTGCAAGCTTTCCAGCAGCGGCAGCAGCGCTGGGTCGATGGCGACGAAGGCGGCATGAGCGCGCCCGTCGAGCGTGAAAGATAGATCGATTCTCGCAAGATCGCGGCGTGCCGCGATTTCGTGGGCGTTGCGCGTCAGCCGCACCACGCGCAGCTCCTCGAGCCCCAGCGTCGACAGGCGCGCGAGCAGCGGCTCGAGTATCACGCCGGCAACGGCCACACGTAATGCTCGTTCGGCATCGGCGGGCACCGTCGTGCCGCCGCGCGCGGGCCATGCCGCGATGTCGAGGGCAGGGTAAGCGCACAGGTCGAACGTCACGAAAATACGCCCGGCCGGATGAGCGAGTTCGAGCAAGCCTGGCTCGTCGAAGAGGTCGAACGATGCGGCGCCTGCGTCGTGCGCGCACGCTTGCCACGCATCGATGCCCGGCAGACGTTGTGCGATCGAAGCGGCCTGGGCATTGCAGACGAGCCTTGCCGTGCGCGCCGCGAGCGGTGAGACGGCCCGCAAAGGCAATCTGCGGGTGTGCGTTGCGCTATCGGGCGCTCCGGCTCGTCGAGCCTCGCCGGGGTCGATCGAGGGTGTGGCGTGCCTATCGACGTGCTGGACATTCGTAGGCATTTCGGCGATCGGGTAATCCATGCGATGGTCATCGATTGGCAGCGCGCATGCACTGCGTGGGCATCCGGCGTTTCTCACTCACACTCACGCTCACCACACCATCAATTCGATGTCGCGTGGTGCGTTCCACGCTTTTAGAAGCGAGGCTATTTCGCGCTCGAGCATGGTGCTGTGATGCAAGAGTAGAGTTTTTGTTTCTATGCTGGATGTATCGAAACGAAGCGAAAGCTGGAACGGCGAAAGCGAGAGATATAAAGTCGTGTCGGGCAGGATCGCTTGATCGAGCGGCATTTGGACGTCCCAATTGCCGGCGCTGCCGATGGCGGGGTCGGCGCAGAACGCGGCCACTTCGCTCGCGAGGGACGTCGCCAACTCCAGGAAATGAGCCTGCGTGCGAAACAGCGCGTCGACGACGGGCACCGATGCGCTGGAAACCTGCTGGACCAGCGCCTCGCGCTGACTGGCCGCGGTTCCATCGTCGGCATCGGTCGGCTCGTCGACGTGACGATCTCGGCTCGCGTCTTCGCGCCAATGAAAAAGATGCGCAGGCTCGTCGACGACGGCGCTTGCCGCCGTCTCCTGTCCGCCATCCGCGGGGCCGACCGGCGCCCGGCCAGGGCGTGCGCGTCGTGCGAGCGCCGCATAGTCGAACCGTCGCGTCCGTGCATCGTCGGCCTTTTGCTGCGCCCTCAGTTCGCCGGGGATGATGCGCCGCACGCGAGATTCGATCATGGATGTCCTAACGATGAGAGCCGGGCGGCTTAGATGGTCACGCGGCCAAGCGGCTGTAGATCCACGTGCTCACCAAGCTCTTGATACGAATAGACGGACAGCCAGCCTAGTCTTGCTTCGATCATGCGCCTCACGTATCGGCGAATATCCATCGACGTGACGAGCGCCACCCCGTCACGCGGCGCGTCGCCGACGAACGACTGGATCTGGTCGATCAGGTAGCCCGCTTCCTCCGGCGGCAACGCGAGGTAATTGCCGGTCGGCGTCTGCTTGATGCACTGGCGAATGTGCTGTTCGACGGCCAGATCGAGCATGACCGCGGGCAACTGCCGCGTCCCGCCGGTGGCGCGGTGCGCGAGGAACCGAGCGATGTCGCCGCGCACATACTCCGTCAACATCAACATGTCCTTTTCCTTGGCGCCCCAGACGATCAAGCTTTCCATGATGCTGCGGACGTTGCGGATGGGAATCTGCTCTTCGAGCAGGCGCCGCAGCACATCGGCGATGCGCTGCGGCGGCAGTACCTTTTGCACTTCGGTTACGAGACCCGGGTATTCCGCATTCTGCTGATCGAGAATCCACTGCACTTCCTGAATGCCCAAAAAGAGCGACGCGTGCCGGCGCAGCATCGCAACGGAGGCATGAGCGATGACTTGTTCGGGGCGCCAGGCCGGCACTTTGGCCGGCAACTGCTTCTCGTCGATCCACCATGTAGGACCCGGGCCGCCGTCGAGGCCGCCCCGTTGCTCGCACCGATCGGTCAACGCGGCGATCTCCACGTGAAGCGTTCTATCGACGCCGAACGCATTGACGTCGGGCAGCATCATCTTTCCGGGCGGCATTTCGATCGCGCAATAGGGCACGTCGTGCATGAGCAGTTCGCACGTCGACGCCGGTAGGGCGTCGTTGGTCCAAATCGTGATGCCTGGAAACGGCAGGCCAAGATATTCCTGCAAGCGTGCGCGTTCGGCGCCGAACGATTTGTCGAGCGCGGCGGGCGATAGGCGGTCTACGAGATCGGGGGAGATACGCACGCCGACAGGACAGGCGAACTGTGGCGCGCGCGTCAGGATGGCCGGGACGTCGACCTTCGAGCCGGCTCGCTGCATGGCGGTGACAGCCTCGCTGGCATGCGTCTCGGCTTCGGGCTCGCGCTTGCCGAGGCGGTAGCCGCAAAACGCCAACGTGGCGGCCAGCAGCAAGAACAACCCGCTCGGAAAACCCGGCACCGCGGCAAAGCCCAGCAGCAGCAAGCTCGCAAAGTAGAGCGCGCGCGCACTGGTGGTAAGTTGCTTGCCGATCTCGTCGCCGAGCGACAGCGGCTTGGATTCGCCTTCGTCTCCCACGCGCGTGATCATCACACCGGCCGCCACGGAAAGCAGCAGCGAGGGGATCTGCGACACCATCGCGTCGCCCACCGACAAGATGGAAAACCGATTGGCTGCTTCGGCCGCGGACATGTCGTGATAGGCGACGCCCACTGCGATACCGGCCACGATGTTGATCGCCGTAATGATGAGGCCTGCGATCGCATCGCCTTTGACGAACTTCATCGCGCCGTCCATGCCGCCGTGCAATTGGCTCTCGATCGCGAGCTTGGCGCGCTTGCGGCGCGCCTCCTCGGGCGTGAGCAAATTCGAGCGCAAATCCGCGTCGATGCTCATCTGTTTGCCCGGCAAGGCATCGAGCGTGAAGCGCGCGCCGACTTCCGCCACTCGCTCCGAACCCTTCGCGATCACGATGAATTGCACGGTCGTGATGATCACGAATACGACGAGGCCCACCACGAGATTGCCGCCCACGACGAGTTCGCCGAAGCTCTCGATGATGTGGCCAGCGTCCGCGTGCAGCAAGATCGACTTGGTCGAAGCAATGTTGAGCGACAGCCGATAGAGGGTGGTGAACAGCAGCAGCGACGGAAACACCGATAGCGAGATCACGTTCGGCACGTACATCGTGATCATCAGCAAGGTCACGCTGATGGTGATGTTGAGCGCGAGCAGCATGTCGATCAGCGCCGGCGGCAGCGGCAAGATCATCAGCGAGATGATCGCCACGACGAGCAGCGCGATGCCGACTTCGCCGAATGCGGGTAGTTTCAATGTCTTGAACATCTGGACTCTCTCAAGGCGCCGCTTGGTTCATGCCGTGCCGGGATACGTTTTTTGCCGCGCGCATCCGCTCCTGTGCGCCGATCGATTCCACCCAGCGCAAGATGGCCGCGACGGTTTCGAACAACTCTTCGGGAATCGGCTCGTCTATCCCCACTTTGTAGAGCGCTCGCGCGACCGGCGGATTGCCGATGATCGGAACGCTCGCTTCTTGCGCGAAGCGCCGCAATTGCGCGGCCGTCTCATCCATGCCTTTCGCGGTGACGAGCGGTAGCGGATGCTCGTCGGGGGCATAGCGAATCGCCACGGCGTAGTGCGTCGGATTGACGATCAAAGCATTGGCGAAGCCCACGCGCAGGCGCGGCGGATCCTCCGTTGCAAATTGGCGCGCCAGCTTTTTGCGCTCGCCTTTGATCAACGGGTCACCTTCCTGCTCCTTATGCTCGCGCTTGACTTCGTCCTTCGACATGCGCTGCTTGCGCATGAACATCGCTTGCTGGATCTTCAGATCGATGGCGCCGATCACCGCGAACGCCACTGCCGCGACACAGCACAGCTTGATCAGCATGTCCCAGAACATCTTCGACAACTGCGGCAACGGTTGATACAGCGATCCGACGACGAGCGGCAACATCCATTTGATCGTCACCCACATCGTGAAGCCGATGACGACCGACTTGACGAGCATCTTCGCGAGCTCGATCAGCGTGCGCGACGAGAAAATCTGCTTGATGCCTGAAACCGGGCTGGCATTGGCAAGATCGGGCACCACCGGCTTCATGCTGATCTGAAAGCCGATCTGCGGAATCAATGCGGCGAGTGCGGCCGCGGCCGCGGCCAAGACGCACGGCACGATGACGATCAGCGCCTGTGAGCCGAGGCCGATCATCTTGGCGAACAAATGCTCGAGCGAGTGATCGCCCGACACGAATTGGAGCGCCGTGGCGACGATCGAACGCAACGCGCCCGCGAATACGCCCGATGCCAGCATCAGCGTGGCGAGCGCGGCAGTCATCGTGACGGCATCGGTCAGATCGGTGCTTTTCGCTACCTCGCCGTCGTCGCGCGCGTCGCGCAGCCGTTTTTCTGTGGGCTCTTCGGTTTTTTCTTCACTCATCGGCTACCCCTGCAGACGGCGTCTCGGCGCTGGCGGCGTGCATCGCGAACCGCCTTGCGCCATGCAAATCCATGATGGACGGTAACTGGATTGCACGCCGCGGGCCCTAGTCGACGCGAACCAGGCGATGGCGCGGCGAAGCGCGTCGCAGTGCCGGAATCGGCGAGTGGATCGTTCGAACCACTCAGGTCCGTTGCGCTGGATGCGCGATCGATTCGCCGAACTTCGCCGCGGCATCGCCCGCTTCGTGGTCGGGGTGTCGGGAAAGCCGGGCGGCTGAGTATCGTTAGGCTGTCGTCGACAATCGGAATGCGAGCGGCTGTGCTAGCGCGGCTTGCGTTCCGCAGACCCCTACCTTGCAGGAGCCTCGCGCCATGAGCGTCACATCGCCCGATTATCTGGACTGCAGTCAGGACATTGTCAGCGGTTTGATCGAGACCGTGTCGGTGGCGCTTACCAGCAAATTTCCCGCCGTGGAAGGCGACCCGTTCGATGTCGAAATGGTGCTGGACGCCGTGCGCGTGCTGCGCCCGAAACTGGCGGAGCTAGAGGCGTTCGCCGGGTTGTTGCACATGTTGCACGGCCGATGGGACGACGCGATTCGCGTGTTCTCCTGGGTCATCGCGAATGCGCCGCAATTCTCATACGCCAAAGCGCTGCTGGCGTTTTGTCTGGCCGTCAAGGGCGACCCGAGCTGGCGGCTCAGCGCGAGCGAGGCGATCGAGCAGGATCCGAGCAGCGACACGCTCCAACTCGTTCGCGTGCTCGAAGCGCGCGAAGACCTGCGGGCGGCGGTTCGCACGTACCGCAACGGGGGAAGGTTAGAGTTGCCGGCGTCGATTGCGACGTTGAACGACGGACCGCCGGCGACAGCCGATGCGCAGAACGCTTCGACGAGCGACACGGCGGGATCGGCTCGCGCGGCCGTGCCGCCGCAACCGAACTATCTGCGCATTTGATCGCGATTCCATTGCATACCCCGGAGGTTGGATATGAGCGTCGTCATTACCCCAGAACAGGTGAAGGCCGCATTGCAGACCACTGCGCAGCCGGCGGCCGACCCGTCCATGCAGCAGCTAGGCGACAAGTTCAAATCGTTGATGCAAAGCCCGCGCATGGAAGCGCCCCACGAAGCGGGCGGCGATACGAACGTCGTCGCGAAGCTGGCGGCGGCGCAGGATGCGGAGTTGCAGCAATCGGTCAACGACGCGCTGTCGTTGACTCAAAATGCAGCGGGCATGTCGATGCAGGAGATGACGGCGGCCGGGACCAAGGTCGTGCTTGAAATCGCCGGCACGCAACTCGATATGCAGGCGAAGATGGGCGTCATGAATTCGTCCCGATCCTCGCTCGACACCTTGATGAAGAATCAATAAGCCATGCCGCACGCGAGGAGGGGCGCCATGGCGAGGGTCGCACGCACCGGCATGCTGTGCATGACGTTCGCGGTGCTTGCCACGCTGGCGGGCTGTAACAAAGAACTGTACGGCAACTTGTCGGAACAGGACGCGAACGAGATGGTCGTCGCGCTGTTGGAGCAGGGCGTCGACGCGTCGAAAACCACATCGGACAACGGCAAGACCTGGACGCTCGAAGTGGACAAAGACGAGGTTTTGCGTGCGATGCAAGTGCTTCGTGCGCGCGGGCTGCCGCACAACAAGTACGACGATCTCGGCATGCTGTTCAAGAAGGACGGCCTCGTGTCGACGCCGACGGAGGAGCGCGTCCGCTTCATCTACGGCCTCGAGCAGGAACTCGCGGCGACGTTGTCGAAGATCGACGGCGTGGTCGTCGCGCGCGTGCAGATCGTGCTGCCGAACAACGATCCGCTCGCGCAGCAGATCAAGCCTTCGTCGGCGTCCGTGTTCATCAAATACCGTTCCGATTCCGATGTGAACGCCCTGCTGCCGCAAATCAAGACGCTCGTGATGCACAGCGTCGAAGGGCTTACCTACGAAGCCGTGAGCGTGACCGCTGTCCCCGCCGATCCGTTGGACGTGTCGAAAGTGCCGCAGACGTCGTGGCCGGTGCAACTGGTTGCGGGCGCCGCGTTGGTCTTCCTCGTTTGCGCGGCGGGGTTGTTCCTGTGGACGAAACGAGGCATCCCGGCGGCGGCAGAAAAAGAGGCGCTTCGCGCCAAGCTCAAAGCGCTGCTCGCACGGTTCCAGAACCGCAAATCTTCATCGGCGACCTGATGGGTGCGCCCGCTATGTTTCCGTTCGAGCGGATGGCGGCTGCCTTTGCCGCGTATGAGCGCAACGTGCGCGACGCTGCGCGCTGGGCGCATCCGTCGTGGCTCGCCGCGGCGCTCGGCGTCGGAATCGAGGCGCTCGAACCGTTGCGCGCCGCACTCGCGAGCGCGGGACGAGCGCAAATCGATGCGCTGTCGCGCTCGCTCACGAGCGTGGCGGGCGTGCAGCCTCCGTCGCTGGATGCGTTGCGCGCGCCGAACTTGGCCGTGCTCGATGCCTTGCCGCCGGAGTGGGGCCTGCGCGTTTTACGTATGCGCGCGCTGATGCTGCGTCGCGCCGACGTGCGGCGCTTGATCGACAAGCGTAGCCGCCAGCAGCTTTCGGAATGGATCGGCATCCCGGTCGACCGGCTCATGGAAGGCGCGCGCGACACGACGAGCGTGCCCGAGATCGCCCGCTCGACGGTGCGCTCGCCCGCGCCCGCGTTGGATACGCTCGACGCGCAAGCGCTTGCCTGCGAGGGAGGCGCGTTGCTCATGCGCGATGCGCCTGCCGGCGCCGTGCCGTTTTCTCTGCTGTGCCTTGCCTTGCCGCGCCAGATGCGCTCGCCGTCATGGGTGCATGAAAGCGCTCGCGAGTTCGACGCCTTCGGCACCGCGCGGCTGCTCGCGCGGATGCCGGAACTGATTCCGGAGTGGGCATGGTTATTTGGCTGAGATCGGATCGAGCCTTGCCGGACGCGCGGGTAGGGGCGCATGCGGATGTGATCCCGCGCGATGCGTTCGGCGCGCTGGTGGAGATCGACGACGGCTACGCGCAACTGGCCGAAGACCGCGACGTCATTCTCACGCAGGCGCGGGAGCAAGCGCGGGCCATCGTCGATGCGGCGCACGCGCAAGCCGAGACGATCGTCGAACAGGCGCACCGGGAATATGAATCCGCGGCACAACGCGGCTATCAAGCGGGAGAGAAGCAAGCGTTGGCCGATTGGATGGATCGGCTGGCCGATGTCGGCGACGAGCAACGGCAGATTCAGACGAAGCTGCGCGAGCGTCTCGCGGAGATCGTCACGCTCGCCGTTGAGCAGATCGTACGGGTGCAGCAATCCGAAACGCTGTTCGATCGCGCATTGACGACGATCGACCGCATCGTCGAGGGAGCAACGTATTTACGCGTCAACGTCAGCCCGGTCGACTACGAGAAGGCATGCATAGCGTTCGAGAAACTGTCGGCGCGCTGGCGCGAACTCGGGCGGCCGTTCCCGCTTTCGGTCGTGGCGGACAAGCGGCTCGAGGCGGGCAGTTGCATTTGCGAATCGGATTTCGGTTCGATCGATGCGAGCTTGACTACGCAATTGCGGGCGATGCGCTCGGCGGTGGCGCGTGCGCTCAAGCATTCGCTGCGTGAGCTGCACAACATTGCCGACGCCGCCGATGCGGCGGCGGACTGACCCCGATCGGACAGCCCGATGGATACGCCACAAATCGATTTCGCCGCGTTTGCCTCGCAGCCAAGCCAACCGCGCTTGCCCGCCGTGGAGGATTTAGCCGACGCGATCGAACGAGAACTGCTCTCGGCGAGCAACGTCGCGCGTAGCGGCAAAGTGTTGGAGGTGATCGGCACGCTCATGAAAGTGGGCGGGCTCGACGTCAGTCTCGGCGAGCTATGCGAGCTACGGGCGGCCAACGGCGCGCTGCTGCAACATGCCGAGGTGATCGGCTTTACGCGCGATGTCGCGTTGCTGTCGCCTTTTGCGCGGCTCGCCGATGTGTCGCGCTCGACTCAGGTCATCGGGCTCGGGCGTCCGTTGTCGGTCCCGGTGGGCGACGCATTGCTCGGCAGGGTGATCGACGCGCTCGGGCATCCCATCGATGGCATGGGGCCGGTCGAAGCGGACGATGAAAGACCGGTGTTCGCCGACTCGCCGGACCCCATGAGCCGCCAGCTGATCGCCGCGCCGTTGCCGACCGGCGTGCGTGTGGTGGACGGCATGATGACCTTGGCGGAAGGGCAGCGGATGGGCATTTTCGCTCCCGCGGGCGTCGGCAAGAGTACGTTGCTGGGGATGTTCGCGCGCGGCACGCCGTGCGATGTGACGGTGATCGCGTTGATCGGCGAGCGCGGCAGAGAAGTGCGCGAGTTCGTGGAAATGATTCTCGGGCCCGAAGGCATGAAGCGGTCGGTGGTCGTTTGCGCGACGTCGGACCGATCCTCCATCGAGCGCGCGAAGGCAGCCTATGTCGCAACCGCAATCGCCGAGCACTTTCGCGATCAAGGCAAGCGAGTGCTGCTCATGATGGATTCGTTGACTCGCTTTGCTCGCGCCCAGCGGGAAATTGGGCTTGCGGCTGGCGAGCCGCCCGCGCGGCGCGGTTTTCCGCCTTCGATCTTCGCGGAGCTGCCGCGTTTGCTCGAACGCGCCGGGATGGGCGCGCACGGTTCGATTACCGCGCTCTATACGGTTTTGGCCGAAGACGAATCCGGCACCGATCCGATAGCGGAAGAAGTGCGAGGGATCCTCGACGGCCATATGATCCTCTCGCGCGAGATCGCGGCGAAGAATCAGTACCCTGCCATCGACGTCTTGGGAAGTTTGTCCCGCGTGATGCCGCAAGTGACGTCGACCGACCATATGCGCGCCGCCGCGAGGGTGCGCGAGCTGCTTGCCAAGTATCGCGAAGTCGAGATGCTGCTGCAGATCGGCGAGTACAAGCCGGGGGGAGACCCCGTTGCCGACGAAGCGGTGAGCAAGATCGACGCGATTCGCGCCTTCTTCTCTCAAGGAACCGGGGAGTTCGCCGCTGCGCAGGATACCCAGGCGCGGTTATTGGCGCTCGCAGGCAGCCGGAGTCGTTGAAGATGCCCCCTGCCGATCGACGCACCGCCGCGCTTAAGCGGACTGTCGAGCGCCGCACGCAGCTCGAGGAGACGTTGCGCTCGAAGCTGGCGTCTCAGCGCGAGGAGCACGCGCGGCTGGAAGCGCAGCGCGACGCCAAGCGCGAAGCGGTGCGCCACGAAAGCGATCTCCTGCAGGCCTACCGCGACCGCATCGCGCGCATGATGTGCGGCGACGAGGCGTTTTCGCTCGCGGACATGAATGCGAGCATGCGGTACACGGAGATCGTCGAGCAGCGGCTGCGGGAGTGCGAACGGGCGCTGGCCGAGGCCGAACAGATGGTGCGCGCGCACGAAGACGAACTCGCCGCCACGATACGCGCGATTGCGGCAAACCGAGGGCGCATCGACATGTGCGAAGAGCGCATCGAGGATATCGGGCGCATGTGTGCGAACGCCGCAAACGACATCGCGGACGAAGAGGCCGAAGAAGCGGTGCTTGCACGAATGCGCTCGGCCGCACGACCCGCCGTATGACGCAACCCATGAGTCACGAATGAATGATGGCTTGACGACACTTTCGCAGCTGGGCATCACGCTGACACAAGCTTTCACGGTGCTGGGGCTCTGCTCGTTGCGGCTCTATGTGATGCTGTTCATCTTTCCGCCCACATCGGACAGCATCCTGCAGGGCGTCGTGCGCAACGGGATCGTGTTGTTGTTCAGTTCGTTCATTGCCTATGGGCAGCCTGCATCGATGATGGCGACGTTATCTAACGTCGCGCTCGTGGAAATCGCCGTTAGAGAAATCGTGATTGGGCTCGTATTGGGTTTTTCCGCTTCGACGGTGTTCTGGGTGGCGGAGGCGGCCGGCATTTATGTGGACGATCTTACCGGCTACAACAATGCGCAGATGACGAATCCCTTGAACCAGGATCATTCGACACCGACTGGCACTTTGCTGGCGCAGGTGGCCGGCGTTGCGTTCTGGGCGCTGGGCGGGATGACGTTTCTGCTCGGCGTGCTGTACGAGTCTTATCAATGGTGGCCGCTCATGTCGAGCACGCCGGTGGCGGCGAGGGTTCTCGAGAGCTTCGTATTGCGGCAGACCGACACCTTGATGGAGACCACGGCGAAGCTCGCCGCACCGATGTTGTTCATTTTGGTGCTGGTCGATTTTGCATTCGGATTTATTTCGAAATCCGCGGAGAAGCTCGATTTGATCAGCTTGGCGCAACCGGTCAAAGGCGCTTTGACGGTTCTGATGCTCGCGCTCTTCATCGGCATCTTCATCAATCAGGTAAAAGATCAGTTGATGTTGACCGGCCTTGGCGCGCAATTGAAATCCATGTCGAGTTCGACCAAATAGCGACACGTTCACCAAGCCAGACCGTTCCTTCGGCGCATTAGGCACTGCTTCGCGCGCCTACCCATCGTCGAACTTAGAGCATGGCATCGTTCAGCTTATGCCATTGCGATAGCGTCGAGGCGACCCTGAATTGGGCCTTCGGCAAATAGAAAGCGTCTTGTTTGGGAGACGGGTGCTGTATGCGTACCTCTGGAAATAATCGCCCGCATTCCGCGGGAAACTTGCGTCCGGTACAGGGAACGGGGCCGGGCGGCTCTGCGGGCGCCGACAATAACGCGGGTACCGGCGATGCCACGGAATTGCAGGAGTCCACCGCGTTAGGGGCCTTGCGAGGCGTATCGGGAAGCGCCGTCGGCCGGCGTTTCTCTGCCGGCGCGGCGCGCACGCGTGCTTCCGCGCAGGAGCGCGGCGGTGAGGTCGCGGCCGGTAGCGCTTCGGCCGGCGCAGGGAGCGACCATTTGCTCGACATGCTCGGCGAAGAGCTCACGAAGCTCGGATACGATGTCTCGACTCACGACGACGTGAAGCGGCTTCTGACGCTCGAGTCTCCGCTGTCGGACGGCGCCGTGGGGACGCTGCGCAGCCGAGTGCTCGAAGACCCGGATTTGCGCGGCGAGGCGGGTGCAAGGTTGCGCCACTATTCCGCCGAGGCCCTCGCCAAGGGCGTGAGCAGCCCCGAAGACAGGCTGTTGCGGCTCGAGATGCTGATGCTGGCGGCGCCCGAGGCCACCCGCGCATCCTTGATGGGTGCGATACGCGCGGACCTTCAGGCCCGGTCGGAGGGCATCCGGGCACGGCTGTCCGAGCGGGAGTTTTTCATTCCGCAGGTGACGATCGGGGGCGGACCGCAGGGGCAGACGATCGCGCACTGCGCACACGAGTTCGGGTTCGCGGACTACAATTTGGTCGTCGACGCATCCAGTAGCGGCGACGGCAACTTCGGCTCGGTGCGCATGCATCTGCTGAACAGCGAAACGCGCGGTGGCTATGCGGGCAGCGATCACGCCGCGTTCGACAATCCAATGCGCTCGCAAAATCCATTGCACGGTAGTCCTGTGCAAGTGGAGGATTTGAATTCCGATCTCTATCCGACCGCCGCCGATATCGGCGATGCGGCGGCAATCGGCTTGTATGCCGCATCGAGAAAGGGCTCGCCGGTCCTCGTCAATACGGTCGTCACCGATATCGAGGAAGTGGAAAACAAGCAGGGACGATATCGCGTTACGATGCGGGACAACGCGTCGGGCCGGACGGTGCATGTGCTGACCGACCATGTCATCGATGCGACTGGGTTGGGGCGGCCCAGCGTGCCATTGAAAGATCCCGCGTCGAAAGCGTATATCGAGGAGCAAACGGCGCGGCTCACGGCGATGAGAGAAAGAGCGCTACCGGATCAAGCGGTGATGCACAGTGAAGACATGCTGCGCGCCACGGTCGATGCGCCGGACGAGCACGTTTTGGACATCGTGCGCGGGTCGCCTGGCGACATCACGATCGTCGGCTGGGGCGACTCGTCCAAGACCCCGTTGCTGCGCATCCGCGAGGTTGCCGAGAAAGCGGGCCTGTCGATGCGGGAGTTGCTTGGCGATCGCAAGATCGTGTGGATCGGACCGAAAAGTCGCGAGGACATCGATAACGGATTGTGGGGACCCTATGCGGGGCTCAAACCGTACTTCGATGAAGGACTCGTGCAGGTGCAACCAGGGCGGCTCGAAACGATCACGGCGGGGGAAGAAGGAACGGGGCAATCGGAGCTGGCGGTGCGCAACAAGGACGGCAGCTTACATAAGCTGCAAAGCGGGCGCGTGATTCTCGCGATGGGAATGAAATCGGCAAGCGCGAATTTTATGAGTAAGCTTGCGTCTAAATTGACGCCGGAAATGAAAGTGCCCGTGCACGGTGACGATCCGGCGTTCGACGAGAGCGCGCTGTGCACGCGTTTGCACGTCGACGGCAAAGCGCACGACGTTTTCTTCGTCGGCATGGCCTCCGGGCTGCAGCGTCCAAACCATACGTCGTATCTGGAGTTTTTCGGCTGGAAGACGCGGCAGTTCATTGCACAGCATCTCGCCCCGAAACTCAACGAGCAGGATTTCACCAAACTGGAAAAGCTGGTTCCGAGCGAAGCGACGGCATAGACGAACCGCACGGCAGGTTGGACCATAAAGGCAGATGATGACGAATACCTATTACTTGAGAGACGGCACGCCGACGGATGCGAACACGTGGCGGGCGTTGCAAGGCGATGCGAGCTACGCACAAGTCGAGAAGACCACGCTGCCGAACGGCCGTTGGATTTCGACGATTTGGCTGGGCGTTCAGCATGAAAACGCATCCGAACCCGGCGCCCTCGAACTGTTCGAATCGGTCGTGTTCGACGTGGACACGCAACGACCGCTCGCGAGCGTGCGGCATGCGACCGAAAGCGAAGCGCGCGAAGGCCATCAGCGTTTGGTCAAAGAGTGGGCGTGAGTTCGCGCGGCGGCGCTGGCCAATAGCGCCGCGTAGTTCAGCCCGAGGGGTTCGCCAAATCTTCCGGCGCTTCGCATCACCATGGCTGTTTTACGTAGGAATGTCGTAGCTTACGCGCATAGCCTATGTGGATAGTGGATAGACAGCCATGGACAAAAACATCAAACGGGACGCCCCGCGCTGGAACAGCGGCGACGCCGCGCAGTCCTCGCAGGGCGAGGGCCTTCGTTCGAAGGACGTGCGTCCGCTGCCGGTCAAAGCTTCCCGTTCGCGCAGCTTATCGGGGCTTTCGGGCTACGAAGAAACGCACGCTGCGCGAGCGCTCGACGACGAGCATAGCGACGGCGCGCAGGGCAGGCGCTCGTCGAGCGCACCGGCAACGGGCAGCCCGCGCCGCCGGGCGCTTTCAGCGGCTCCGTCCGGCAATCACCGGGCGCTCGAAGCCACGCGGGGGCCGATAGATCGCTTCGCCGAGGAACAGATCGCGCGGTTGAATGCGCAGCTCGATGCCGCCGGCGCGGGCGTCTCTGCCGCTATCCATGGCGCGCCGAGGTGGGTCACGCGCGAGAGTCGATCGGAACTGCCGATCGCGGGCCCGCGGGAATTGCACGACGGCTCGAGGCTGGGTAGCCGCGAGGTGTTGGAATCGGCTGCGCGGCAAGTCTCGGCGATCGTCGATGACCTCGACGCGCAGCTGCATAAAACGCGACATGCGGCGTCCAAGGCGCTGCCCCAGCGCAAGGCCGCTCGCAACCCAGCGGTGCAGATCGATCAAGTCCGCGCCGATGCGCGTCGGCAATCGCAGCGCAGCCTCGACGCACGCACGGCATTGGACGAGATTGCCCCGGACCCGATGGACGCCTATCAGACACGGATCGTAGGCCTTCACGAGGCATGGGAACTTGCCCAGCATGCGACGCGAGCGGTCAAGCGTGCGCTCAATGCCGCCCCGTCCGGGCATGGGCCGGAAACCGGCACGCCGGAAGTGCAGCGCTTCGCCGAAGAACTAGCAGGGCAAGCAAATCACGCATTGACGCAGTTGTATCAAGCATTGGAAGCCGTCCCAAAAATGCCTAACGATGGGCCTGTTTCGTAGTTTCAGCGTCTATCTCCGGCACGTTTTACGCCATTTCTCGAACAATCCTCAATCCTTCTCAATTTCACGAAGGTAATCAGATTTGTTGAGGGATATACAAATCGCATTTCGCTAAATTAGGCGAATGCGATCGGTTGCACCTTGTGGGTTGCACTCTCGGTCGCGCTGCTGACTCAGCGAATCGACATGCCGTGAGCGCCGCTTCTCTTTTGCGTGCGCTCACGCCATCGAAGCGTGAGCATGCACATTCACGAGGAGTTGCGCGATGTTTACGGCCGCCTATTTCCCTCTCGCGTCTGCACTTACGGTGCGAGGCCTGCCCGACGGATTTCTCGACAAGCTGTGCGAAGGCAATTTCAGTGCGGCCCGTACCCAGGCGAGCCGCTGGCTCGAAGGCGGGCACCGGAGCGAGGAACTGCCGTGGTTGCTGCAGCTTCGTGCCGACTTGGAAATGGTGAGCGGGATCGGCGACGAATTGGAGGAGCAATATCGACGCGCGCAGAAAGCGATTCGGTCGCCGCGCTATGCGATTCGAGCCGCATCGTGCCGCAACGCGGGCTGGCAAGCTTTCTTTCGGCATCGCCTCACCACCTCGTTTTCGTGCTTCACGCGCGTCATGGACGAGAAGGAGATCGATCCGCTGCTGCAATTCGAAGCGCGCTTCGGCATCATTTGCACGCTGCACCAGCTTGGCCGGTCCGGCGACGCATCCGATGCGCTGGACGAGCTGGGGCAATTGGTCGAGGCGTCGAGCGAGAGCGGCGCCAATCATTGGCGCGATCTGATCGCGACGTTGCGCTTCGATCTCGCCGTGCAGCGAGAACTGCTCGCTTGCGCGCCACTCGTCGATCATGTGTATTGGCGATCGGGGATGGTCGATGCGCGTACGTCGACCAGTGCCGCGGCCGGCGATAGCGCCGACATCTGCGAAGCGCAGGCCCTGCGTGTCGCTACGCCGCTGCTGCGCCAGCGGGTCGGTTACCTGCGCGACCTGCGCGAGCTCGCGGCCGGCAGCCGTGCGGCGATGGAAGGCGTGATCGCGCATTTGAACTGGGCGCAGCGCGCCGGATTGAACGAGTACGCTTGCACGACGCGGCTCGAGGTCGTGCTCGCGGCGCTTGCGTTGGAGGCGCCGCAGTTGGCGGAGATGCTGATGGAGCCGCTGCATCGCGTCGATTACGCGGGCGCCATTGGACGGCGTCAGCTCGAGTACTTGTATTGCGTCTCGAAGTTGCGCCAAGCGCAGGGACGGGCGCGCGAGTCGATGCAGTACTACAGCCGCTACGCATTGATCACCACGCAATGCTTGCGCGACGACGCATTGGCGATCGCGCCGTTCGCGAACCGCGCCGCCCGCACGGCGCCGCAGCTGGACGATGTCGGCGCACGGCTGCCGGCAAAATACCGGCGCGCATATCGTTATCTGCAAGAGAACCTAGATCGCCACGATCTCTCGGTGCGGGAGGTGGCCGCCGAAGTCGGCGTCACCGAACGTGCCTTGCAGAGCGCCTTCAAAAACTTCCTTGGCTTGTCGCCGACCGAATTGATTCGGCGTCAACGCATGGAGCGCATTCGCGCCGAACTGTTGAACGACCCCGCCGTGAGCGATCGCAACGTGCTGAACGCGGCGAACAAGTGGGGCGTGCATAACCGTTCGACGCTCGTTAGCGGTTATCGCAGGCAGTTTCAAGAAGCACCTTCCGAAACGCTAGAACGATAAGCCCGGTAGTCCGGCGCAAGGCTATCGCCGGTTCATTTGCAACGCCGCGGCATGGGTGTCGCGGTTCACTTTTCGATCGGGGAAACAATGAAGCAAAAACGGCTCATGTGCGCAGCCTGGGCGGCGGCGTGCCTTTCGTTGGTCGGTGCGGGAAATATCGCCGATGCCGCGGCGCCGATCAAATGGCATGGCAATATGGTTCACGTGGTGGCGGAGGGGAGGGACCTGAAAGACGTATTGCGCGATTTCGCCGCCGGCCAAGGGGTGCCCGCGACGATTTCGAGCGACGTGCATGGCACGGTGACGGGGCATTTCGATATGTCGCCCCAGCGCTTTCTCGACACGCTTTCTTCGACTTTCGGCTTGGTATGGTTCTATGACGGCGTCGTGCTGTCGATCAGCGATGTCAATAGCGTGATGCGTCAGGTGATCAAGCTCGATCATGCCAGCACCGACGATCTGAACAGCGCGCTTGCGCAACTGCATATCGAAAGCCCGCGTTTCCCCATCGTCTACGACGCGAGTCAAGGCACGGCGCTCGTGAGCGGACCGGCGCCCTATGTGCAACTCGTGGCCGAAGTCGCGAAACGGCTCGACCAAAACGCCGACCAGCGCACCGGTTCCGTGATTCGCGTGTTCAAGCTGCAGCACGCGTGGGCGGCCGATCACAAGGTCGAGATAGATGGCAAGTCCGTGACCGTGCCCGGCGTCGCGAGCGTGCTGTCCGGCATGTATCACCCGAAAGGCGCGAATGGCCAGGGGCTTGGCGGGGTCGATTATCGGGCCGCGAAAGAGCCGACCATGCAGCGCATGCAGCCCATGCAGGACGTGAGCGGCAGCGCGGCCGGCAACGGCCTGACCGCGGGGATCAATCCCCCATTGCCGAACGCGATGCCCGGCAACGGCAGTGTGGGAACGGGTCTGTCGGGCCTGCTGAGCGGCATGGGCGCGGGGGGGAGCGCGTCGTCCGGCATGCCGATGCTGTCGGGTCTTTCCAACACGCTTTATGGCGGCGACGGCGCCAGCGCCGGCGCCGACTTTTCTGGAAGCGGGCCGCAATCGTTGCCGGTGATCGAAGCCGATCCTCGAACGAACTCCGTCTTGATCCGCGATGTGCCGCAACGCGAGGGGCAGTATCAGGGGTTGATCGACAAGCTCGACGTGAAGCCGAAGTTGATCGAGATCGAAGCGCACATCATCGAGATCGACGATAACGCGCTCAAGCAGATCGGCGTCGACTGGCGCGCGCACAACAGCCACGTCGATTTGCAGACGGGCACCGGCACGACGCAACAAAACGGCTACAACGGCAACATCCAGCCGACGTTCGGCACGCAGACCTTGGCGGACGGCACGACCGTCATCGATACGACGCCCGCGGGCGCCTCGCTCACGGCAGTGCTCGGCAATGCGGGCCGCTATCTGCTCACGCGCATCGATGCGCTCCAGCAAAGCAATCTGGCGCGGATCGACGCAAGTCCGAAGGTGGCGACGTTGAACAATGTCGAGGCGATCATGGACAACCAAACACGCTTCTTCGTGCGTGTGTCGGGCTATACGTCCGCCGATCTGTACAGCGTGTCGACGGGCGTCTCGCTGCGCGTGCTGCCGCTCGTCGTCGAAGAGAACGGCCAAATGCAGATCAAGCTCAACGTTCATGTCGAAGATGGCTCGCTGACGGGGCAGAGCGTCGACAACATCCCCATCATCACGACGAGCACGATCAATACCGAAGCCTTCGTGGGGCAGGGCGAGAGCTTACTGATCGGCGGCTACCGGCTCGACAGCGCGACCAACGGCGAGACCGGCGTACCGGGGTTGTCGAAGATCCCGCTCATCGGCGCGCTGTTTCGCACGCGTAACGACCAGCACAGCCACATGGAGCGCCTCTTCCTGTTGTCGCCGCGCATCATCGAGTTCTGAGCGTTTGCGCGCGGCGTCTAGCTAGGGCCTAGCTGCCGCGCCGATACGGCGAACGTGACACCTCGGGCCATGTGAGACACATGGCCTTCGCCGTGCCGGTGCCGCACGCCGCGCGCACGGCCGCCGCCGCCGGGTCGGGCCACGACGGCGCATTGCGCGCGGTCTCGCTGTCAGCGGGATGGATTTCCGCACAGGCTGCGTGATGGGGGGCGCGTTCGGTTTTCTCCGGGCGCACTGCGAGGGGCGTGACATTGCTGGGTGCGGGCGCTAGCGGCGAGCTCTCCGGATCGACTTCTTTGACCTCGGCCATTTCGACGCGATAGCCATGGGCATACATCGTGCGCAGATGGATGCCATGCTGGCCGCTCAGATCGAGCTTCTTGCGCAGCTTGTAGATGTGCTGTTCCAGCGTGCGTCCCACGATATCTTCGGAACTGCTCCACACGGCGCCTGCGATATGGCGGCGGCTCGCATATTCGCCGGGACGCGAAAACAGCAGCCACGCAATCGCGAACTCGCGGGTGGTGAGCCGGATGGGTTCGCCTTCCACGAAGACGGTGCAGGTGCGGCGGTCCAGTCGATAGGCGCCGTACTCGAGGCGGTCGTCCGCATCGCCGGGCTGAGCAGGCTGAAAGCGCCGCAGCGCGATGTGCACGCGCAACGCGAGCTCGCGGGGATCGATGGGGGAGAGCACGACATCGTCGGCGCCGGCATCGACCAATTGCGCGATGCTGTTCCGATCGTCGGATGCACCCACCACGATGAGCGGGGCACGACGGTCGGCATAGCAAGCTCGGCGAGCCAGAACCGGAAGCATAGGATCGATGCCCGCGGCCGCGTCGACGAGGATTGCACCGTAGTCCTCGCGATACACCGCGCGCGCAAGCGCGACGTGATCGTCAAACCGGCTGCACTGCGTGTCCTCTGCTTCGAGGCACTGGCAGATCAAGCTGAACAAGGCGGCGTCTTGGGTCATCACTGCGAGCATCATTTTTCCTCCGTGTGAATCCGATCGCCAGCCGGACTCGCTCGCAAAGAGAACTGCAACCCGGCGATCGAGTTCGGAGCGAACGACGCCATAGTAGAGGTGCCGCATTTATCATGTTTGTAACCGTTTGTAGCATCCTGGCCGTGACATAAAATCGGTAAAGTTTTGCTGTTGTTTCAATAAAAACGGGTATTTATTTCGGTCAGCTTATTGTTAGCTTCTTTAGTGAAATTGGCGAATAGAAGGTAAAGAAATCTACTATTTCCCGTAGGAAACCCCATCTGAGAATTGTTGAACGTATTGGCACCGCGCATCCTTATCATGGACGCCACGGATATGCCGTCGCACAGTGCCCGAATGGGCGCGGCAATTGACGCGGAGTTCACTCGTATGGCGTTTCTTCACGATGCTTGGTATGTCGCCGCCTTCAGCAAGGAGGTCAGGGCCGGCGTGCCGTTTTCACGCACATTGCTCGATCGCCCGGTCGTGCTTTACCGCGACGAACACGGCGCGGCGGTTGCGCTCGATGACCGGTGCCCACATCGCTTTGCGCCGTTGTCGCGCGGGCGCGTGGTCGATGGCGCGCTCGAGTGCCCGTATCACGGGTTGCGCTTTGGGGCGACGGGCAATTGCGTGTTCAATCCGCATGGCGACGGCAAGTTACCGTCAGCCGCGACGGTCCGTCGATATCCCACGCGCGAGCGTTATGGGGCGGTATGGATTTGGCCGGGGAAACCGGAGCTTGCGGATAGCGTGCCATTACGAGATTTCCCATTTCTCGACCCGGACCATTACTTCACGAGCGAAGGCTATTTGCTCACGCGGGCCAATTATCAATTGAGCGCCGATAACCTGCTCGACTTGAGCCACTTTCAGTACCTGCATCCGGACACGCTGGGCAGCGACGCCATGGCGCGCGCCACCCTGCGTCACGCCGACGATGGCGACAAAGTATGGGTGTGTCGCGAAACGAGCGCGGAGATGCTGCAGCCGTTCGTCGCGCAAGCGTTCAGCGTGGCGCCGGGCAAACGGGCCGATCGCGGGCTCGATGTGCGCTGGGAGCCGCCCGGTCTCTTGACCATCGTCGTTCGCGTGCGCGAAACGGATGCGCCGCTCGAGGCGACGCGAGTGGGAATATCGGCGCATTGGCTGACGCCGGAAACGGAAGTCAGCACGCACTACTTTTTTGCATTCGGCCTGCCGCGTGAAATGGGCGAGGCCGGCGCGGCGCTCGTCCAAACCTCGGTCGAGGGCTTGATGACGCCGTTCCGGGACGAAGACTTGCCGATGCTAGAGGCGCAGCAGCGGGCCATCGGGACGCGCGAGTTTTGGGCCATGCGTCCCGTGATGCTGTCGATCGACGCCGGTGCGATCCGCGCGCGACGGATCATGGAGCGCCTGATCGCGAACGAATCGGCCGCGGGTGATGCCGGCGTCTCCGACGCCGCGCAGCGCGTCGTCGTGCGCGCAGAGATGGAGGCGGGTCGATGAGCGAGTTCGCCGCGGCTTTACGCAGCGGTGTCGACGACTGCGCGCCGTCGACACCGCTGTCGTTGAACGAAGTCTGGTTGCGATGCATCGTCGACGCGGTGTGCGAGTTCGGCGTCCGGCGCGTGGTGCTGTCCGGTGGAGCGCGGGCGTCGCTGCTGTGCATCCTGTTGGACGCCGACGCACGCATGATTCAGCGGGTGAACGCGGTCGACGAACGCAGTGGCGCGTTCATCGCGCTAGGCATGGCGAAAGCGACCGATGAGCCGGTCGCGATCGTCACGACCTCAGGCTCGGCCGTCGGCAATCTGGTTCCGGCGCTGATCGAGGGGGAGGCGTGCAATCTCCCGCTCGTGGTGCTGAGTTGCGATCGGCCCCGACATCTGCGCGGCGCGGGCTTCGGTCAGATGTGCGATCACATCGGGGCGTGCCGGGCGTTCGTGCGCAGCCAGACGGACTTGCCCGATCCCATCGACGAGCCGGCGGCGATTGCCAGGATGAAAGAAGACGTGGCGCGCACGGTGGCGGCGTGCGTCGACGGGCCGGTCCATGTCAACGTACCGCTCGAGGGCGTGTTCGATTCGAGCGAACCGTCGCGCGTGAGCGCGGCCACGCGCGAGGCCGCAGCGTTCTCTGGCGCGCAGCCGATGCGTTGGGATCCGAAGGGCCGGCGCAAGGCGGGCGCCGGCCAGGCCCCTGGCGAGATCGTCGCGCGCGTGCTCCCGCGCGCCGATCGCGGCAGCGAGCCGCTGCGCGGATTGATCGTCGCCGGGCCGGACCCCGCGGTTGCACCCGGCGCGATTCTCGAATTAGCGCGTGCGACCGGGTTTCCGATTCTTGCCGATGCGTCGAGCGGAGTGCGCGCGGGCCTGGCCGGCCGCCGGCACGGCGACGCGCTGGTCGTCAATGGCTTCGATGTCCTGGCCCAGGGTTCGCCGCTCGCGAAATATCCGCCCGAGTTGATCGTCCGTCTCGGGCTCGCGCCCGTTTCGCCGCCGGTGCTCGCGTATTTGAGCGCGCACGCGGCGCCGACCATCAAGGTTGCGCGTGGCGCTTGCGAGCGTGACTATCTGCATCCGACGCTCGATCCGCGCAATGTGCTCGTTGCGCCGTCTGCGAACGATCTCGCGATGCTTGGCGATGCGCTGATCGAGCAGGTGAGCGGTGGCCGCGCCGATGCGGCCGAAGCGGGGTGCGTCGCGCCCGAGTGGCGCGACGCCTGGGCCGCGCTTGCGGAGCGTGGGCGTTCGATTCGACAGGCGGTAGTCCAAACGCTGCCTTGGGGAGAGGTCGTCGCCGCGCAGGAGATTTTCGCTACGCGTGGCTTCGCGTTCGTTCACATCGGCAACTCGCTGTCGGTGCGGCACGCCGACATCCTCTACGACAATCGCGAAGATGCGCAGACGTGCTACGTCAGTCGTGGCGTATCCGGCATCGACGGCACCTTGTCGACTTTTTTCGGTGAAGCGATCGGGCGCGGCGACACGGGGCTGCTCGTGATTGGCGATCAGGCTTTTTTGCACGATTTGCCGGCTTTGAGTAGCGCGCAGCGGCTGGGTACGCCGGCCTGTGTTTGCGTGATGCACAACCGTGGCGGGGCGATCTTCGATTTTCTGCCGGTATCGACCGCGCCGGGCTTCGAGCGGGCGATTCGCAATCCGTATCGCATCGATTTCGACGCGCTGGCGCATGGCTTCGGACTTGCCTATGCGCATGCGAAGGATCGGTTGTCGCTAAGGCAAGCCCTTGCAGCGGCCCGAGTCCATGCGGGCGTCACGATCGTCGAAGTCGATGTGCCTGCGCGTTCGGCTGTCGAACAGTTGGGCGTCCTCTCGAACACGTTACAGGCGCACATGCGATGAGCGCACCCATAGCCGAGGTCGCCGATCGGCGATCGGCCGCATCCCTTGCGGCGCTGCAACGCTACGAGCGCGCGGATCGACCCGAGACCGTGTTTCTGGAGGACATGCTGACGCGCATCGAATCCGCACGCGCTCGTTCGCGCCGTGAAGGATTCGCCCACGCGTCGCGAGGAACCGGGCCAGACGGATCCTTGCGTGTGCTGTTGCTCAGTTATGCCGGCGCGGGCAACACCGGCGCGGATCTGCGTACGATCGAAACGATTCGCCAATTGCACCATCTGTTTGCGCCGCGCCGCCTGGAGCTTGAATTGTTCGTGCTCGGCGGCCTGCTCGATCATCCCGTGTTGGCGTCGGTCCGAAAAATGCCGCTGCGCGCCGCTTACATACCCGATGCGCTCGACTACGCGATGCCGGCGTATGACCTCGTGATCAACGTCGAGGGGTCCACGTACACGTCGAAGTTTTCAGACGCACTCGCGGGCATCCTGATCGGCGGCGTGGCGCTCGCGGCCGCCTATGGGAGCCGCGCTTTCGCGTACGGGGTGGATAGCGGCAAGATGACCGATGCACTCACTCGTTTTGCACGGCAGAGCGCGGCCGGCGTCGACATTCTCTGCCGGAACGACGCAGCCATGCGTGATCTGGCCGCGCTCGGTATTGCCGCTCGCCCCGGCGCGGATTGCGCGTGGACGTATACACCCTCGCGCACGGCACGCGTTGCGGGACTCGATGAGAAAGCCGCGGTGTTATGCCCGACCAATCCGTTCTGGTGGCCGGTGACCGCGCGCGGTGCGCCGGCGGCGGACTCGGCCGAAGACATCGGTACCCCGCCTCGCTATGCCGGAGTCTATTTCCATACATGGGACAGGGAGCGTGCGTGTGCGTACCGCGAGTACGTCATGCGTTTCGCGCGCATGGCGGCGCAATTGCGCGCCCGAGGCTTCTCGCCGGTGCTGGTCGCGATGGAGCAGCTCGATCGTCCTGCGTGCGCCGACATCGCGGCGCAGCTCGAGTTCGACCTGCCGATCGTGGCGCGCGGGATCGAGACGCTCGAGGATGTCGCAGGCGCCGTGGCGCACGCGAGCTGCGTGGTGACGACGCGATATCACGCGGCGGTGCTGGCGCTGGCGCGCGGCGTGCCGGTGTTCGGCCTGACGCTGGACGAACGCGTGGAGCGATTGTTGACGGAAGCCGGCCTAGACGGATGGTTTGCCGCGTGCACCGACGCCGACGGTGACGAGAAGGCGCTGGCACGGCTGTTCGACGATGTGCAGGATTGGCCCGCGTTGCGGGCGCATTGTTTGGCGTTCGGGAACGGCCAACGAGCGCGCTTCGCGCAGATGGGCGCCGAGCTGGCCGCTGCTATGGCGCGCTGAGCCTCAACGCGTTGCCGTCGACATCGTATCGACGGAAGCGGCTTTGGCTGCGCGATAGAAAAGGTACGTTGCGGTGTACGGCACGAGCAGCGATTGTCCTTGCTGGCTGCAGGCGGCAACAGGCGGCACGCCTCCCGAGGTCGACACGCGCTGCACCGAGGTGACCTCCGTGAAGCGGCCGCGGCCGCTGCGCGTACCCGCCTCGTCGCGCGGGACGAGGCGCTCCCACGTCAAAGCGCCTGCGGTAACGATCTCCTCGCCGGCCGGGGCGCCGGCGAATCGACTACCGTCGTAGGCGATGAAGTCGTGATCCGGCATGACCGTGCCCACGCTGTGCCGCGCGCGATCGACCAGTGTCGCCTCGGAGCCCGTCAGGGTCCATGACAGGCGGTTGCCATCGCGTCGGCATTCGTACGCCGTCTGGCCTACCGCGCTCAGCGCATCTTGCAAGACTTCCTGCGGCGTCGCCCGCAGCGAGGCCGGCAGTGTGTCGTTCGACGGGAGAACCCGCTCGCTGGAAGGCGGAACTCGCTGCGCCGAGGGCGGCCCGGCGCAGGCGCCGACAGCGCTCGCAAGCAGCACGACCGATGCCGCTCGATGGGCAAGACGAGCGAAGCGGGACGGGGCGCGATGTTTCATTTCCGGCGCGGGCTCATATGGGGACATGTCGCATGTTAACGCGACAGCGCTTTTCAGTTCGGTTTTCGCCCAACAATTTCGTTTTTCCACGCACCGATGCGCGGGTTGCACCTTTCGCAATCTTGATTGGCGTCATAGTAGGTTACCCCGTGACTTGGCGCCACGCCGGCGGCGTATGGCAGACCATGCAACGGGATCCTTTAACTACGTCGAGGAAAATCCATGTCAATCGGAGACATTCTCAGTGGTGCCGTGTCGGTTGTGGGCGACGTGACCGGCATCTCCCCAATCGTGAACGGAGCCGAGTCGCTGCTGGGCATCGGTGGGGCGGACGGCAGTTCGGGCTCGATGGACGGAGCGATGGTCAGCGCGCTGATGGCGACGATGACGTCGATGTCGGCGGCGATGGGCAGCAATGGGGCCGGTGGCTTCACTTCGGCACTGAAAAAGAGTGATCACAAAGACGATAGCGACGGCGACAGCGGCGAGAGCGCTTAGCGCACGGCTGTTGGCGCGCGAAGACGCCCCGTCGTTCTATCGCGTGAATGACCGCCAGTGGGAAAGGGAGTTCGTTTTTGTGCCACGCCGACCGATCGCAGCGATCTATCGGGCGCCGGCAGGTTTATTTCATTTAAGGGAAAGCCATGGCAACCAGCGCAATTTCATACCTTCCGGCGACGCTCACCAAGACGCCGGAAGCCTTCAAAGATCTGCCAGCCTCCTCGCAGGCGGACTTCGCTTTATGGGAAAAGGAGTGGAAGGAGATCGACCCGTCCTCCGGCACGAGCGCAAGCTCGAGCACAGGTTCCGCGGGCAGTTCGCTCAATAGCGGCTTGATCAGTGCGTTGCTGCCGATTCTGTCGGCCTTGTTTTCGTGGATGAGCAAGGCCATCTCGTCGGATGGCGAAGGCGGCAGCGACAGCGGCGGCGGGAATGGCGTGCAACCTGTGAATTATTCTGCCGGCAATAACGGCGGAAGCCACGCGCCGATTGCCCCTGGCGGCAACCCGGCGGACATTGCCGAAAAATTGGAGGGCCGCTCCGCGGACTCGATCGTCGCGAATCAGGATGTGAAGATGGATCACGGGATCTCCGATCACGTCGACTGCGCGAATTTCGCCTCCGCCGTTCTCGTGAAAGCCGGTGAGATCCCGGCGTCGCAACATACCAACAGCGTCGCCACGCTTAAGAGTGAGCTCTTGCATAAGGATGGGTGGCATGAGGTAGGCAAGAGCCACGCGAAAAGAGGCGATGTCTGCATCGTCGGCGGCGACGAGCACGTCGAGATCGTCGACCATGTCGACAAGAACGGCAATATCGTGCTGATTGGATCGAACAACGTGCTCAGAGACGGATCGCAAGCGGTCTGCAAGGACAGTAGTACGTGCAACCGCAACAGCGTGGAAATTCTATCCGCGTAGCGCTGTAGTAGGCCAATCCCCCCACTCGTCACGCGCGACTCTCCGGCCTCGGAACCGGAGTCGCGCGCCGGTAGACGAGATCGCGGTTAAAACTCCATCAAATTTCGAGAAATCAAAAAGGAGACGCGTATGGCGTCGCGAAAAGTTTCTGGTCCGAGTGTATCCGGCGCCTCACGGTCTGTGATTACCAGAACGGGTTCAAATGGCGGTTCGAGCAGCGGCCCGATCGCCCCGCCGCTCACCGCGCCGGAAGTGCCCAAGCGGCCGGGTTTGCTGCGCGGTCTACGCCGGCACAAGGGCGCTGAAGTCGCTGATTTTTCGAAAGATTTCGCGCATGCGATCGACGCGCATTTCCAAAGCGTCGCGGGCTATTCGCCGGCCGCGTTCGGCGATGACGGGATATTGACGCAAGAGGACTTGGCGCGACGAACCATTGAGTCGTCGTTCCCGGGACTGGACGGGACCCAGCCCGAGCACGCGCAACTCACCTCGACGCTGCTCGGCATGCAAGGGGCAACGGGCCAGCGATATTCGAACGGCGTGATGCTCGCCTTCGTGCTGGCGAACGCAACGCATCAAGATCCCGCGCGCGCCGCCGCGGCCATTCGCAATTGGCATCATCCCGAGCAAGCCGACGCCACGACGCAAGCCGATATCTTCGAGGCGCATTGCGCACTCGCTAAGACGCCGCTGGGTTGGAAGGTGTTGGAGACCCTGGCGCCGTCGCCATGGGTGAAGCCGACCGATACCGACGAACAGCGCCTGCGGATGACGACCGCGCTGACGGCGGCCGGCCATTTGATCGCTCACCCCGCCGCCAATGGACGCGCAACCAACCTCGAAGAGGTGGGGGAATTGGCGCGGCAGGCGCTTGATTCCGGCTCCCCGGAATCGGAACGCATTGCTGTCGCGGCTCGCGCGCTGCTCGCCGTGCAATCGGACGATCCGACGCCTGATCAACTCGAAGCCGCATTTCTTTTTCGCAGCGCGGACGTGACAGACGCGGACACGCTGTCCAACGTACGCAAGACAGTCAGGGGGATCCTCGGCCGCGGCGGTCAGCCGGCGAGTTGGATTGCACGGGCATTCAAAGGCGAACGGTTTCCGGTCAACGACCAGCGCCTGATGGACGCGCTGACGCAGCAAGCGATGAGCGGCATCTCGAAGGACGCGCGCAGGCTTTTGCCAACGACCGGCGAGCGACCGGACACGCTACGCGGCGATGTGATCGCCGACGCAGCGCTGGTCGCAAAACTCACGGTCATGAGCGAGCGAATCGACCGCAAGGGATTCCGTGCCCCGATGAAGGTCGGGCATCTTGCCGAAGGCAAGATCGCCAAGGCAACCGCCGACTTGCTCAATATCGACAAGAAGACGCTGGAGAACCTTCCCGTGTGGCGGGACATCGCCGCCGAGATTGCCGAGCCGCTCGATATTGACGCATTGCACTCGATGGCGCGCGCTCGAGGCCTCGAGGAAGATCCGGGAGTCGGCAACCCCATCAAAGCGCTCACGCGTTTGAACGAGGGCTGGGCGAGCCGCGCCGAAGGTTTCGGCAGCCTGCTCGACGGCATGCAACCGGGCTCCGAGATCGAGTTTTCATCGAATGGCGTCCGCGGTCGGAACATAACGGGATGGGCGAATTTCGTGGCCGACGCGTTGAGCTACATCCCATGGGTGCCCAGTGTCACGCCTTTGCCGACCGTCGCCAAGCTGCGCGGGCGCGAGAGCGCTGTTTCGCTGAGTGCGAACGAGGGGCCGGATGGCGCGTATGTCGACATCACGGTTCGTTCGGTCGATCGGACGACACGCACGAAGGTAATGGGTCTGGTCGCCCAATGGAATCTGGTGCCGAAACTCGTCGGCGGTTATGCGGTAGGTGAAATTGGAGGACATAGGGAGGATGCGAAGGGGGAAGCCGTGACCATTCGCATCACGGGCGAGAAAGGCGAGACGTTCGAGCAGGTGAAGCAACGAGCGGGCAAGGCGGTCGATGCGCTCGCGCAAGGATCGTGGGAAGGCCTCACCAAAGCAGCGTGGCTCGATCCGCATATGTCGGTCATTCCGCGTACCGCCGCCGAAAACTCGAAGGCGACTTTTGCGTTGTTGACCGGCGTCGCGGCCATCACCATTCCTCACCATCCGACAAATGGCTGGGCCAGCATCGCGCCGCAGGCCGGCGTATCGCGCGGCAACAAAGCTGCCCGCCAGCGGGGGGGCGCGGACATCACCAGTTTGGAAGAGGACGTCGGGCGAAGCCTCGGCGTGTTCGGGGTCAGTCAGAACCTGCCCGGCGTGCCCCTCGGCACGCATCAAACCGCGGCGGGGCCGATTAGTGGGAGCGCGGGGCTCGGCGCCTACTTCCATCCGTTGTGGAAGAACAGCAGCTTCAAGCTTTCCCGCAATGTGACGCTCAGCATAGACGATAGCGGCAGGGTGTATCGCCAGGTCACGATGGATCCGGGCACCTACGAGAAATGGCGGACGAATCAAGCCGGCAGCGACGTGCTGGCGCCGCCGCTTGCCCCTGATTTGGCGTTGCCGCCGGAATTGCCGCTGACGCGCGGCGGGCGCAGCGTGCAGGTGCTGCAGTATGCAAAGCCTGAAGAGCAACGGAAACTGGCCGATCTCCTCGATTTCGCGAAAACGATCTCCCAGGCCGGGGGCGACCCTGGCATGGCGGGCGCCGCGATGCGCGACGCGATGGCCAGCGAGAGCTTCTGGGGCGATTACGATATTACCGAGCATCGCACCATAGACGCGCAAAGGGGGGGCGGCCCGGCGGCCTATGTCTATTTCCTGCATGCGATGCGCGGCCTGAAGATGAGATCGAGCGAGCCCGTCAGTGCGCCGGTCGGCCCGAATCGTTTGAATGGTACGACGCCGTCGGAACAAATCACGCCGCGCGAACAGCGCGGCCGGTTGCTCAAGCGCAATGAGCCGTCGCGGTTCGCACCCGCAGCGCCGGGCTTCAAGATGTCGCCGATGCAGGAGCAACTGCGCAGTCTCTTCAGCCGCTATCCGAAGGCATGGCAGGTTGAGCCGAAACTCGTGCCGACGCACGCCGATACATACGGCGATTTGTTCAAATTGGTTCAACTGCGCACCGATATCCACGGAGCGCATAGCGCAACGGGCCTTCGCCTGCGGGAGTTCTTCGACGGCGATGACAGCATCTCGTTCATCACGTGCGTGCCCAAGCGTGACGCTGCCGAAATCATGCGGGACTTCAACAAGATCAAGGCCGACTATTGGTTCAAGAAGACCGGGCAACTCGGCGGAGAGGATGTCAAGATCGACGAACTGGATCTCGAGTCGCTCGAGTTCTGGTCCGACCTCGATTTGACGGACTTCCTGAAAGCGAACTTCGTCAGACAGGTTCCTCCCGGTGAGCCATGGAAGTACGAACCATATCCGGCCGTGCCGTTGGGCGCGCATGTCGAGAGGATGCGAGAGGAGAACGTCACCGATATGCGGAATCCGCCGGTGGGTGCGTCCACGAGACCATTGCCCCATCAGCCGCAGCCCGTGCCGTCTCGCCGGTTCTGGTTCGCGCGCTACGGGTGGGACGGCATTCCGACGGTCAAGGGTCTGTTGGCCGCCCGCAGATTCGACCGTGCCCGTATTTGCCTCGACAACGATGCTTACGAGATCGAACAGGACGGGGAGGTCCACAACGGCAATGAATCGCAGTACAGCGGCCGCGTGCAGCCTATGTCGTTCACGCTCAATGCCGGCGACTATGCGACGGCGCTCGGCGATGACCGCCATCTGGTGCCGTACCTCCAGGCGATGATGATCGAATATCGAAATCGCCAACGGGGTGTCGGCGACATCACGGCGGGACAGGTCTTCAACGGTGTGGCAATGACTCCGGAAGGCGACATCGTCCTCAGGAACCGAGACTATGCGGACGGCGCGCGACCCGAGGGCTACGTCGAGGACGTGAGAGCGGCGCGTAAGGCGCTGCAGGCGGGTATCGATCCCGAGTTCGTGTACGCGCACTACCGGCAAAGCGCGGCGAGCGGCATCGACATGAGCGTGGCGCACGACAACCCTGTCGACGGTCGCCCAGAATTGCCGTTCATGGGCTCCCTGCAGGAAAACGCGCACCTCGCTAAGGCCGAGGAAGTCATCGTCCGCGCACTGAGAGCCGCCGGACATCACGATATGGCAGAGCAGGTTCAGCAAGTGCATGACCAGCGGATCCAAGGGCTGCGACGTGCGTTCATCAAGACATCCCCGGATGGGCGCATCAACGTGGGCGCCTACCTTCGCCTGCGAGAGAACGAGCTTCACCCGCTCGACACGGCGGAAATCGCCAACCTGCTGTGGGCGGGCATCGCCACGGAGGAGGAGACGCCGGAAGCCGTCGAGGAGATCTCGGCCGTGCTCGAGCGTCTGGCTACGCCTGGCGGACTCGGGTCGACCGCGGCCGACTGGAGCCACGAGCAATGGGATACGCGCAAGCGGATATGGGCGATGCACAACCTGAAGGCGGTCGAGGGCTTGGAGCGCATCGGCCAACACGAAAAGGCCAAGGCGATTGCGATCGCGTTCACGGAAGGGGCTTGGGCGACGTATGTGCTGACAGGTCATACGTTCGAGAAGAACGGCTACGACGGCACGCCGGGCGGCGGCGGCGAGTACAAGGTCGAAGCCGACATGACGATGACCAACGAAACGCTCGCCTATTTTGCTTCGCTCTATCCGGAGTGTCAGGCGATCCTCGATCGTCCGATGCAAGCCGAATCGACGCTGCAGTACCTGCGCGAACATCAGGCGAGGACGCATGCCTATCAAGATGCGCGTGGCTTGGTGAGATCCGCTGATGATCCGTTGAATCTCGCCATCGAGCAGGTCGATCTCATGGCGCAGCAGCAACGCTTGATGACCGAGCGCATGCGCTCGGCCTTCCGGCGGCCCGGCGAGTAATCGGCGCAGGCGTTCGAGTTAAGCATCGCAGCTTCATCCAAAGCATAGAAATTCGGATCGGTCGGCCGTTTTGACGGCCGGCCTCGCCGAAGATTGGTGTTGTCCATCAACCATTGCTCTTAAGGATATTTATATGGGAATCGTTAGCCGTATTGCTTCTGCTGTTACGGGAAAAAGCAGTGCTTCGTCCTCGGACTCGAGCAGCGCTCAGTCCTCCTCATCCTCAGACGGAAGCCCCACGACACGGCAAACGCCGACGCACCTCGCTGATCTGCCGGGTCAGAAGGAGGCGGAAGAAGCCTCAAAGGATCAATTCAAAGGATCGCGGTTCAATAACGGTCATCGCCGTATCTAGGCAGACGGACATATTGACGTTGCCACGAGGCGGATGGCTTTGAATCGTTCGATACCTGCGGGCGCCGAGCTCCCGCCTGAGCGGATTCGATGAGCATCGTCCGATCCATCCAAACGTCCACGTTCGGTTCGATCGATCGAATCCGGACGTGCGCATGCGGCCCACGCCGCAGGGGTTGAGACGAGCGTATCGATCGAACGGCCAGCATGTCTTCGCGCAGGCGGCGCGTGCTTCGCGGCAACCATACGCACATGCGCGATCGACGCGCATGATCTCTTTCCGATAAGAGAACAGCGCGATTCGATTCATGCCCTTTGTCATTCCGAATCCCGACGATAGCCATCCGGTCCCAGGCTTGCCATCGGTGACGTTTTTAAAGAATGCGATCACGCGCCCCAACATCTTCGTCGGCGATTTCACTTACTACGCGGACCGAAACGGTGCGGACGCCTTCGAGCGGAATGTGCTCTATCACTTCGAATCGATCGGCGACAAGTTGATTATCGGTCGCTTCTGCTCTATAGCGGCAGGCGTGAGATTTATGATGAACGGCGCCAATCATCGGCTCGATTGGTTCAGCAATTTTCCGTTTCATTTGTTTGCGCAAGACCCTCGAGACATTCCCGGAGCGAAGCTACATAACAAGGGCGACACGGTGATAGGCAACGACGTTTGGATCGGCAACGGGGCGACATTCCTGCCCGGCGTGAAAGTCGGCGACGGCGCCATTATCGGCGCCTATGCCGTGGTCACGGCCGACGTTGCCCCTTACGCCGTCGTGGGCGGCAACCCGGCACGCGTGCTTCGCTATCGGTTCGACGAAGAAACCATCGCCACGCTGAGGTCGATCGCCTGGTGGAATTGGTCGCCCGAGAAGGTTGCACGGCATGTGGCGGCGCTGTGCAGCCTGGACCTCGACGCACTGGTTCACGCTCAATGAAACCTTCGTCGAACAACGTTCGCGGTTCGCTCGCGACATCCGGCGCGCCCGATTGGGCCATGGACAGCATTATCCCGTTGATTCTGGGCAGCGGCACGAACGATCCCTATCCGATCTACGATCATTTACGCAGGACCGAACCGGTGTATCGGGACGCCAGCGGCGTATGGCTGATTTCGTCTCACGAGATCGTCGTCAGGATCCTTCAGAATTCCGACGAGGCCTTTCGCACACAAGTGACTTCGAAACACCCGGCTTGCCTGAAGGACATGATTTTGCTGCAAGGTTCCGCGTCGCACGAGCGGCTGCGCAGGTTGATGACGCCGCTTTTTTGCGCCGAAGCCGTTGCCGATCTTCAAGCGTTCGTGACTCAGGAAGTGGCGCGCCTGCTTGCACCGCTCGTGCATTTGCCGCGATTCAATCTTGCCGAGGTGGCCCTAGCGTTGCCCATTCGCACGATTTGCCGGATGCTCGGAATCGCGCCGGAACAATCGTTGGTCTGGCTCCGTGCGTCCGCACCGGCGATGCAATTGATGGGTTCGCTGTTTCTGACCGATGCCGAACGTGCGCATCTAGAGGAGGGCACGCAGCACTTCGTCGAGAAGTTGGAAGCGTATATCGACAGCGTCGATCCGGACGCGACGCCAGACCATCCGGTCAGCCGCTTTCTGCGGCTCGAACGAGAAGGCGAGATCAGCCGCTCGGAAATAGTCGGCAACTTTCTCTTTCTGTTTGTCACAGGGTTCGTCACCACGACGGTGTCGATCGGCAACGTGGTCGCGCTTGCACTCAAAGACCGAGGCATTTGGCAAAGGTGGTGTGCCGACCGCTCTTCGATCCGCTCGACGGTACGCGAATTGATGCGTTATGACACCGCCGCGCACGCGATCATCCGGTATGCCGCTCGGGACGTCGAACTCGGCGGCCGCCAGATTAAATGCGGCGACAAAATCTTGTTGTTGCTGGGGTCTGCGAACCGTGACCCTCACGCGTTTGAATTCCCCCATCAAATCGACCCGAATCGAAAAGAGGGACGTTCGTTGACCTTTGGGATGGGGGCGCACGCTTGCATTGGCCGGATGTTGTCGATCATGCAAATCGAGGTGCTTGTGAATGGGCTCGTCGATTGCATGCCCGAGCTTGCCATCGACGAGGCGAAAAGCCAGCGCTGCCAAAACGGCCGGGTGCATGGTTATCGAGATCTCTGGCTGAACAATATGCGGATGACGCAGGCCCGGCCGTCCGTTTGATCGATGGTGGGCGCGGACACGCGGCTCGGAGAGGCTTCGTTCGAAAGGAACGGGCGATCCTTTCGGTGGTGGCGCCCAAATATGACCGGCATATCGCATGCATTCAAACCGAAACAATTGACCTTGGAACGCACACATGACCGAAGGAATTGATCCGGCAGGAAAGGGTTGGCGCGGGCTGGAGCCCTTTAACGTCAGTCCGAACGGCAACGAGGCGGCAGATGTCCACCCGGCGCCGCTTCGTCAATCCAGCTCGGCGTTTTGGGAAGGCCTAAAACGATACAAGCGTGCGGACCTTCCGTTAAGAAGCGGGCCGCGCGCCGGCGACGACGACGTGAATGAAGCGCGATCGGATGCGTCGAGTTTTGCCCTCGCACCGGGGGCGGATGTCGAGCGTGCTGCCCGAGGCGTTACGGTGAACGAATCGGCCTTTGTAAGCGAGCTGCCGACGCTCTTCACCGGCCCGCACTCGATTTCGGATGAGCGTCGCTCGTTGCAACAGAGCGCGCAGGCTTTGCCCCGCATCGTCGAATCCGTCGACGCGACGCTGCGCGAAACCCGGAGCGCGTACATGCGGGGGCGATCAGAGGCGCGTCTTGCCGCCCGAGATCTGGCTCAGGCTATCGATGTATCCAACAGGGCCAACGAGCGGCTGGTGAATTGGTATGCCGAAGCGGTAATCGATGAAGTGAGAGGCAGCTTTCCCGGAGAGGTCAACCCGATCGATGACGGTTTTGCGATACGCGTGGCCACATGGTTGCGCGAGCCGAGTGTCGCGGGCGTGGCTGAGCTCGCGGACTATAACGTTGGTGCGGTAGGCGGGGGCGAGCCCTTCGATCAATTGATGGAAGATGCGCTAGAGCGAGTGACATCGCGCGAAAACCCCGAAGCGTCCCGGCTTCACGAAGCCGAAAACGCGGCGTACCAGGAGCAAAGGCGGGCCGAGACGACTTTCGAGGTCTTGGATGGGCAACTATCGCGTCTGCATAAGCGAGTGCTTGCACTTCAGGACGCGTCGGCGGCGGCGCATTTGACGAGCGAAGCGGTGAAAGCTGCGCGCGAGGCCAATTCGCTGGTCGCAGATGGCGAAGCAGACACGCCTGCGTCCGAGCATGCGCGAAACCTGACGCGGCTCGCGCAAGACATGCTGATGGACCTGAACGGCATGCTGGGTGCAATCAACGACGAGATGCGTTCGTAGCAGCGGCTCGACGTAGTCCGATCGTCCGGGAAGTCCTCTCTTCACCGCAGAACTCCCATCGCATGGGCCCGCGCACTGGCATTGCCAGGCGCGCGCCGGCGATGTTTTCGGGCGTTGCGATATCTCGCGCTCGATGGATTCATCGGCATCGAACGAGAAGGTTCTTTTGAAAAGATTGATCAAGCGTGACGATATTGCCGCTTTGCTGCCTGCGGCGGACATCGAATGATGCGATACGGCGATCTTCGTTCGAGTGAAACCGGCTTCGGATGCGAAGCGATGCCGCACGCGCTCCCACGGTAGAGTTCCATCCATCCGTTTCTCGGGCTCGCACACCCATATGGCCACCGTCTTTCAAGGTGGCGAGTGATGTGAGCCGAGGGATGATTTGGAAAGCGGTACCCCGGGCCTCATGGCCATATCAGCCAATGCGCTGGACGCAATCCCGCGAGCATCGATCGACGCGTCCGAATCGGAACGCTCTAGTCGCGACCGCGAAGATCGGCCATGCAGCCGATCCGGCTCGCAGCAATGATGGAACACAAAACAGTGACACGCATATGCGATGTGGTGCTCACTGATATCGGCGTGACATTTTGGCCGACACGCTGATACCCGGAACGCGGTGCATAGCAGCGCGGCCCTAATCTCTATGAACCCCACCGGAGCCAGTCTCATGGTCAGAGTGTCATCTGCTAGCCCGACGCCATCGGGCGACGACAACAACAGAAAGTTCGATGCAACAAAACGAAATAAGCCACCCGTAGTCCAGCCGTCACCCGGTCCTATGGGAGTGGAAGGTCTCGCGCCGCAGAAACAGAGGTTGAAAGGCGGACGGCGCGGTATCGGGACGCTCCCCGACGACAGCGTCATCACCTACGCAGTGGACATGCTCGACGCCGCCGACGCGGCGGAAGTAAACGTCAGTCCAGCAGCGCTCGAGCGCTATGTCGGTTTCGCTCAACCATCGAGAACGCGCAGGGCGATAGAGGCGACTCGAAAGGCGATTCCCGGCTTAAAAACAGAAGGGCAGCGCATCGCCAAGGTCGAGGAGCATGTTCAGCAGCGTGCAGAGGGAAAGGCAGCGGACGACCATCAGGCTGCCGTCATGGAGACGTGGTTCGAGGGGCTAAGCGACGCACAGCGCAACGCGGTCTTTGTTGCGTCCGCAGCCGAGGGCGGGCCGAGCTGGTTGCAGCCGCTGAAGCTGCGCGTCCACGGGGAGCCATCGCTCGAATTTAACGCCGAGCACTTAGTCGAGTGGCCGCCCAGCGTGATAGCGCGGTTGCCGCAGGAAGCCCAGACCATGCTGGCCGCACGGCAAAAGATGCTGAGCGCGTTGAATCTCGAAAGCGGTCCGGAAGCCGCCGCCTTCATCGAAGAGCACTTCGAGCAGCAGAGCTTCGATATCAACGATGCGGCGCCTCAAGAAGTCGCGCGACTTGTCGAACTTCATCCGGAACTCGCGCCGATACTGCATGGGCTACAGCGAGAGGGGGCGCAACTGACGTTCATTCGCAGCACGAAGACACCGGATGCCGTGTTGGACGCGATGCGGCACGTCGCGAACAGCTCACAGCACAACTTCATTTCGACTTGGTTTAGAGACTTCGTCGAAGCCGGCGTCGAGCCGACGGTGACTGACGACGATCTTGCCAAGATTCGCGAGGATAACGCCAAGAGCAAGCGCGTAGCATTGGCCAAGTTCAAGGACGAGCCGTTCCGCAGCGCGCTTGCGATGCGGCAGCACGATGGCGCACTCGAGGATGCGCTCGATATCCGGCAGTCGATCGACTTGATCAAAGACTTTTCCAAAAGTGCGATGTCGGTGGCGGTCGTGTCGCCCACCGGCGGAAACGAGGCTCGGCTCGATCAGGTCAATCACTCGTTGAACGAACTCTTCGGCCGTGAATACGCGCGCCGCAGAATGACGTTTGACGATGCCAATCGAACCTCCGAGGGCGCCAAGGCGATCATCACGTCGCTCGCGGTTTTGGCGCCTGTCGTCGAGCTCCTTGAAAAAGGCCTGAATCTCGGTCCCGTCGCGAAAGCGGTCGCGGCCGCCGGCGACGATGCGGCGGCCGAAAGCGCGGAGATCTCGGCGCTGAAAGAAGCGGGGGTTTCCAATCAAGAGCTGCTTCAACGCGTGGCCATCGCGGGGCCCGCCGCGGTGCTTTCGCTGGGGATGGCCGGCTCGATCGACGAAGTCGTGAAAGAACTTGGCGATCACGCGGGTGGTGCGATGTATTCCACCAGCGCGGTGTTCCTATCGTTCGTCACCTCCGTGCTGTCGATCCAGTATTTCGCAAAGAACTACATGCGCCTCGAGCGCGAAAACAAACTGCCGCCGAATCTCGTTCTCGACGAGAAGACGCGCGCGCTGCTCGAGAAGGTCGACCAGGCGAAGATCTCCAAACGCGATCTACTGCGTATCGTCGACCAGTCGCTCGAAAAGAGCGGCGCCACACAAGAGGAGCGCACGGCGGTGCATGCTCGTCTGTCGCGCTTCAACCAACGGAAGTTGCTGCGCGCGCTGGGCAAGGAGGGCAAGCTGTCGATGCGTCAAAACCCCGTGGTTGCGGGCGTCAAGGAAGCCGTTGGAGTCAACCCCGCACGGCTCGGCCTGATGGCCGGCACGTTGTCCTCGCCGGTTGTCGGCTATGCGCTGGGACCGTGGTTTCTGCATCAGCCCGTGCTGTATGCGATCGCCGGGTCGTTCGAGACGATTGTTGGGGCGGCCTCGATTTGGGCATACGGTCGCTCGTTCGATTCGCGCTGGAAGCGATTCGTGAGACGGCGCGAGTCGGTAGATTCACCGCGCAGCACGCAGGGCGAAGGCGGCATCGACGGGACGCCGGAGCCGCGGGCGCTCAACCCGTCATAGCCGCGTCATGCTTCGGATAGGAGCGATGGTCCATGCACGCATGAGCGCTTCATGACTGCGCGCACAACGATAGCGGAAGGACGGTAGGCACGATGGTCAAACGAAAAGGCGTGACACACCAGGCGACTAGCGAATTCGATGGCTCGGGATCAGCCACGGGGGACCGAAACCGCGATCACGGCGATGTGTCGAGCGCGAAACCAGCGGTCAGCGATGGCGCAGCGGTAGCGGATCTCAGCGCGCGCTTGCCGCGGCGGGCGAAGGTTCGCATCGAAGGGACAAGTCGCGAGTTGAGCGATCGTATGCGCGAGATTGTCGGTCCCGGTACGTTCGACGAAAGCGCGTTCCAAACGACGATGCAAGCGACCAAGGCCGTCACGCCTAATGTCGACGGAACACTGCGAAAGCGACTGCAAGCGGCGAACCGTTGGGCGCAGCTGAATGTGGATCCTCTTGCGGGGCAGCCGCTGAAGCTGATAGGGCACGGCACGGACCATGCGGTGTACTTGGATCCCAACCGTCCCGGGAAGGTCGTCAAAATCAGCACAGGGTCGATGGGGCAGGTGGCCCTATGGAATGCGCTGTTCGGCAGAGAAGAGAATCAACGAACGCCGCCGGCGATAGAGGCTGGAGGCCAGCGGCTTGCGGCGAACGAAAGGAAGCGGTACGCGCGGCTCACCGCCGGTTTTCCGGATGGCGCCGTGCCTGATCAATGCACCCGGATAGACCACGTGCCCGTGCGCGGCGCCGCGCTGCAATACATGCTGCAGCGTGGCGTGGTGCCCGACGCGTCGCGGATATTGCCCAAGATCGATCCCGCGGCGACATATCGCTTACTGACGATCGTGCGACAGCAAGATTTCTTGCCTCAGCTATCCGATCCTTCTTCGTTGAACTTTAGCCTGAGCCTGCGTTTCATCGAGCGCCTCACTGAGTATCCGCAGCCGGAGCGCTATGCCGCGCTCAACGACAGCCTGGTTCTGAACCGGCCCGCCGATTTCGACGAGGCTCAGTTCCGATATGTCATAGAGGGCACGAAGCTGGAAGCGTTATACGACGCAAGTTGTCTCGGCGATGAAGCGGGCGATAGCGTGCGAGATTTTCTCTCGCATGGCATCCGCTTTATGAACGACACGCGGGAAGTGCTCGATGTGGGAGGGGACGGCAACGTGATCTTCAACAACGGAAAGTATTTTTTGCCCGATGCGCTGACGTCGCCTAGCTTCGAGGGCGGGCTCGATATCGCCGCCGATGTATTGCGCAAGATGAAGCATGGGAAGCCCGTCACGGGGCAAGAAGCATGGTCGCTGGCTTTTACGCTCAACATCGTGCGGGCGATGAACGGGATGGCGCAGGCGCTCGGTATCGACGAGCGCGTCCATCTGCTTCGCCCCGAGGAGGAGTCCGAAGCGATCGCGTGGGCGGCGCACCTGCCGCAACTCCGTGGGCCGGAGTCGAAGCCGGGCGCTGCTCAGCCGACGGAGCGCTCGCTCGTTAGCGAGCCGATCGTGTTGCCCGTAGTGAATAGCCCGTGGGGCTTCGATACCCGCACTTTGAAGGACGTTCCGAGGCAAGACGCGGTCCAGGCGCGGTAACCGCTCGCGGCAACGTCGACTCTCTCACACCGCTTGCGTTTTGCCCGCGAGAAACGCGAGTTGGCTGCGATTGCGGGCGCCGAACTTTTCGCGCAACTGGCGCAGGTGATAGTCGACGTTGTGAACGGTCGTATTGAGCCGCGCGGCGATCGCCTTATCCGACATGCCGACGACGACTGCGCCCAAGATGCGCTGCTGCAGTTGCGACAGCCCGCTTGCGCTTTCTTGACGACAGATCGCTTGCACGTATGCAGCGCAGCGCTGGTGCAGCGACAGCCCCAAGCCGATCGCCTGGGCGATGACGCTGTCGGTGATCCATTCGCAATGCTCGGGCGGCCCGGCGAACATGATGAGCGCGCGCATCGACGTGCGCGGGATCGGCAAGCTGAAGGCGAGACCGCTCGAGAGGCCGTTTTCTCGCATGCCGTCGAAGAACCGCCGCAGCGGCGGATCGATCCCCTCCTTGCGCGAGGCGTTCACGAGCGAGCGCATGTCCCACACGTGCGGCCGGCTCGATTCGAAGGCGCGCCGCATATGCGGATCGCGCAGCAGATAGCCGCCTTCGAGCGCGCGCGGCAACAAGTCCGTCGACAGGTAGTTGCGCAGCACATAGGCGTGTTCGGGCTGCTTTCTCGCATCGAGCTTCAAGGCGGCGTAACCGAGGCCGTTAAAGCCGATGATGTTCAAAATGCCGCGAATCATGCGAATGCGTTCGTCGGTCGTGCGGGCCGCGCCCAGTTCCGCGGCGAGGAAGGTCGCCTCGCCGGTCTCCTCGGCGCGCGCGATCGGGGTCACGTCCATTTCGTCGATATAGCGAATCTCGCAATGCGTGCTCGACTTTGGATCGGGCGCCGGGTAAAGCGCCGATGTCGATGCGCAGTGCAGGTCTTCACGTTCGTCGACCACGTCCAGGTATGACATGGGGGGTTCCTATCTATCGTTGTTTTTGGAAGTGAGTGCAGCGCCGGGCGGCTTGCGAGAGGCGCGGACGAAGACGGCGGACCGTCGGGTTGCACCTGCGGGTAGCACCCGCTGTCTCTGAAAGGATTTTATTGACGGCGTCGGGTCCGTGCCGCTTGGTATTTCGTAGTAAGGAAGGCTGTGATGCTACGAGATTCAGGGGAATTTACGAAATGTCGGGGCGCGGCTGAAAGGTACGAGAAAAGCAGAGCGCATAAAAAGTTCCAGTTCCTCGCCGCTCGATTGCGTGTAATATCCTGTATGGATATACAGTAATTGGTGTGCCGATGCTTGCTGCCTCCCGCCGTGCCGAAGAGATCCACCCGTCGTTATGGCGGGCCTCGCAGCTTGCGAGCGGCCGGACTCGCGTAGTGGAAACGGGCTATCCGGCGTTGTCGGCCGAGTTGCCCGGCGGCGGTTGGCCTCTCGGCGCGTTGGTCGATTTGCTCGTTCAGCAGGCAGGGATCGGCGAGATGCGGCTGCTGCAGCCTGCTTTGAGCGCGCTGGGCGAACGGCCGATCGCGTTGTTGCAGCCGCCGCAAGTTCCCAATGGCTTGGGGCTCGGCTATATCGGGCTGCCGCTCGATCGGCTGCTGCATGTCAAAGCGCCGAAAACAGGCGATGCGCTGTGGTCCGCCGAACAAATCCTGCGGGCCGGCAGTTGCGGCGCGTTGATTTTCTGGGCGCCGTATGCGCAGCCGTCGTCGCTGCGGCGTCTGCATCTAGCGGCGCAGTCGGGCGAAACGCTGTTCGTGATGGTGCGGCCTTCCGCGGTTGCGCCAGACGCCTCGCCCGCGCTGCTGCGGCTGGCGCTGCGGCCTTCGGCTGAAGGGCTGATGGTCGATATCGTGAAGCGACGAGGACCCTCGCGCACGGAGCCTTTATCGATTCCTCTTCAACCTACGCCTGTTTTGCTGTCTCGCCATGCGCGTCTTTCTCGCCGTCCATTTGCCGAAGTTGGCGCTCGAAGTATTCCGGCCGAAGTGGCTGCCTGAGCCGCCGGGCGGCAGCGTCGCGCTCGAGCAGGACAAGGTCGTCATCGCCGATGCGGCGGCACGTGCGGCGGGTATCCGTCTTGGCATGAAGCGCGGCGGCGTGCTCACGTTGTCTACCGATGTCCATCTGTACGAGCGCGATGCGGCGCGCGAAGCTGCGGCCCAACGCGAAGTCGGGGTGGCGCTGATGCGGTTTTCGCCCGAGGTCACGCTTGCCGATGAGGCGGTGGTCATCGTCGAAGTCGGCGCGAGCCTGAGGCTGTTCGGTGGTCTGCGCGCCTTGTGTCGGCAGGCGCGGGCGATGCTCGACACGCTGGGTTTTACGGCGCGCATCGGCCTTGCGCCCACGGGCCAGGGCGCCTGGTTGCTGGCGCGCTATGGCAATCGCCGCGTGGTGCGGCTCGGCTCGCTCGAACGGGTCTTGTCGTCGCTTCCGATGATCGCCGTGCCGGAAGCGCGACCGTTCGCCGAGTGGTTCGCCGGTCTAGGCTGCGCGACGATTGCCGATATTCGCCGCTTGCCTCGCGCCGGGTTACAGCGCCGCTGTGGCGAGCATATGCTCGACTCGCTCGATCGCGCGTTCGGCATGGCGCCCGAGTTGTTCGATTGGCTCGTGTTGCCGCCCACGTTTTCCGCACGGCTGGAATTGCCCGATCGCATCGAGCATGCGGATGGCGCATTGCATGCCGCGCATCGTCTGATCGTGCAGTTGTGCGGCTGGCTTTGCGCAAAGCAATTGGCCGTGACGGCCGTCACGCTTTCGCTCGAACACGAGCGCGGCCGGCAAGCGGTCGCGCCTACGTCCATCGAAATCGCGCTTGGCGAGCCCGCGTGGCAAGAGGCGCATCTGTTGCGGTTGCTGAAGGAGCGGCTGCATCGCATCGAATTGACGGCGCCGATGATTGCGGTGAGGCTCGAGGCGGTGAAGGTCGAAGCGGCGGCGCCTGCGGCCGAGCAGCTCTTTCCGGACCCGGGCGCGTCGGCGCAAAGCCATGCGCGGTTGCTTGAACTGCTGGTGGCGCGGCTTGGCGAAGAAAACGTCTTGCGTCCCGCACCGCTCGCCGATTATCGGCCGGAGGTCGCCAATCGTTGGGCGCCGCTCTCGTTCGATGCGCCCCGCGCGAAAAACACGCTGCCTGAAGGTTTGCCGCGGCCGGCCTGGCTGCTGGCCGAGCCCGTGCGTTTGCTTACGCGCGCGCATCGCCCGTTTTACGGATCGCCGCTGCGTGTCGTTTCGCCGGCCGAGCGCATCGAGGCGGGCTGGTTCGACGGCGAACTCGTCACGCGCGATTACTTCGTCGCCGAGGCTGACGATAAAAGCTATTACTGGATTTACCGCGAGCGTGTCAGTAGCCGCGACGCCGAAGCGGGGCCGCGCTGGTTTCTCCACGGCCTATTTGGATGATGTGCGATGGTTCCCGGTCTCAGTGGGCTGCCGGCGTACGCCGAGCTTTTTTGCTTCTCCAACTTCACCTTCCTTTATGGCGCGTCGCATGCGCAAGAACTCGTCGAGCGCGCAGCCCAGCTCGGTTATGCGGGCCTGGCGATCACCGACGAATGCACGCTCGCAGGCGTCGTGCGTGCCCACGAGGCCGCGAAAGAGGTGGGGTTGCCGCTCGTCATCGGCTCGTATTTCCGCTTGCGCCATGCCGATGGCTCGCCATCGTTCGGCCTCGTCTTGCTCGCGCAAAACCGCGAGGGGTACGGCAATTTGTCGGAACTCGTCACGCTGGCGCGCACGCGTGCTCCGAAAGGCGAGTATCGGCTGACGCCGTACGATCTCTCCCGCCCGGAGAGCGAATTCGCGCATCTGCGCGGGATGCCCGATTGCCTGGCTATCCTCGTGCCCGATTTCCCGGCGAAGGAAGAGGCGCTTGCGGCGCAACTCGAATGGCTCGATGAAACGTTCTCGGGCCGCGCCTGGGCGGGCCTCGTGCTGCATCAGCGAGCGATGGACGACCTTCATCGCGGCGCGATCGAGCATGTCGCGCACCGGCAGGGCGTGCCGGTCGTGGCGCTCGGTCACGTCGTTATGCATGTGCGCTCGCGCAAGCCGCTGCAAGATACGATGACGGCCATTCGTGTGGGCAGGCCCATCCACGAATGCGGCTACGAACTCGCGCCCAATGCCGAGCAGCATCTGCGTTCGCGTTTGCGGCTCGTCAATCTTTATCCCGACGAGACGCTGCGCGAAACGCTCAATATCATGTCGCGATGCCGGTTCTCCCTCGACGAGCTTCGCTACGAGTACCCCGACGAGCTCGTGCCCGAGGGTTTCACGCCTACCGACTATTTGCGGAAAGAAACATACGAGGGGGCGCGGCGGCGCTTTCCCGTCGGCATTCCTCACGACGTGCAAAAGCAGATCGAATACGAGCTCGCCTTGATTGCCGAGCTGCGTTACGAGGCGTATTTCCTGACGGTGTTCGACATCGTGCGCTATGCGCGCAGTCAAAGCATTTTGTGCCAAGGGCGCGGGTCGGCCGCCAATTCCGCTGTCTGCTATTGCCTCGGCATTACCGAAGTCGATCCCGCGCGCGGCAACATGCTGTTCGAACGGTTCATCAGCAAGGAGCGGGGCGAGCCGCCCGACATCGACGTCGATTTCGAGCATCAGCGGCGCGAGATCGTGATGCAGTACATCTATCGCAAATACGGCCGGCATCGCGCGGCGATTGCGGCGGCCGTCTCGACTTATCGTCCGCGCGGCGCATTGCGTGAGACGGGCAAGGCGCTCGGCGTCGATCCGCAGATCGTCGACGCGGTGGCGAAGTCGCACCATTGGTTCGATACGAGTCGCGATCTGCTGGCGCGTTTCGAAGAGTCCGGCCTCGATCCCAATCAGCCGTTGATTCAAGCGTGGGCGAGGCTGGCCGCGCAGTTGCTGAATTTTCCGCGTCATCTCTCGCAGCATTCGGGCGGCTTCGTCATCAGCCGGGGCAAACTGACGCGGCTCGTGCCCGTCGAGAACGCGGCGATGCCGGATCGCTCGGTGATTCAATGGGACAAAGACGATCTCGAATCCTTAGGATTGCTAAAGGTCGATGTATTGGCGCTCGGCATGCTGTCGGTGATACGGCGTGCGCTCGATCTCGTTTCCGAGCGGCGCGGCGAGCGTGTCGACATGCAGGACGTGCCGCCCGAAGACGCCAAGACCTACGAGATGATTTCGCGTGCGGATACGGTGGGTGTCTTTCAGATCGAATCGCGCGCACAGATGAGCATGCTGCCGCGACTGCAGCCGCGCACCTTCTATGATCTCGTGATCGAAGTGGCGATCGTGCGGCCCGGGCCCATTCAAGGCGGCGCCGTGCATCCGTATTTGCGCCGGCGCCAAAAGCTCGAATCCGTCACCTACCCGAGCAATGACTTGAAGGTCGCTTTGGACCGCACGCTGGGGGTGCCCATCTTTCAGGAGCAGGTGATGCAGGTGGCGATCATCGCGGCCGGCTTCAGCCCGGGCGAAGCCGATCAATTGCGGCGTGCGATGGCGGCATGGAAACGCAAAGGCGATTTGCAGAAGTATTACGACCGCATCGTCAATGGAATGCTGGAGCGCGGCTACGAGCGCAGTTTCGCCGATGCGATTTTCGAACAGATCAAGGGCTTCGGCGAATATGGCTTCCCGGAAAGCCACGCGGCGAGCTTCGCGCTGCTCGTCTATACGAGCAGTTGGCTCAAGTGCCATGAGCCAGAGGCTTTCCTTGCGGCGTTGCTCAACAGCCAGCCGATGGGGTTCTATTCCCCGTCGCAACTCGTGCAGGATGCGAGAAGGCGTGGCGTGCGGGTGCTGCCGGCCGATGTGACGATCAGCGGATGGAACGCCGCGCTTGAACCGGTGGCGGGTGCGGCGCGCCCGGCCGTTCGCCTCGGCCTATCGCTTTTGCGCGGTATGAAACAGGAGGTGGCCGAGCGTATCGAAAACGCGCGGGCAGCGAGAGCGTTCGAGAGCGTGCACGATCTCGCGCAGCGCGCGCAGCTCGATCGGCACGATTTGCATGTGCTCGCCGATGCCAATGCGCTATCGAGGCTCGCCGGCAATCGCCGCGAAGCGCTATGGCATTCGGTGGCCGCCGTGCCCGAGAAGGATATGCTGGCCGCGGCGGTAGGGGCTGACGATACGCCCGCGCTCGGCGCCCCGACGGAGGGGCAAAACATCGTGGCCGATTACCGTTCGTCGGGGTTGACGTTGCGACGCCATCCGCTTGCTTTGTTGCGCGCTCGTCTACTGGAAAAGCGGCTGATGCCGGCGGCGAACTTGAACGGCTATCGCAACGGCCAGCCCGCTCGCGGTTGCGGCATCGTGACGGTTCGTCAGCGGCCGGGCACGGCCAAAGGCGTGATCTTCATGACGCTCGAGGATGAAACGGGCAACGTCAACGTCATCATTTGGCCGAGCCTGCTCGAAAAGCAGCGCAAGGAAGTGCTCGGCGCTTCGTTGCTTGCCGTATACGGCGTATGGCAGTGTCAGGGACAAGTGCGACATCTCGTGGCCAAGCGGCTCGTCGATCTGTCGCATCTTTTGGGCGGGTTGCAGTCGGATAGCCGGAATTTCCATTGAGAGGTGAAAACCGTCGATGGCTGCGGCGTCGCGCCGCTCCCGGCATGGCCCACCTTGGGTTCTCCGGCCGATCCGATCGGACATCGGCGATCGAGCATGACTGATCAGGCCGCCGATGAGCGCCATCGATCAGCGCCATCGATCAGGCATCGACGATCGTCCGGGTGCCCTTCACCTCATAACCGGCGTCGCCGATTGCACTGCCGATCCGCTCGGACGTCGCCTGCGATTGGACCCGCACTCGGCCGTTCTCGAGGCTCACTTCGACGAGCGCGGCCGAGTCTAGTGCACGAATCGCCTTGGTCACGGCGCCCACGCAATGCTGACAGCTCATGCCTTCTACTTGAAATTCGATCATTGCAAGGTTTCCCCTTAAAAAAGTTGGGACGATAACGAAGTGGTTCGGTCTACATGCGGCCCTTACAGCGGCCCGTTTCGATGAAGCGTATACCTTCCCGCCATGGGAAGGTATACGCTTTCTGCATTCAACCGGAGCGAAGCATGAACATTGGCGAAGCGGCGAGCGAATCGGGCGTGACCGCAAAAATGATCCGTTATTACGAGAGCGTCGACTTGCTGGCCCCGCAGGGGCGAACCGATGCAGGGTATCGCGTGTACGGCCGGACGGAAGTCCATACTTTGCGTTTCATTCGTCAAGCGCGCCACTTGGGGTTCTCGATCGAGGACATTCGCAAACTGTTGGCGCTCTGGCAAGACCGCTCGCGCGCCAGCGCCGAGGTGAAGGCGATTGCGCTCCAGCACGTGGCCGACCTCGAACGCCGCATCGCGGAATTGTCGGAAATGCGCGACACGCTGACTCATCTGGCGCAGCACTGTCACGGCGATGCGCGCCCGGATTGCCCCATTCTCGAGGGTCTAGCGCGCGATCAAGCACCGGGCGAGCGGGCGCGAAGCCATTGTCCATAAGGCTGAGCACGGTGTTCGCCTTGTTCGCACTAACACGGTGCATTTAAGGTAAGCGTAGCACCGACTGCGCACCATTCCAAAGCGGAATGCACACTATTCAAGCATTTCACTCGCAATTTTGGCCGACATCTCTATAATCCGGGTTAACCCTTTTAGGGGAAATCCCTGATGCGCGATCCGCTGGGGACATCACCCGACCCTTGGAGAACATCATGTTTGCCTACATCCTCGAAAAGCTGAGCAACTGGTTTGAATCGGCCGAACGCGCCCGCCGCGAAGCGTATCTGGCTTCGTCGTCGGACATCGTCGATCTCGAGCATCGCCTGCGCTCGCTCGACATCAACGGCTACTCGAACTGATCGTACCTGCGGCGCACGACCGCCGCTAGCGCGCCCGTTTGCGCGTGAAGATGCACGTTATCTGAAAGCCTCGCTGCTCGGCGAGGCTTTGTCGTATGCGGTGTAGCCTGACCCTGCGGATGCGCGCCGTGGAGTGGCAACCCGATCGCATCGGTTCGATGCGATGCGACTAGCGCGGACGTTGAGGGCGCGTTAAGGTACGACCATTCGTGGCGCGTTTCTCGCCAATGCCACGACGGACTCTCGCGGACGATTCCCATGAGCTTTTCTTCTTCACCTCGTTCACTCACGACCGTTCGAACGACGGTATGTCTCGCTTTGATGGGCATCGCCTCTTATGCCGCGGCCCAGGGTCAACCCTTGGTGCTCGATTCACAAACGGGCATTCACGATGGCCAAAGCGGCGTCGTGCTGCAAAGTGCCCCGTTCTCGCGTGCGCCCATGGTGCCGGCGCAGCAGTTGCCCGCACCCGCGCAACTCGATTCGACGAGCGGCCAACCGCAGATCGTCGTCGCGCCGTATATCGCGCTGCCGGGCGCGAATGGGGCCGCACCAGCAGCCACCGGTTCCAGCTATCGGATGGCGCCGGGGAACCGGCAGTAGGGCCTTTCGCCTGGCGTGCATACCTCGCTCGGCGGCGCAGGTCGACCGCAGTTCGATCGCCTGTCTCGCGCGGACCCCGCGCACAAATTAGCGTGAACAGGCCCTAGCCACTAAGCAACGCGCGATTCGACCTTGAATTGCGCGGTATCGTCTTGTCCGAGCGCGTCGACGAGGTAGGGCAGGGTTTTCTTCATCTGAGCCGCGAGCGTATAGGGCGGGTTCAAGATGAACATGCCGCTGCCGTAGAGCCCGTAGCCATCTGACGGCGGACGGCTCACCGTCAGCGTGACATGCAGCCAGTTCGTCGGCTGCAATGCTTTCAACTGATCGGGGAATCGCTGCGACTCGATGCGCGTCACCTGCGGATACCAGACGGCGTACATGCCCGTGGCGAATCGCTTCAGGCTTTCCTCGATGCAGCCGAGCGTGTGTGCGTAGTCACGCTTATCCTCGAACGACGGATCGACGAGCACCAACGCACGCCGCGGCGGCGGGGGGAGGATCGCTTTGACGCCGTCGAAGCCGTCGCCAGCGTATAGCATTGCACGCCGCCCGGCGTCGCGAAAGTTGTGACGCAGAACCTCGATCTCGGTCGTGTGGAGTTCGAAAAGCCGCATCCGGTCCTGGGCGCGCATCAAGCGCCACGCCAGATACGGCGAGCCGGGGTAGTAGCGCAACTGCCCATCGGGGTTCAGCGCGCGAATCTGCGCGAGGTAATCTTCCAGCACTTCGGGCAAATCCGAGCGCTGCCAGAGCTTGGCGACGCCCGTTTCGAACTCGGCGGTTTTGGTCGCGTAACCTTCGACGAGCGAGTACACGCCCGCACCCGCGTGCGTATCGATGTACCAATAGGCCTTGTCCTTCTGCCCCAAGTAGCGCAGTAACTGCACGAGGACGGCGTGCTTGAGGACATCGGCATGATTGCCGGCATGAAACGCGTGACGGTAGCTGAGCATACGAGCGAAAGAGTCAAAACTTCAAGGCGGCTGCGCGGCGCCCGGTGCGCGCCGGACGAGCCCGCAAGCCAGCGCGCTCGAGCCTTCGGAACGCGCGGGCAGGGCGCGTATTGTACGGCAGCGCCCGGCTCGCATTGCGCGCTGCTACGGCTCGACGCCCGCGACGATTTCCTCGATTCGTTGCGCGACCTCGGGCGTGATGCGCGCTGCGACGTCGCTCGCTTTCATGTTTTCCGCGATTTGCTCGACTCTCGATGCGCCGGTGATCACCGTGCTGACGCGCGGATTCTTGAGCACCCACGCGATCGCCAATTGCCCGACGCTGCAGCCAAGTTCGTCCGCCACCTGTTCGAGCTTGCCGACGCGTTCGTTCTTGTCTGCGTCGATCAGGTGCTTGCGCAACCAGTCGTAGCCTTCCAGTTGCGCGCGGCTACCCGCCGGCACGCCCGAACGATACTTCCCGGTCAACAACCCCGACGCGAGCGGACTCCACGTCGTCAGGCCCAGCCCGATATCTTCGTAGAGCCGTTTGTATTCCTGCTCGACGCGCTTGCGGCAGAAGAGGTTGTACTGCGGTTGCTCCATCACCGGCTTGTGCAGATGGTGGCGCTCGGCGATCTCGTAAGCGGCGCGAATCTCGTCGGCGCTCCATTCGGAGGTGCCCCAATAGAGCGCTTTGCCGCGCGCAATCATGTCGCTCATTGCCCAAACCGTCTCTTCGAGCGGGGTCTGGGGATCGGCGCGATGGCAAAACACAAGGTCGACGTAATCGAGTTGTAGGCGAGCCAGCGACCCGTCGATCGCATTGTGCAGATACTTGCGATTGAGCGTGTGATATTGGTTGGGCGCCTCGCGCAAGCCCCAGTAGAACTTCGTGGAGATGACGTAGCTCACGCGCGGCCAGGCCAGTTCCTTGAGCGCTTGGCCCATGATCTCCTCGGCTTTGCCGCCCGCGTAGACTTCCGCGTTATCGAAGAAATTGACGCCCGCGTCGCGCGCCGCCGCGAGCGATTCGCACGCCGCGCGCCGATCCACTTGGTTACCGTAGGTCACCCACGAGCCCAAAGAAAGTTCGCTCACTTGCAGGCCAGAACGGCCGAGTCGCCGGTAATTCATGTATGCCTCCTAAAAAGTCGACCCGCGAAGCTTAATCCCATTCGCGCCCAGTCGCGTTGACGCCGGCCGATGGGGCACAATAGCGAAGTCGGTCGTGCTGCTCCATTCGGCCGAAAGTCATATGACGTTCGGCTAGCTTGTCGCACGCCGTGCGCCATGATGTCATTGTCCATGCATGCTTAAGAGGTGACGAATGTCGTCGTTGAATACGAGTCTGGACGGTAAGGCCGCAGTGGTGACGGGCGCCGCGAGCGGGATCGGCAAACAAATTGCGCTCACGTTGGCGGCGCAGGGTGCGGCCGTGGCGATCGCCGATTTGAATCTGGCCGGTGCGCAGGCGGTGGCGGACGAAATTCGCGCCGCCGGCGGCAAGGCCATGGGCGTGGCCATGGATGTGACGAACGAGGAAGCCGTGAATAGCGGTATCGACGAAGTCGCCGCCCAGTTCGGTTCGGTCGACGTCCTCGTATCGAACGCGGGCATTCAGATCGTCAACCCGATCGAGAGCTACAACTTCTCCGATTGGAAGAAAATGCAGGCGATCCACGTCGATGGGGCCTTTCTCACCACCAAGGCTGCGCTCAAGCACATGTATAAAGGCGATCGTGGCGGCATCGTCATCTACATGGGTTCCGTCCATTCGCACGAGGCCTCACCGCTGAAGTCGGCCTATGTCGCGGCCAAGCACGCGCTGCTCGGCCTCTCGCGCGTGCTGGCGAAAGAAGGCGCGGCGCACAACGTGCGCTCGCACGTCATCTGTCCGGGCTTCGTGCGCACCCCGCTCGTCGATAAGCAAATCCCCGAGCAGGCGAAAGAGCTCGGGATCAGCGAAGAAGAAGTGGTGAAGCGCGTCATGCTCGGCCAGACGGTGGACGGCGTCTTCACCACCGTGGAAGATGTCGCGCAGACCGTGCTGTTCCTGTGCACATTCCCGAGCGCCGCGCTGACGGGGCAGTCGTTCATCGTCTCGCACGGCTGGTGCATGCAATAAGGAGATTTCATGGGGGAGCGCAAAGCCACACGCGTGCGCGCAAGCGCGGCGTCGACGAACGATACCGGCGGACAAGCCAGGGCAGGCCGAGCGGCGAGCGTTGCGCCGTCCGCGGCGTTGCCTCCTTACCAGACAGTGGCGCTCGTCTTGCAAGGGGGGGGCGCGCTCGGCGCCTATCAAGCCGGCGTCTACGAGGGATTGCATGAAGCCGGTGTCGTGCCCAATTGGGTCGCCGGCATATCGATCGGGGCCATCAACACCGCGATCATCGCGGGCAACGCGCCCGAGCATCGCGTCGGGAAATTGAAGGCCTTTTGGGAGATGGTGTGCCAGCCCGCGTACGGCGTGCCGATTCCCCCGGCGATCGAACATGCGTTATTCGATTCGGCGGCGCCCGTGCGCACGGCCTTCACGGCGATGCAGGCGCTAAGCGCCATCGTCGACGGCCAAAAAGGGTTCTTCGTGCCGCGCATGCCGCCGCTGCTGCCGTTCGTCTCCAGCTCGCCCGGCACGGCCAGTTGGTACGACACCGCGCCGTTGAAAGCGACACTCGAGCGCCTATGCGATTTCGATCGCATCAATTCGGGCGAGACGCGCGTGTCCGTCGCCGCCGTCAACGTCGGCACGGGCAACTTCGCTTACTTCGACAACCAGCATCAGAAGCTCAGGGCCGAGCATTTCATTGCATCCGGATCGTTGCCGCCGGGGTTCGCGGCGACGGAGATCGAGGGCGAGTTTTACTGGGACGGCGGGCTCATGTCCAACACGCCGCTCTCCGAAGTCGTCCAGGCCTCGCCGCGCCGCGATACGCTCGCGTTCCAGGTGGACTTATGGAGCGCCCGCGGCCCCGTCCCCACGAACCTGACGGACGTGCAGGGGCGGATGAAGGACATCCAATACTCGAGCCGCACCCGGCTCGTGACGGACATGATGGAGCACTCGCAGCGCTTCAGGCATGTCTTGCGCGAGGTGCTTACGCGAGTGGCGCCCGAGCACCGAGACGATCCGTGGTGCAGGCTCGCCCAGGAATTGTCGTCGTCGCATCGATACAACGTGTTTCAGCTGATCTACAGCGATAAGGAGTTCGACGGCAATTTCAAGGACTATCAGTTCGGTGCGTCGGCCATGCACGAGCATTGGCGTTGCGGTTTGCGCGACATTCGCGACAGCCTCGCGCAACCGGGTTGGCTGGATATGCCGCAGAACGACGCAGGGTTCGTCACGCACGACATCCATCGCGATTTGCGGTGACCGAAAAAGAAATGGCGCCCGTGAAAGGGCGCCATCGTCAGTTCCAGCCGTCAAGCCGGGGTCGCGCAAAAGCCGGGGCCATGCGACGCGCGACCCGCGCCCGCGGCTGACCGGCGTTGCGATGCCTTACTTCAGCACATGGGCGATCGCGCTGGCGACGGTATCGAGGTTGCGCGTGTTGAGCGCGGCTACGCAGATGCGGCCCGTGCCTACCGCATAGATGCCGAATTCTTCGCGCAGGCGATCCACTTGGGCCGAAGTCAAGCCGGAGTAGGAGAACATGCCGCGCTGCGCGTTGACGAAGCTGAAATCGCGCGTTACGCCGGCGGCTTTCAGGCGCTCGACGAGGCCGTTGCGCATTGCGCGGATGCGGTCGCGCATTTGCCCGAGCTCTTCTTCCCACGTGGCGCGCAGCGCCGGCGTGCCGAGCACGGTTGCGACGATCGCGCCGCCGTGCGTCGGCGGGTTCGAATAGTTCGTGCGAATCACACGCTTCAGTTGCGACAGCACACGTGCGCCTTCGTCCTTGCTATCCGTGATGATCGTGAGGGCGCCGATGCGTTCGCCGTACAGCGAAAACGACTTCGAGAACGAAGACGACACGAACACGTTCAACTCGGCCGCCGCGAACAGCCGCACGGCTGCGGCATCGGCGTCGATGCCGTCGCCGAACCCTTGATAGGCGATGTCGAGGAACGGCACGAGGTTGCGCGCCTTGACCACCTCGACGATTTGCGCCCACTGGGCATCGCTCAGGTCGACGCCGGTCGGGTTATGACAGCAGGCATGCAATACGACGACCGTGCCGGCGGCGTAGTTGTTGAGCGCGGCGAGCATCGCTTCGAAATTGACGCCGTGCGTCTGCGCATCGTAGTAGGGATAAGCGACCACTTCGAAGCCTGCGCTTTCGAACAAGGCGCGGTGATTTTCCCAGCTCGGATCGCTGATCGCGACTTTGGCGGCCGGGTTCAGACGCTTGAGGAAATCGGCGCCGATCTTGAGCGCGCCCGTGCCGCCCAACGCTTGCGCCGTGACGACGCGACCCGCGGCGATCAGCGGCGACGCGTCGCCGAGCAAGAGCTTCTGCACGGCTGCGTCGTAGGCGGCGATACCTTCGATGGGCAGGTAGCCGCGCGGCAGCGCCGCCTCGACACGCGCCTTCTCTGCTTCGCGCACGGCGCGCAACAGCGGGATCTTGCCTTCTTCGTTCGTATAGACGCCCACGCCCAGGTTGACTTTGGTTGGGCGCGTATCGGCGTTGAAGGCCTCGTTGAGGCCGAGGATCGGGTCGCGGGGGGCGAGTTCGACAGCGGAGAACAGGGACATGGTGTCTATGGCGGTAGTAAGAAACTGGCGGGCCGATGCTTGCGCCGCTTTCGTCCGGACGGGTCGACTCGACGAGGGCGGTTTCGCGGGCGCTGAATGTGAGATTGTAACCAATCCAGGGGCCGCTTTTGGGTGTTTTCGAGAGGGGAGCCACTTCCCCTGGCTTGAACGACCGTGCACTTTTTGCATCGAACGGGCGCGCACGAGCGGACGCTGCGCTGCTCGCCCGGCCGCGAAACGCTAAAATGGCTCTTTTGTCGGCGAAGGAAGCGCCTTTTCCATGTCCGAAGCTCAGCCGCATGCCGCCGAAGCCCTCGACGAATCGAAGTTCATCGAATTCGAGGGTTCCCCGTTTCACCTTTATCAGCCCTATCCCCCGGCCGGCGACCAGCCGAGCGCCATCGCCCAACTCGCGGAGGGGATCGAGGACGGTTTGTCCTACCAGACGCTGCTCGGCGTAACGGGCTCGGGCAAGACGTTCACGATGGCCAACGTCATCGCCCGGCTCGGCCGTCCCGCGATCGTCTTCGCGCCGAACAAGACGCTCGCCGCGCAGCTCTACTCGGAGTTTCGCGAGTTTTTTCCGCGTAATGCGGTCGAGTACTTCGTTTCGTACTACGACTACTACCAGCCGGAAGCGTATGTGCCGCAGCGTGACTTGTTCATCGAAAAGGACTCGTCGATCAACGAGCACATCGAGCAGATGCGGCTGTCGGCCACCAAGAGCTTGATGGAGCGGCGTGACGTGGTGATCGTCGCGACCGTGTCGGCCATTTACGGTATCGGCAACCCAAGCGAGTACCACCAGATGATCTTGACGCTGCGCACGGGCGACAAGATCGGTCAGCGCGACGTCATCGCGCGGTTGATCGCGATGCAGTACAACCGCAACGAGGCCGATTTCCAGCGGGGCGCGTTCCGGGTGCGCGGCGATACGATCGACGTGTTTCCGGCCGAACATGCCGAGATGGCGCTGCGCATCGAGCTGTTCGACGACGAGGTCGAGTCGCTGCAGTTGTTCGATCCGCTGACCGGGCGCGTGCGGCAAAAGATCCCGCGCTTTACGGTGTACCCGTCGTCGCACTACGTGACGCCGCGGGAAACCGTCATGCGCGCCGTCGAGACGATCAAGGCCGAGCTGCGCGAGCGCCTCGAGTTTTTCCATAGCGAAGGCAAGCTCGTCGAAGCGCAGCGTCTCGAGCAACGCACGCGTTTCGATCTGGAAATGTTGCAGGAGCTCGGCTTTTGCAAGGGCATCGAGAACTACTCGCGCCATTTCTCGGGCGCCGCGCCCGGCGAGCCGCCGCCGACGCTCGTCGATTACCTGCCGCTCGATGCGTTGATGTTGCTCGACGAATCGCATGTGTTGATCGGGCAACTGAACGCCATGTACAACGGCGACCGCTCGCGCAAGGAAAATCTCGTGCAATACGGCTTTCGGCTGCCGTCGGCGCTGGACAATCGGCCGCTGAAGTTCCCCGAGTTCGAGCGCAAGATGCGCCAGGCGGTGTTCGTTTCCGCCACGCCGGCCGACTACGAGAAAAAGCAGACGGGACAGGTCGTCGAGCAGGTGGTGCGTCCGACGGGCTTGGTCGATCCGCTCGTGCAGGTGCGTCCGGCCACGTCGCAGGTCGACGACGTCCTGAGCGAGATCAACGCGCGCGTGGCCGTCAACGAACGCGTGCTCGTCACCGTGTTGACCAAGCGTATGGCCGAGCAGTTGACGGAGTTTCTCGCCGACCATGGCGTGAAGGTGCGCTACTTGCATAGCGACATCGATACGGTCGAGCGCGTCGAGATCATCCGCGATTTGCGGCTGGGCGCATTCGACGTGCTAGTGGGCATCAACTTGTTGCGCGAGGGGCTCGACATCCCGGAGGTTTCGCTCGTCGCGATCCTCGATGCGGACAAGGAAGGTTTCCTGCGCGCCGAACGCTCGCTGATACAAACGATCGGTCGCGCCGCGCGTAACGTCCACGGCACCGCGATTCTATACGGCGACCGCATTACCGATTCGATGCGTCGCGCGATCGACGAGACCGAGCGGCGGCGCGCCAAGCAGATCGCCTATAACGAACGCATGGGCATTACTCCGCGCGGCGTCGTCAAGCGCATCAAAGACATCATCGACGGTGTCTATAACGCCGATGACGCCCGCGCCGAACTCAAAGAAATGCAGCAGCGCGCGAAATTCGAGGATATGTCGGAGAGGGAACTGGCCAAAGAGATCAAGCGGCTGGAAAAGCAGATGATGGAGCACGCCAAGAATCTCGAATTCGAAAAGGCCGCGGCCGCGCGCGATCAATTGGCCGTGCTACGCGAGCGGGCGTTCGGCGCGAACGTGGGCGATTCGGTCACGGGCGCGAGCTAATTCATTCGGCGGGCAGGGCAGGGGCGACCCCATGCGCGCAAGGGTCGCTTTGTCTTAACGATGCCATTCGTGTACACTTAGCGCTGATTGATAATCGTTCGCATTTGCGTTTGTGTTCGTGTTTCTCGTCCTTTCTCGTGGCGCTTCATTGGCTCGCGATTCGGTTGAATGGGGTGCATGAACGCGCCGGCGGCGAACGGGTAGGCGGCTCTCGGCGAAGCGCGGCGCGCGGCGTCGTTGAATATTTCGATTAGTTAAAGAAAAAGAGGAGTTTTCGATGCAGCGTTCCACCTGGATGAAGAGCGGCGTGGCGGTCGTGGCGGCGTTGGCCGCAATGGTCGCGTCGGCGGCCGAGTATCCGATCGGCAAGCCCCAGGTTCAGGGCGGCATGGAAATCGGCGCGGTCTACTTGCAGCCGATTACGATGGATCCGGAAGGGATGATGCGCAAGGCGTCGGATTCCGACGTTCACCTCGAGGCCGACATCCATGCGGTCAAAAAGAATCCCACGGGATTCGCGGAAGGCGATTGGATGCCTTATCTGCAGGTTCACTACGAACTGAAGAAGGCGGGTGGCGCACAGTCGATCAAGGGCGATTTGATGCCGATGGTGGCCGATGATGGCCCGCATTACGGCGACAACGTCAAGCTGGCGGGTCCTGGCAAATACCATTTGACGATCGTCGTCGAGCCGCCCATGCAAACGGGCCACATGGCGTTTGGCCGCCATATCGACAAAGAAACCGGTGTGGGTCCCTGGTTCAAGCCGATCACGTTGCAGTACGACTTCACGTTCGCCGGTATCGGCAAGAAGGGCGGCTATTAAGCCGCATGGCTCGAGTTAGGGGAGCGAAAGCATGAATTTGCATTTGAAAGTCGCGCTGGCCTGTTCGCTTGCCGTCGCATGCATCTCGGTGCAGGCGGCGGACGATGCGGTCACCGTCAAGCTGGAAATGGCCGACGGCAAGCTGACGCCCGCGCGCATCGAGGTGCCCGCGGGCAAGCGCATCCGCATCGAAGTGCGCAACACCGGCAAGGGCGCCGCCGAGTTCGAAAGCGTCCAGCTGCGAAAGGAAAAGGTCCTCGCGCCGGGCGCTGAGTCGGTCGTGGTGGTCGCTCCCCCGTCGCCGGGCGAGTACAAGTTTTTCGACGATTTTCATCAAGCGGCGCAAGGCGTCATCGTCGTGAAGTAGCGGTTTTTGCGCGCGGCCGTCGAACGTCGTGCGCGCGGAGAGCATCAGATGGGCCAAGTATTGTTCGTCGTATGGCGCGAGAGCGTCGAGGCTTTGCTTGTCGTAGGCATTCTGTACGCGTGGCTGAAGAATGGCGACACCGACGCGCGGCGCGGGTTGCCGTATCTGTGGGCGGGTGTCGGCGCCGGCATGCTCGCGGCCGTGGCCCTCGGTGCGGCGCTCGTGGGGTTTAGCGAATTCCTTTCGGGCGACGCCGCCGACTACTTCCAGATAGGTATGGTGCTCGTCGCGTGCGTGTTGATCGTGCAGATGGTGCTCTGGATGAAGCGCCACGGTCGCACGCTCAAGCGCGACATGGAGCGCACGCTGCAGGAGCGCACGCGCGACGGCAACGGTTGGGGCGTCGCCGTGCTCGTCGCTTTGGCGATTGCGCGAGAAGGGAGCGAGACGGTCATCTTCCTCTACGGGCTCGGTTTTGGGCAGTCGGGGCATGTGAGCGAAAGCGACGTGCTCGCCATTGCACTCGGGCTCGGTCTCGCATTCCTGACGTTCTACATCCTGCAACTGGGCGGCCGCATTTTCTCGTGGCGTCGCTTTTTCCGCGTCACCGAAATCATGCTGTTGCTGCTCGGCGCCGGCCTGCTGCAAACGGGCGTGGACAAGTTGATCGACAAAGAAATCCTGCCGCTCGGCATCTCGCAGGTATGGAATAGTGCTGCGATCCTCGACGATTCGGGCACCGTGGGTTCGCTGGTCGCAACGCTTACGGGCTATCGCGCGCATCCGTCTCTCACTAATCTCGTCGTCTATGCGTTGTACTGGCTCGTGGTCGGTTGGCTTGCGCGGCGCGCCGGTCGTCTGCCGGCCGCGCAAGCAGGGCGGACCGCATGAGTACGACGGCACTGTCCGGCGCCGGTGCTGGGCGGCTTGCCCGCGTCGGTGCATGGATGCAGCGCAATGGCGCAACGATTCGCGCGATTCAATGGACCGTCGTCGCGGTCTACGCCTTCCTCATCATCGTGCCCGCGTGCTTGCCGCTGCCCGATCATGCCGCGCATCTCTGGAACAATCTGACGTTGGCGGCCCAGTTCGTGTTTTGGGGCATCTGGTGGCCGTTCGTGCTGCTCTCGGTGGTCTTGCTTGGCCGCGTATGGTGCGGCGTGCTGTGCCCGGAAGGCGCTTTGGCGGAGTTCGCGAGCCGTCACGGCCGGGGGCGGGCGATTCCGAGGTGGATGCGGTGGGGTGGCTGGCCATTCGTTGCGTTCGGCTTGACGACGATTTATGGCCAAATGGTCAGCGTCTATCAGTATCCGCGGGCCGTCCTGCTCGTATTGGGAGGGTCCACGTTGGCGGCGATGGTGATCGGCTTCCTGTATGGACGCGATAAACGCATCTGGTGTCGTTATCTATGTCCCGTCAACGGCGTATTTTCACTGCTGGCGCGTCTTGCGCCGTTTCACTATCGGGTGGACGAGGCCGCATGGCGGCGCTCATACACCGAGGGCGAGCGCGGTCATCGCGTCATCCCGATCAACTGCGCGCCCCTGGTTCCGTTGAGAAGCATGAAGGGGGCGGCGGCCTGCCATATGTGCGGCCGTTGCAGCGGCCATCGCGATGCGATTGCGCTGTCGTGGCGCTCGCCTTCGCAGGAAGTCGTGGAACTCGGGCGCGATGCCGCTAACGGCTGGGACACGGCGCTCATTTTGTACGGTCTGCTCGGCATTGCCATCGGCGCGTTTCACTGGACGGTGAGCCCGTGGTTCATCGACCTCAAGCAATGGCTCGCGACCTGGCTCGTCGACCATGACGTGACGTGGATGCTCGATACCAACGCGCCGTGGTTCATCTTTACGCATTACCCCGATCAGAACGACGTATTTTCTTGGCTCGACGGCACCTTGCTGGTCGGCTACATCTTGGCGACGGCGCTCGTGTACGGCACCACGCTGCTGGCCTTGCTGGCGGTGGGCACACGTGTACTCGGTAGGTTCGATCGCGTGCGATTGCACCACCTCGCGCAGGCGCTTATCCCCGTTGCCGGAACGGGTGTGTTCCTGGGATTGTCCGCTACGACATTGTCATTGCTGCGAGCTGAGCATGTTCCGCTCGATTGGGCGTCCACCGTTCGAATTGGCGTACTGGCAATCGCGAATGTGTGGAGCGCACGACTTGCATGGGGCATTACGGGTCGATATACGTTGCGCGTTGTCGCTCGCGTGGGTGCGATGACCTGCTTCGTCGCCGCGCTGGCGGTGGCTGACAGCGCGTGGTGGTTGATGTTCTGGGGCTTTACACGATAGGGATGTTACCGGGCGTTGCGTGTGAACGCGATCGATGCGCCGCAGACGCCTCGTCGGGAGGCCGGCCGATGCCTGGGCAGCAGGGTGGGCGAACGGAAACGAAAGAAGTAAAGAAAGAAGTAAAAGAAGCGAAAGCGCGAGCGGCTCCGCTCCCTAGCAGGGGGGCAGCAGGGGGCGAGACCGAGCCCGACTACAACGAGCGATAAGAAATCGCCCTCCCAAAAAAACGGCATGGCTGGCTGCAACGTAGCTGAAAACTGCGCACGAAGGGGTCTAGACTCGCGTGCTTGCCGTTGCGCTGGCTACTGCCTAACACCTCTCGAGGAGGTGGTCCCCACAATACCCGGTACTTACTTCGTCAAAATGAGCTTGCCGAGCCGCGTTTGGCGCAACTGATACCGCTCGCCATTGTGAGCGATAAAGACGAGATGTTGGCCTTGCAATAGGTGATCGCTCGAAAGTGTGCGTTCCGTTTTCTCCGCGCTGTGCGCGGGCTGACCTGCCGTTTCACGGTGTTGTTCGTGATGTGTGCCGGTTCGCGGCGTGACGAGCGCTGCAGTCGATCGGTTTGCCGAGCGCGGACGCGCCGAGCCGCTAGTGGACGTTTTCAACGTTAACACAGGCTGCCGAGTGGGTTCGCTCATGCTCTTCGCATTTGATAGTAGATTCGATGAGATGAATTATAAATGAGAATCATTATCGATTGCAAAAAAACAAATTCATTGAGATAGAGCATTGATAGGGCGCGGCCATCGGAAGCGATGGCCGTATCCCGGAGCGATCCGCGCTGCCCGTCGCTTCAGTGAAGCGCGTCGGGTCGTTGCGGTGTGCGGGAATATTCCCGAATGAGGCGCACGGTGTCGATGTCGGCTTCCCGGTACGCCGATTTGACGATCTCGCTGGTTTGCCGGGCGTCTTCGGTATCGGGTATGGGCAGCGTCGTCTCGTACTCGAACCGCAGAAACAGTTGCAGTGCGTCCGGTTGCTCGATCGTCATCGTGAGCGAGCCGCCAACATAAGCTTCCGTCGCGAGAATGTCGTAGCGCACGCGCTCATGCGGCGTAAGCGTCACGCGATCGTGCACGGTCGCATGGCCGTAGTGCAACTCGCGCTCGAGCGTATCGCCGGTGTGCGACAGAATCGTGCAACTGTCGAGTCCCAGCACGAAGAGTTGGGGTTGCTCGGCGCGCAGCACGAGACCCTCCCACAGCTGCTCGCGCGTCAGCGTTTCCGCAAGCGGGTTGAGCGGATCGTTGACCTGAACGAGGTGTTCGAAATTCAAGTGATGTTCCTTCTGCTGTCAAATACAACGGGCAGGCAGCTTACGCGTCGTCGGGCATCGCAGGCAACGTGGTGGCGAGCCCCGTGTTGATCTCGATCGGGCGGGTCAAGATCTTATGAACGGGACACGCGTTCGCGATCTGCAGCAGCCGCTCCCGTTGTTCATCCGTGAGTTCACCCTGCAGGACGATTTTGCGATCGATCGTCGAGCCCTGGTCGCCGGTTTTCATCGATAGCGACACCTGCACGCCCGCGAGCGGCCAGCCCTTGCGCTGCGCATACATTTTCAACGTAATGGACGTGCATGCACCCAATCCGGAAAGCAAGAGCGATACCGGCGTGGGTGCGCGGTCGCCGCCGCCCAGCGCGGTGGGTTCGTCGGCGTGCCATAAGTGATGGGCGCCGTCGTCGAAGTCGACTTGATAGTTAACCGCACCGATGGTTGCCGTGACAACGCGCTCGCTCATGCACATCCTCCTGGAAAGTGCGCCGTCCGATCGATCTGTTTGCCTGTTCCGGCGGCGCGAGCGGCTATTGTGACGCAATTCGCGGCCGTCCGTGCCGCGGTGCGGTCGGTCCACGAGCGGTGCGGGCGGTTGCCGCTTCAATGAGCGATCTGGCCCATCCGTCCGGCTTGATAGTCGACGATGGCTTGGCGGATCTCGTCTTCCGTGTTCATGACGAAGGGGCCGTGCCGCACGACCTGCTCATTCAACGGCACGCCGCCGATCAGCAGCACGTCGAGTCGATCCGCGCCCGCGGTCAGCGTAACGGCATCGCCGTCATCGCCGAAGACCACCATCCGTTGCGCGCCGATTTCGCGCTGTTCGTCGCCGTAGCGTCCGGCGCCGTTCAGCGCATATGCAAAGACGCGATAAGTGCTCGGCACCGGCTGCGTGATCGATGCGCCCGGCTCGAGCGTGAAATGTTGGTACAGGATGGGCGTGCGCGTTTCGATCACCGCTTTGACACCGAGCGCTTCGCCTGCGATGACTCTGACGCTGATTTTGCCGTCGCTGCTTCTCGCCATCGGGATGCGCTCTGCAGGAATTTCCTGATAGCGTGGCTCGATCATCTTGTCCCTTCGCGGCAAGTTCACCCACAACTGCAATCCATGTACGCGGCCGCCTGCGCGAACGAACGCGGGGTCCGGCATTTCGCTGTGCACGACGCCGGCGCCGGCCGTCATCCACTGCACGTCGCCGGGACGAAGCACGCCGCGATGGCCTGCGGAATCTCGATGCGCGAAACTGCCTTCGAGCAAGTACGTGACGGTTTCGAAGCCACGATGCGGATGATCGGGCGCGCCCTTCGCTTGGCCGGGCGCGTAGTCGACGGGACCCATTTCGTCGAGCAGGAGGAACGGATCGAAGTCCGATAACATGCGGGTCGGGAACGGCCGATGAACGACGAAACCGCCTCCCTCGACCGTGCGAGTAGCTGCGATGGTGTGGCGGATCGTGCGGGATGTGGCCATGAACGATGGTCCTCGGTGAAACGCGCGTGCGTTGGGTGAGCGGGTGAGGTCTATTATATGAACCGGTGCGCGCGCGTTTTAGCCGTAGCCGCAGCAATGGATTGTCCTACCGTTGGAACGATGACATGCAACTAGATTCGCAAAATCTCAATGACTTGATGTACTTCGCGCAAGTCGTCGAACACGGTGGGTTTTCGGCTGCCGAGCGCGTGCTGGGCATTTCCAAATCCCGGCTGTCGCGGCGCGTGGCCGAACTCGAAACGTCGATCGGCGTGCGCTTGCTTCAACGCTCCACGCGCAAGCTTTCGCTGACGGAGGCAGGCGAGCGCTTCTTTCGGCATTGCCAAGTCATGCTTGCCGAAGCGCAAGCGGCGATGAACGCCGTGCAAGAGCTACGCTCGGCGCCGCGAGGCACTGTGCGCGTGAGCGTTCCCGTGACGGTATCGCAAACGATCCTCTCCAATATCCTTCCCGAATTCCTGCTGCGCTATCCCGAGGTTCGCGTCTCCATCCGTGTGACCAATCGCGTCATCGATCTTTACGAAGATTCGATCGACGTGGCGCTGCGTGTGCGCTCCGATCCGCCGGACAACGCGAACATCGTCGTACGGCCGTTGTGGCGCACTCAGCAGTTACTGGTTGGTGCGCCCAGTCTCCTGAGCCAACATGCGCCGCCCGTTGCGCCGGCCGATTTGGGGCGCTTCGAGACGCTCGACACGCCTAGCGCGGATGGTCGTCACGTCTTTACCCTCATCGCGCCCGACGGGCACCGGCACGTTCACGAGCACGAGCCGCGTCTCGTGACGGCCGACTTGTCGACGATACGAGAGGCGGTGCTGGACGGGATCGGCATCGCTGCGCTGCCCGAAATGATGTACGGTGCGGCCTTGCGCGCGGGCCAGCTCTCCCCCGTCATGCCGGGATGGACGCTGCCGACGCCGCAGCTTTTTGCCGTGTTCGTATCGCGGCAGGGCATGGTGCCGGCGGTGCGTGCATTCGTCGACTATCTCGTCGAAAAGCTCGATGAGAACACGCACAAAATGGCCGAGTGCCCGACTCGCGAGCAATTCAAGGCCGCGCAATTGGCGAGCATGGCCGTGCCGGCGGCGCTGCCCGAGCCGGCCCGTTGATGAACCGAGCACTCGGGCGCATCGTTTTTGCCATTTAATCTGCGCTGACGATCAGTAGTTTCAATGGCCGCTGTCTTGTAGCGTCGAGCGGGCCGATCTATAGTGAAGTGCCTTCGCGTTGGGGTGTCCAATGCGAAACCAGACGGCTGCTTTTATAGCAAGCCGGATAGGGCTGAAAGCGTGGTCCGTACACGGTACGGCGATCGCATGCGGTGCTCGAGCCAGTCCGATGGCCAACGAGCCCGCCGCCCGAAGGCGCTGCGTGCGCGCAAAAAAAGGCCCTCATCGCCCGATGGGGGCCTTTTACTTCACATCCCCGCTTCTTCGCCTCAGCCACATCGTGGCGGGCGATCCGCATGATCGCGCTCGATCACATGTTCGGCTGCTAAAAACATGGCCCGCACAGCCGCTGCATAGGAGGGAGGCGCCGGCCGTCGATCAATCGTCGTCGAGCCCGAACGTGAAAGCTTGTTCGTACGAGACGCGTATCGGGGCACCGTCTTCATCGTAGGGGCGGCACGCACTTTCGCGCAGCGCTTGCATCGCTGCATCGTCTAGCCGTGAAAAACCGCTGCTTTTGGCGAGTGTGATGTTGTCGATCGCGCCGGTCGTATCGATGATGAACCGCACAGTTGCAGTCCCGGTTTCCTCGCGTCGCTTGGACAATTCCGGGTACGACGGTTTGACGATGCGGCAGTCAGCGCGCTCGACATGCTTCGGCGCAGCCAATGCGATCGTCTCCCGTGCAGCGGACGCTGCTGCTGCGTTCATCGACGCCGATTCGGGCCGGTGAGCGGCATTCACGGCACTCGCGGGGCCAGCGTTCGCGGCGGCCTGCGCGGTCTGCCGGGTGGTTTGGTCTGGCGGCGCGGCTGCCGCTTGTGCGACGGGGTGGGGCGCGGCATCGACCGCCCGTCGAACCGCCGTGACGGGAGCGTGCCGTGGCCCTCCGTGTTGCGCTGAGGGGCTTTCCGTCTGAATTTGCTGCGTTCGGGCGGCTTGCTCGGAAACGGGGGGCGCGAGTGTGCGGCCCGCATTGCGGCTCGGCGCGGGCGTGAGCAACTGAGCCATCATGGCCGTGGACTGCAACCGCCGTGGAGCCGGTATGTTGGTGTGCGTCGCCAGGACGGCGAACAGCGCCGCGTGGGCGAGCGCCACGAAGACGAAAGCGGGGACGATGCGCGAATGGGGGAACATGCCAAAAACGCGACAGGCTCAAAGCCGGCAAGCAAGGAAGGAAGCTTGCATCTTATCGCGAACGTCGTGCGACGCTGCATCCGCAATTGGCCGGATGATGTCGATGCCAATGCCAACTAAGGGCGGCAGATCAGCCAGGAAATGCACACCGTCGCAACGAAACCGATAAGCAATTCCATCTCGAACTCCTAGCGCGAAACGGGCGGCTGCTGGCGGTAGCGAACTGGCGTGCCGATAGGGGGAAGCGGGAGAGCGCGTGGCCGCGTGCTTAAGCCGCTTTGCGCTCGTAAAACGTTACCTGAACGGGTTGAGCCGGGGCTTGCCGCTCGGCGCCGCATTGGCTTTCGCAAACGCCGCACTGGGCCATCACTTCACGTACCGACTGCTCGCACCTGCCGCAGCAGGTCGCCACGCCGAGCTCGAACTGCAATTCTTCGAATGTGTCGGCCCCGTCCGCGATGGCTGCGCGGATCTTGCGGTCGGATACGGACTTGCATACGCAGACGATCATGGCTCGGTAACAGCAAAACGTTAATGCGAACTATTATCATTACGTTTCCTTCGCTTGGCAAGCACCACGTCCAAGTTTTTGTACCAATCGAGCAACGTTGCGTGATCGTGACGGACCCTAATTTAAAACCGAAAAAAGGCGAGCGGACGTGCGGATTTAACGTCGCAGCGCCCGCGACGCACGTCCGGCAGGAGGAGGCCGCGCTTAGGCGGCGGCGGGATTGCCGTGCGGGATCGGATGGGTGCCGATCGTCACGCGTTCGACCGATGTATTCAGCCCGAGCAGCGTCGATGCGAGCCTGTGCAAGTGCGCTCCATCGCCGGTCGAACACAGTCGCGGCGGCGGCGCAAGCTGTTCGGCGGGCGCGCGTAGAGCGTTCGTATCGAGCACGCGCTCGAGTTGCCTCGCGATGGCCACACTGGTATCGATGAGGGCCAGCCGCGACCCGGCGATCTCACGTATCGGGGTGTCGAGAAACGGGTAGTGCGTGCAACCCAGCACGAGCGTATCCGCCCCGGCTGTCAGCATCGGCTCGATATAGCTCGCAAGCAACGTCCGTACTGCGGGCGTGTCGGTTTCGCATCGCTCGACGGCTTCCACGAGGCCGTGCCCCGGTTGGCAAATGAACCGGCAATCGGATGCATAACGCTCGATCAACGCACGGAAGCGCTCGCTGCGCAGCGTGACCTGTGTCGCCAGCACCCCCGCGATGCGCGAGGCCGATTGACTGGCCGCAGGCTTGATGCCGGGCTCGACGCCGATGATCGGGATCGATAACTGCGCGCGCGCAAGCGCGATCGATTCGGCCGTTGCCGTATTGCAGGCGACGACAAGCGCCTTGGCCCCTTGCGACACGAGCCATTTGCCGATCGCGAGCGTGCGCGCGGTGATGAACTCGTTGTCGCGCGAGCCGTAGGGCGCATGCTGCGAATCGGCGACATAGAGCAGCGCTTCGTGCGGCAGTAGCGCCCGTACGGCCCGTAGGACCGACAACCCGCCAAGCCCCGAATCGAAAATGCCGATCGGCGCTTGGTTGCCCGGTGAGGCGAGCGCGGAGGAGGGGGATTCGTGCTGAACGTTCATAGCGGGCGGCTCAGACGTATGTCATCGATTCGATCAAGACTCGGACGACGAGCCCATCGCCGATTGCTGGTAGTTCTGGATGCCGACCTTGTCGATCAGATCGAGTTGCGTTTCGAGCCAATCGATGTGCTCTTCGGTGTCGTCGAGGATCGTCGAGAAAATGCCGCGGGAGACGAAATCGCGAACCGATTCGCAATAGGCGATCGCTTCCTTGCAGGTTGCCTGCGAACCTTGTTCGAGCTTCAAATCGCACTCGAGGATTTCTTTCGTTTCTTCGCCGATCAAGAGCTTGTGCAAGTCTTGGAGATTGGGCAGGCCGTCGAGCATGAAGATGCGCTCGATCAACATGTCGGCATGTTTCATTTCGCCGATCGACTCGTCGTACTCGTGTTTGCCGAGCTTTTCGAGGCCCCAATGCTTGTACATGCGTGCATGCAAGAAGTACTGGTTGATCGCCGTGAGTTCGTTTTTCAGTTGCGCGTTCAGGTATTCGATGACTTTGGTGTCGCCTTGCATGTCCGTTCCTTCATGTGGGCTATGTCTGTTGAACGCCAACGATAAACGCTCAATCCGTAAAAGCCAAGGTTTGATGCCTTGCGCTGGCCAAGCGGCCAAGTGCGCCATCGAAAAAGCCGGGAATTGCCCCGGCTTTCCTCGTCAAGCATCCGCCTTCTCTTTCGAGATAGGCCGCTTACGCCGTGACGACCGGGAGCTTGCCGATTTTGGCTTGCCACTCCTTCGGACCCGTTTGGTGCACCGACGTGCCGGTCGAATCGACGGCGACCGTCACCGGCATATCGGCGACATCGAACTCGTAGATGGCTTCCATCCCGAGATCTTCGAACGCGAGCACCTTCGCGCCGCGAATCGCCTTCGACACGAGGTAGGCCGCGCCGCCCACTGCCATCAGGTAGGCCGCTTTATGCTTCTTGATCGCGTCGATGGCGACGGGGCCGCGCTCGGCCTTGCCGACCATCGAGATGAGCCCCGTTTGCGCGAGCATCATCTCGGTGAACTTGTCCATGCGCGTGGCCGTGGTCGGGCCAGCCGGGCCCACCACTTCGTCGCGGACCGGATCGACCGGGCCGACGTAATAGATCACGCGATTCGTGAAGTCGACCGGCAGCTTTTCGCCCTTGACCAGCATGTCGGCGATGCGCTTGTGCGCCGCGTCGCGCCCGGTCAGCATCTTGCCCGACAGCAGCAGCGTTTGCCCCGGCTTCCAGCTCGCGACTTCTTCCGGCGTGAGCGTGTTCAAATCGACGCGCTTGCTCGTTTCCGTGTTCGGCTGCCAATGCACCTTCGGCCAAGCGTCGAGCGGTGGCGCTTCCAGATGGGCCGCGCCCGTGCCGTCGAGCGTGAAGTGCGCATGGCGCGTCGCCGCGCAGTTCGGGATGATGGCGATCGGTTTGGACGCCGCGTGCGTGGGCGCTGCCATGATCTTCACATCGAGCACCGTTGCCAAACCGCCGAGGCCCTGTGCGCCGATACCGAGCGCGTTTACTTTTTCGTGCAGCTCGACGCGCAGCTCTTCGATCCAATCGCGCGGGCCGCGCGCGATGATGTCCTGGATGTCGATGGGATCCATCAGCGATTCCTTGGCCATCAGCATCGCCTTCTCGGCCGTGCCGCCGATGCCGATGCCGAGCATGCCGGGCGGGCACCAGCCCGCGCCCATCGTCGGCACCGTCTTCAGGACCCAATCGACGATCGAATCGGATGGGTTCAGCATCGCGAACTTCGACTTGTTTTCCGAGCCGCCGCCTTTGGCTGCGACCTGCACGTCGACCTTGTCGCCTGGCACGATCTCATAGTGGATGACGGCCGGCGTATTGTCCTTCGTGTTCTTGCGGGCGCCTTCGGGCGGATTGACGATCGAGGCGCGCAACACGTTGTCGGGATTCAGATAGCCCCGGCGCACCCCTTCGTTGACCATGTCGGTCACGCTCATCGTGGCCGCGCCGGTCTCGCTGCCCCAGCGCACGTCCATGCCGATCTTCAAAAAGACCGTGACGATGCCCGTGTCCTGACAGATGGGCCGGTGGCCTTCGGCGCACATGCGGCTGTTCGTCAGGATCTGCGCGATCGCGTCTTTCGCGGCGGGGCTTTGTTCGAGCTCGTACGCACGCCCGAGCGCCTGGATGTAGTCGAGCGGATGGTAGTAGCTGATGTACTGCAGCGCGTCGGCGACGCTCTGGATGAGGTCTTCCTGTTTGATGACTGTCATGGCTAGGTGCTGTGGGGACGGAGCGGCAAGTCGAAACAATCGCACTTTTCAGAGCGCCGGAAGGGCTTTGAAAGCGCGCAAAAAATCGCGCTATTGTACCGCGCTGCGCAAGCGGCCGTCCCACCGCTCCGCTCGGCGAGCTTCTCTCAGGGGGCGATGGGAGGCGAGCGCTTGAGGTTGACGCTCGCGATCGCAATGCCTGTGACGACGCACGCCAGCGCGATGCCGTGGGCGAGCGTCGGACGCTCGTCCAGGAACACGATGCCGTAGGCCGCCGCTGCGATCGGCAGGACGGCGCTGAAGACGCCCGCGAGCGAGCCATGCACGTGGCGGATGCCCTTCATCCATAGCCAAAAGGAGAAGATGCTGGCCGAAAGCCCATACCAGAGCGTCAACGCCCAGATGCCGGACGGCACGGCCCGATAGTCGAAGACGGCCAGCGCTTTGATGCCGAGCGGCAGCATCAGCAAAAACCCGAACAGATGCGTGTAGGCGCAAATATCGATGGCGGCGAGCGTTTGCGTGAGCCGCCGCGACAAAATGACATAGAGGGATTCGCAGCAGACGGCGCCGAGCACCATGAGGTTGCCGATCAGCGATCCGGCTGGGGAGGCTGCCCCCTCCGATGCCTGCGTGTGGGACAGATTGACCGCGACGATGCCGACCATTGCAAGCACGATCGACGCAACTGCGCGCAGGTTGGGCCGTTCGCCGAGGAACGCCCACGCGAACAGCGCGACGACGGCGGGGATGGTGCTCGTGATGACGCCGGCGGCGACGGCGCTCGTTCGCGCCACGCCGCTCAGCATGAGCAGCGTAAACCCGAATGTACCGAACAGCGCTTGTAGAAACAAATTGAGCCATTCGCCGCGCGCGACCTGTCGCATCTTCGATGGCAGCAGCAGCGGCCAGAGCACGGCGAGCGCAATGACGAAGCGCAGCAGCGCGAACACGAGCACGGGGACGAAAGCGACGATCGACTTGCCGATGCCGACGTTGCTGCCGACGAGCAGCATCGCGGCGATGAGGAACCAGGCGTATCGATTCAAGCTGTAACCCAAGCGGAAAGTTCGGCTAGCATTGTAGGGGTATGCGTGTGGCAGCGTAAACCCGCAGGAGGCTGCGGAGCGAGGCCCCGCAACGCGCTCCGCGGTCTACCGAACCGTCCGAACGGTCTATGGCGCGCACTGTAAGTAGCCGGTAAGTTGTTGCCTTTACTGTGCGGTGACTACTATCGGAGCGGGATGCGGCGCCTCGTGTCGTATTGGGTGGTGAGCGGCGCTGACGGCGCCGGTCCGGGCCGAATACTGCGCCATTGCGCCCGTCTTCGTTGCGATGCGGCATTCATGCTTTCTCGCGCGGCTTTGCGGCATGCGTTCGCTGCCGAAACCGGCCGGCGCCGGATTCAGATTTCATCTTGTCCATAAGGGAGTTGTCGATGTCTGCGATTGAATCTGTTCTTCACGAAAGTCGGGTGTTCGCGCCGTCCGCGGAAAGCGTGGCCGGGGCGACGATTTCGGGAATGGACGCATACCGGGCGCTGATGGCCGAGGCCGAGCGGGATTACGACGGCTTTTGGGCGAAGCTCGCGCGCGAGACGCTCACCTGGCGCAAGCCGTTCACCAAGGTGCTCGACGAAACGAATGCGCCGTTTTACACGTGGTTCGAGGACGGCGACCTGAACGCGTCGTACAACTGCCTGGACCGCCATGTCGAAGCGGGCAACGGCGAGCGCACGGCGATCGTCTTCGAGGCCGACGACGGCGCCGTCACGCGCGTCACGTACCACGACTTGTTGCAACGCGTTTGCCGCTTCGCCAATGTGCTCAAGCGGCGCGGCGTGAAGAAGGGCGATCGCGTCGTCATCTATATGCCGATGTCGATCGAAGGCGTCATTGCGATGCAGGCTTGCGCGCGTATCGGTGCGCCGCATTCGGTCGTGTTCGGTGGGTTTTCGTCGAAGTCGCTCAACGAGCGGCTCGTGGACGTCGGCGCGGTTGCGCTCGTCCCGGCCGACGAGCAGATGCGCGGCGGCAAGGCTCTGCCGCTCAAAGCGATCGCCGACGAAGCGCTTGCGATGGGCGGGTGCGAAGCCGTCAAGAGCGTGATCGTCTATCGCCGCACCGGCGGCAAGGTCGAGTGGAATGCATCGCGCGACATCTGGATGCACGAGGCTGTCGCGCAGGAAGCCGATACCTGCGAGCCGGAATGGGTCGGTGCGGAGCATCCCTTGTTCGTGCTCTATACGTCGGGCTCGACGGGCAAACCCAAGGGCGTGCAGCACAGCACGGGCGGCTACCTCTTGTGGGCCGCGCAGACCATCAAATGGACGTTCGACTGGAAGCCGTCGGACGTGTTCTGGTGCACGGCCGATATCGGCTGGGTCACGGGCCACACGTACATCACCTATGGGCCGCTTGCGCTCGGCGCGACGCAGGTCGTGTTCGAAGGCGTGCCGACCTACCCCGACGGCGGCCGCTTCTGGAACATGATCGAGAAGCACAAGGTCAGCATCTTCTATACGGCGCCCACGGCCATCCGTTCGCTGATCAAGATCGCGGAGGCCGACGCCAAGGTGCATCCGAAGAGCTACGACTTGTCGAGCTTGCGCATTCTCGGAACCGTCGGCGAGCCGATCAATCCCGAAGCGTGGATCTGGTATCACGAGCAAGTGGGCGGTGCGCGCTGTCCCGTGATCGACACTTGGTGGCAGACGGAAACGGGCGGGCACATGATAGCGCCGATGCCTGGCGCAACGCCGCTCGTGCCGGGCTCCTGCACCTTGCCGCTGCCGGGCATCATGGCGGCGATCGTCGACGAGACGGGGCAGGACGTGCCGAACGGGCAGGGCGGCATTCTCGTCGTGAAGCGGCCGTGGCCGGCGATGCTGCGCACCGTCTGGGGCGACCCCGAACGTTTCAAGAAGAGCTATTTCCCGGAGGAGCTCGGCGGGAAGCTCTATCTTGCCGGCGATGGCTCGGTGCGTGACAAGGAAACGGGCTACTTCACGATCATGGGCCGCATCGACGACGTCCTGAACGTCTCGGGCCACCGCTTGGGGACGATGGAGATCGAGTCGGCGCTGGTGTCCAACCCGATGGTTGCCGAAGCGGCCGTGGTGGGCCGTCCCGACGATACGACCGGGGAAGCCGTCGTCGCATTCGTCGTGCTCAAGCGGCCGCGTCCGGAAGGCGAGGAGGCAATCAAGCTCGCCAACGAGTTGCGTGCTTGGGTGGGCAAGGAGATCGGGCCGATCGCGAAGCCCAAGGACGTGCGCTTCGGCGAGAACCTGCCGAAGACTCGCTCCGGCAAGATCATGCGGCGCTTGCTGCGCTCGCTGGCCAAGGGCGAAGAGATCACGCAAGACGTCTCGACACTGGAGAATCCCGCGATTCTCGAACAGCTCGCGCAGGTGCGTTGAAGGCGGCGCCGCGCCTGCCCTGGCGGCGCGCGCGGCGCTCCGTTTTAGAGCACTTGCGGCGCGGCGATAGGGGCGCGGCACGGACAATCCCGATTGCCCGTGCCGCGCCTTTTTGATACATAGGCGCATGGCCGTGCCACGCTCCTTCGATCTCATTGCACAAACCAGGCTCGAACCGCCTCCGGTGTCGGGCGCGATGGCCGCCGCCCATCGGCGTTACTGGCGCTTCAATGTGATGTTGATCAGCGTGCTAATGCTGATCGGCTTTGCCGTTTCGTTCGTCGTCCCGCTTTTTGCGCGGACGTTGTCGAGCGTGCGTGTGGCCGGGTTTCGATTGCCGTTCTACCTGGGCGCTCAGGGCGCGATTCTCATTTATCTGCTGCTGATCGTCATCTACATCGTGGCGATGACGCGCGCGGACCAGCGCTTGCGGCGGGCCGCCGATGCCGATGCCGCTGCTGTCATCGATGCTGCGGGCGACGCCACTAAGGACGCCGCACGATGAATCTCGTGAACCGGCTGGTTCGCGCGTATGCGCTCTATACGGTCGGCTTCCTGCTGTTCATCTATGCGATGTGGCGCGTCGAACGCGCGGCGGGACCGGGTGTTTGGGTCGGCTATGTCTTCCTATTCGTGCCGATCGCCGTGTATGCCGTGATCGGCTTGCTGCCGCGCACATCCGATCTGGTCGAATACTACGTGGCGGGGCGGCGCGTGCCCGCGGCATTCAACGGCATGGCGACAGCCGCGGATTGGCTTTCCGCGGCTTCCTTCATTGGCTTGGCCGGCTCAATCTACGCGACAGGCTACGACGGGCTCGCCTATCTGATGGGGTGGACCGGCGGCTACTGCCTCGTTGCGTTCTTGCTTGCGCCCTACGTGCGCAAGCTCGCGCGCTATACGATTCCCGACTTTCTGGGAACACGCTATTCGAGCAACGTCGTGCGAGGCATCGCCGCGATGGCGGCCATTCTGTGTTCGTTCGTTTATCTCGTCGCGCAGATCCAAGGCGTGGGGCTTATCGCGACGCGCTTTATCGGCGTGGACTTTGCGATCGGCATCGCATGCGGGCTGGCCGGCATCCTGGTCTGTTCGTTTCTTGGCGGCATGCGTGCGGTGACATGGACGCAGGTGGCGCAGTACATCATTCTCATCAGCGCCTTCCTGATACCGGTGTCGATGATCGCGCACAAGGAGGGCCTCGGATGGGTGCCGCAGCTGACCTATGGCCGGCTGATGCAGCGCATGGAGAAGCTCGACCGCGCGGTGCGCGACGCGCCTGAAGAGCGCAGCGTACGCGCGGCATACCGCGATCGAGCCGCTAGTATCGACGCGCAAATCGCTGCGTTGCCGGGTTCGTATCTCGACGAGAAGGCGCGGCTCATGCGCGAACTGGACACCCTGCGTCGACGCAATGGGCCGCTCAGGGAGATTCATCAGCGCGAGGCGGCGCTCGAAGCATTTCCGCGCGATGCGCATGCCGCGCGCATCGTTTGGACGCAGTCGCGCGACGATCTGCTCGCGCGCGCGACCGATCCCGTGCCGATGCACGAGCCGTTTCCCGCGGCTAACGAAGGCGAGCGGCGCACTCACGAACGCAATTTCTTGTCGCTATTGCTGTGCTTGTCGCTCGGCACCGCGAGTTTGCCGCACATCCTGACGCGCTATCACACGACGACGTCCGTCGGCTCGGCGCGGCGTTCGGTGGCGTGGACGCTGTTTTTCATCGCGTTGTTCTATGTGAGTGCGCCGGTGCTGGCGGTGCTCATCAAGTACGAGGTATTGACGCATCTCGTGGGCCGGCCGATGTCAGACTGGCCGGCGTGGGTGACGCAGTGGCATCGCGCGGAGCCGGCGCTGCTCAGCATCGGCGACGGGAGCGGCGAGGGCGTGATCCGCTGGTCGGCGATTCGAATGCAACCCGATATGGTGGTGCTGGCGGCGCCGGAAATTGCCGGGTTGCCGTATGTCATCTCCGGCTTGGTTGCGGCGGGGGCATTGGCCGCGGCGTTGTCGACCGCCGATGGTTTGTTGCTGACGATCGCCAATGCGTTATCGCACGACGTCTACTACCACATGGTCGATCCCTCGGCGTCCAGTCAGCGGCGCGTGACGATTTCGAAGATATTGCTGCTGGGCGTGGCGTTGTTCGCTTCGTATGTGGCGTCGCTCAATACGGGGAACATCTTGTTCTTGGTGGGCGCGGCATTTTCTCTTGCGGCGTCGAGCTTTTTCCCCGTGCTCGTGCTTGGCGTGTTTTGGAAGCGCACGACCCAGCGCGGCGCGGTAGCCGGGATGCTCGCGGGGCTAGGCGTATGCGTGTATTACATCGTCTCGACGTATCCGTACTTCCGGCAACTGACGGGGTTCGCGGGGCCGCGATGGTTCGGCATCGATCCGATCAGTTCCGGCGTATTCGGTGTTCCGGCCGGGTTCGTGGCGACGATCGTGGTGAGCTTGCTCGATCGCGCGCCCGATGCTTATACGAAGGCGCTCGTCGATTACATTCGGCATCCGTAAAGGCGCGCTGTTGCACGCGCATTGGATTGCGGTGGAGCGAGGCCGAAGCGCAGACCTGCGACGTCGCTCGCGGGACCGCGCGTGTGCCGAGCGGTCAGGTCAGTAATGTTCCCTTGTGGCTTCTTTTCGGTTAGTCGGTGCAGGGCCGGCTGGCGTTGCGCTGTCGTTGCCCGTAGCCGGTTGCGTGTCCGTGCCGCTTGGTCGACCCGGACGCAGCAACGAGCCGCCTACTGCGCCTGCTGTCGCAGCAAAGATGGCCCCGAACCAAAATGCGACGTGATAGCCGCTATTGAGCGCTGTCGCTGTGCTTGCCGAGGCCTGCATCGCGTCGCTGCGCGCGGCGGCGAGGCTTGCCAGCACCGCGAGGCCGAGCGCGCCGCCCATCATGAATGAAGTGTTGACGATGCCCGATGCGAGGCCGGAATCGCTCGGATCGACGTCGCTCATGGCGGCGAGGAGCATGGGATTGAACGCAATGCCTGCGCCGATGCCGAGCAGGACCATGCCGGGCAACACGTCGAAAGCGAAGGTGCCGTCGACGGGCGCGCGTGCGAACAGCGCTAGACCGCACGCCGCGGTCAGCAGGCCCACTGCAAGCGGAAGACGCAGACCGAAGCGCATGACCACGCGCGCGGACAGGCCGAGCGAAAACAACGCCATGATCAGGTTGGCTGGCAAGAACGCCAAGCCGACTTGCAACGGGCGATAGCCGAGGACGCGCTGCAGATACAGCGCGGAGATGAAGAACCACGCGAACATGGCGGCGGCCCACAACACGCCGACGACGTTGGCCGTCGCGACGTTGCGCAGGCGGAAGAGGGCGAGCGGCATCAACGGGTGGTGTGCGCGTGCTTCGATGGTGAGAAACACGGCCAGCAGCGCGAGTGCCACGAGCAAGAGGCCTAGCGTTTGCGCCGAGGTCCAACCCGCGTCATTGCCATTGACGACGGCGTAGACGGCCAGCATCAGCGAAGCCGTGACGGTCACAGCGCCGGCCACGTCGAGCCGCTCGCCGTGAGCATGGCCGGGCGCCGGCGGCAGGAGGGCCATGCATAGCCCGTAGACGGCGATGCCGATGGGCAGGTTCACGAGAAAGATCCAGTGCCAACTGAGCAGATTCGTCAGCAGGCCGCCGAGCAATACACCGATGCTGCCGCCACCGGCGCAGACGAAGCCGTACACGCCCATCGCTTTGGCTCGTTCGCCGGTCTCGGTGAACAGATTCATGATGAGCGATAGCGAAACGGCGGAGACGACGGCGCCGCCCAAGCCCTGGACGGCGCGGGCGCAGACCAGTAGCGCTTGGGAGTTCGCTAGACCGCAGACGAGGGAGGCCAGTGTGAAGAGCGTGATGCCGCCGAGGAACAGCTTGCGATGGCCGTAGAGATCGCCGAGCCGTCCGCCGAGCAGCAGGCAACCGCCGAACGTGAGCATGTAGGCGTTCACGACCCATACCAGCGACGTTTCGGTGAAGCCGAGGTCTGCGGCGATCGACGGCAATGCCACGTTGACGATCGTGGTGTCGAGCACGATCATGAGGACGCCGAGGCATAGAACGATGAGCGCTAGCCAGCGTTTGTTGCCGTGGATCGAATGCGTCATGGGGAGCTCCCGGGGCGGTGTTCGAGGACGGGTCCGATTCTATGACGAATCCGTTGGGAGGCTAGGCGAAGTGGACTGTTGCAGAGGTGCGAGCGGACCTCGGTTGTGGAACGGAAAGAGCACGTGCGCAGCGCTTCCAGACTCTGCTATAATCCTCGGCTCTCGGAGAGATGGATGAGCGGTTTAAGTCGCACGCCTGGAAAGCGTGTATAGGTTAATAGCCTATCGGGGGTTCGAATCCCCCTCTCTCCGCCAGTCACCACCCAAGTGCTTGAGTAGCTTGGAAAATCCCGATAAATCAAAGGCTTCGATTCCTGTGGTCCACGACGAGTGGTACACAAAGGACTCGGAGAACATGAGAAAAACACCGGGACTGGTGCGCCGAGATGGCACCTACTATGCGCGCAAGCGCGTTCCAAAACTGCTTGTCGATAGTCTTGGCAAGCGTGAGATCAAGATTAGTCTTGAGACCAAGAATCTGGACGAGGCTCGGGCCAAGCTGCCCTGTGTGCTCCTCGAAATCCAGAAGCAAATGGCTGCGGCAAAACAAACTGCTGAAGCCGTTCTGCCGCCCGTGGAAGAGATCAGTCGCGGCGTGCTTGAACAGATTGCACGCGGCTGGTTTAAGCCGCGTTGGGACGCGACGACGGAATCCTTATGGCAACCGCCTCCGCCGGGGGTAACCGCCGAGGACGAGCTGTGCAATCTCGATCCCATCTTCACGAGCTTGATGCGGCCAGACGAGGGAACGTTCGGCGAGTATCTCTACCGCGCGCGCCAGTTACTCGCGACGGCCGGGCACCCGCATGCTTCCGGGGTCAGCATCGAAACGCTGGCAAAGTACATGATCCGTGGCGAGCTGGAGTGCTTAAAGGCATCGCGACGCTTCATCGTTGACGGTCAGCTCTTCAATTGCATCGAGGATCCGTTGTATCGGCCCGTAGGCGGCTCCGCTGAGGGCGTTGCGTCCTTCGATGCCTCGAAGCCGCAGAACGGCGTAACGGTCGATCAGGCGATCGAGCAATTTACGAACGATTCGCAGCGCGCGAACCTCAGCCGCAAGAACATCAAGGGCTATGAACCCGGTTTCAAACTACTGCGCGAGGTAGCCGGCGGGGGCTGCCCATTGAGCGCTGTAACTCGGGAGCATGCGCGTCGAGTCTTGGACGTGCTGGCACACTTGCCGGCTAATGCAACGAAGCGATTCTCCGGCATGACTTTGCTGGAGGCTGCGGAACACGCTAAACGAAACAGGTTGCCCCCGATCTCGGCAAAGACTGCTGAGAATATTCTCTTCAACTTCTCAAGTTTCTTTCGATGGGCCGTGCGGGAGCACATCATCGAGCGCTCCCCTGCCGACGGCTTGAGGCCTTCGCAGAAGAAGCGAAGCAAGGACGAGGGACGCCAACCGTTCAGCGACGCGGACCTTGTGAATCTGTTCTCGGCAGAACTCTATCGTGCGCCGTACCAGCAGGTCGATAAAAAGGTCTTGGGCCGGTACTGGGTGCCCCTGCTCGCGCTCTACCACGGCGCACGTCTGAACGAACTGTGCCAACTGGAAGTCGCTGATGTTGGCGACGCGGATGGCATTCCGTTCATCCGCATCACGGAGGAAAGCGAAGCCGGCGAAGACAAGAAGGTGAAGACGCGTAACGCCGAGCGCGAAGTGCCTGTGCATCCGGTCCTGCAGCAGCTTGGCTTTCTCGATTACGCTGACGGTATTCGGCGGGCCGGGCACAAGCGCCTGTTCCCGGACCTGACCCGAGCGGCGACAGGTTACTTCTCCGACAACTTTTCGAAGTGGTTCGGCCGTTTCAAGAAGCAACAGAAGGTGACCGACCGCCGGCTGAACTTCCATTCGTTTCGCCACGGCTTCAACGATGCAACGCGCGTTGCTGACATTTCCGGCGCTATCGTGAAGGAACTGTGCGGGTGGTCCAAGGGCGACTCGATGCGTGAGCACTATGGCACTGGTTACACGCTGAGTCGCAAGGCAGAAGAACTCGCCAAGGTACGGTTTCCTGCCGTCGAAAGAATCCTGCCCCTACAGGGGGTAAACGAAGAGCACAATGATGGATAGATCGAGGACATGGCGACACGTCGGCTGAGTGAGGACGGTGTTCTCGTCCGCACGCGCACTCGTGCACCCTTTCTGCTTCCGAGCTTTGACAGCGATACGCCACTGACAACTGAGTCGGCTCGATTCGACCGGCTGGAGCTGGTCCGAGAGTACGTGCTAGACAGCTTGGATTGGGACTACGACAGACCGATCGAGCTGGCGCACGAGATAGGCAGGGACGGGCGCTGCGCGGCATTGAGATTGACCCTCGACGACCGATGTGATGCGCTTCGCGTTGAGCGCGATGGTGGCGGTGAAGGTAGTGTCAAGATAAGCCTTGGCCAGATGGCCAGCGGAGCCCGCTGGATCATTGAATTCTCTCTGGAGTTCCGCGCCTTGCGTCGAGGCCCGTATGGCGGCGACGACGCGGCACTGCGTCCCCTGGTCAGGCTCAGAGCCCGTGTCACGATGAGTCCGACGCGGTTGGTGGCACATGCGCGGATGCGCGGTGTTGATCTCGCCGTGGCCGACTGGAGGCAGATACTCACATCAGACGCCGTCACGCACCGAACGATTGCAGACTTCTCGGTGAGCATGACCCACGACAACCTGATACCGACGAGATTTTTGCAACCGGTTTCACTGGCGCGCTCTATCGCCGAAACCACTCAGTGTATTGCCGCCGTTGAGACGCTGATTGAGCATCTTGTCGGCGTCGGAATTCGGGAGCGCAGACCGACGGATGGTCCGTGGCTGAGGGAAGGCCAACCTTGGACCATTAAGCAAGCGGAAACGTACTGGGAGTTTGGGCATGTCCATGCCATTGAATACGTCCGAAGGCTTCGCCCAACACTGTGGGCCATCGGAAACGACGCGAATGAGCGCTCGTGGACGCTAGGCGACGGCGAGGAGACAATAGCGTTCACGTCGCGACTGACGGACTCCGTTCGCCTCGCGATCTACCCCAAGACGGTTGATCGTGTGCGGTTCGAGGTGAGGCACATGAAGAGCATACCGGGCAACTACTCGCAGAGCATCGCAATGAGACTGTCGGGAATCGCCGAGGACGCTACGTCGCGAGGAAATCGCGCACGGCAGGCAATTGTCGAGCGAGTACAGGCGCGTCATGCTGCACCTCCTGCGGACTCGCTCGACGCGCTGTGCGATTTGACGATGCTGCTACAGAACCTGTATCCGAGTGACCCGACACGCGCGGCCGACATTCTACGGTTGCTTTTGACGCGCGGTGCGCTGCGCTGCCGGGGTGATGAGTTTCCCGTATCGGTGCAGGAAGCTCAGAACCTGAAAGGGCGTGGTGTAGTAGCAAGCTCGCGTTTGTCGCGCCATTCCAGCCGGGATGTCTTATACCCGCTCGCTCCACGGTATCAGCCGTTGTTCGAACTCTTCTCGGGATTGACCGAGGACGATTCGCCCTTTGGGGCGGAAGGCGAGTAACACACTGCTCGGTCCTCGCCGCCGTAGTTCGCTGGCTGGTTTGCCGGCCTATTCGCCTTTGAGCCGCTTCGCAAGATCGGGGTCTAGCAAGGTCATCGGGGAAGTTCCGAGCGCCTGCGCAAGCTTTCCGATGTTGTCGATCGAGATGTTGCGTTCGCCGCGCTCGACTGAACTTACGTAGGCCCGGCTCAGTTCGGCGGAGTCGGCCAGTTCCTCCTGCGATATCTCCTTCGCGCGGCGCAGCGCGCGTAGATTCAGCGCAAAGGTTTGCCTCGCTGTGGGCGGAGATGGGAGCTTCTTCATGACCCATAGCTTCGCCTCCAAGAATGTTGCGGTCCACGTTCTATGCGGCTAATCTTGTTCACTTTGAGGATCATTTTGGTCTTCAAATATCCCAACTAGCTAACCACACCAATGAAAATGACCCTCAGAGTCACCGTCCCCCTGCTGCTTGTTATCGGTCTTGCTGCCTGTGCTGGGCCACAAACGTCTCCGAAAAACCGATCCTCAACCGCTGTCCCGATCACATGTGCGAGCGCAAAGGCATGTGAGGCGATGTGGGTGGCGGCCGGCGACGCGCTTCAGACTTCTACCGGCATGAAGCTTCGTCTCGTGACCGAATCGCGCTTAGAAACGTTCACGGAGACCAACTATGGGCGGATGTTCGGTACTGCAACGAAGCGGCCGATGCCTGACGGTTCGTATCAGATCGATGCGTCGTTCAGTTGCTACTCGTATCCGGGATGTGATGCCGACTATGCCGCTTACGAATTCGACGCCCTGGTCAATATGGCCGGTTCACGCTGATCAAGGAGACTCATCGTGGAACCACTTACAGGTTTCATCCTTTACGGAGCGTTTGCTCTGCTCGTGGCGGCCATCGCAAAAAAGAAGGGGCTGCGCGGATGGGTGTATTTCCTCGCCATCATCGTCCTCGGACCCGTCGTCGTGATGGGGACATCCGTCGTAACTCAAGGGAACGGCGTCGTTGCCGCGATGCTCGCGCTCCTGGTGCCCGTCGTCGCGTTGGTGGTGGTCTTGCTCGCTAAGAGCGGTCAACAGATCGCGGCTGAGACCGGGCAGTTCGGCGAGTACAAGAAGTGTCCATTTTGTGCCGAGCCCGTACGGCTTGACGCTGTGAAGTGTAGGCACTGCGGTTCAACGTTGGAGTCGGATGAGCCGGGCGATAGGTCTGGGACCGCCCGTTAGGTGTCTGCAAGGCGTCGGTGCGTCGATCTTGCAGCGAGCACCGACCAAAACTGTTGATATAAGCAATGTGATTCCTGACAACAGCTATGCCGGTAATACGCGTTTTGACGTTCATTTTTGAAACCGGTTGCACGGCCACGACAACATGGACACGGACCTGAGCCCGTCTACCCGCGTGCGGGAACAGAAATTCGACCACGGCGACGCTGGGCAGGACGCGGATGACAGCAGTTGGCGGCATGAGAGGGGTAGCGACATCGCCTCGGTCGCGCATGTGTTCCAGTTCGTCACGCTTGCCTTTGATCGGCCGCAGACGGTCTTTCACCTTCCGCAATGGCGCTGGCCGCTCATAGGGTCCTACAACGGCTTCAGCGGGGGCGCACGCATTCGAGGATGGCAACTACTGCGCTTCTATGAATCGAACGGATGGCTCGCGTACAGCAACGTGTGCTCAGTGACTGGGACGGTTGGTGACACACAACTTCACAACGAGGACTATGCGCACCCATGGGATGCTTTTCCCGTTTCGAAGCGCGCGCACTGGATGATTCACACTCGCCATCGATTCCCAAGAGCATGGGGTAAGTTCCTCGCGGATGAAGCACTCACCCACGCGTGGGCCAAGAGGCTGTCGTGCGTCGATACCGGCTCGAATGCCGACAACGACTGCTCGGCAGCTCAGATGCTAGCGCTTGCTCCGCATCCTGCCTCGATTGTCGTGCCCGTGGATGGGTTTGATTCACGCTAGACTACTACTCACCAGCAGGAAGCTGGGCGGGACATCGCCGCCTTTATCATATGTTCACGGAGTGGCAGCTAGAGGCGGTAGGCAACGGACTCGCCGACGATAGATAGCGGCGAGCGGCGGTTAAACGTGTTCTGCCAAGTTGGGACCCGTCTACGCTTCCTCAGCGGGGTTAATGCGCTGCCGAGCCCTACGGCCGCTCCGTGCGACAAGGCTGGCTGGAGCCGCCTCGTCGCGTCGATGGGCAGATACAATCGGGGCGCGGTTGCCGGTGACAAGACACAAGGCGTCTAGAAAATCAGAAGGAGACCTTCAGTGCATACAATCCTAGAGCAAATTTCAGCGGAGTTGGCGGCGGTAGCCACCGCCATGTTGACTAACGCGGAAGCGCGTCCAATAAGTTTGGTGTACAACCAATTCGGTATGGCTGGCCTCGACCGTGATGAACTAGCGGACCGCGCGAAGAATCTTGCAGGCCGGATCGTTGATTCTGATCGCGATAACATCCCCGACGCGTTACACGGCAAGCTATCGCAATTTCCTCAAATACTGCAGTTTCTACGCACGGCAACGATCCCGCATATCTTCAACGGCAATGCGCAAACGGCTATTCCAGCGTATTTGATCACGTTGGACGGCCTGGAACGTCTTCTAAGTCCCGTTCTGTCGGTTGCCGCTCAGGACGAAAGACAACTGATGAAAGAAGTACGAGAGCTTCGGAGCAAAGTTCGTTCGCTCGCTGCGCGGTCGCAAGCGGTTGAGCCATCGATCGAGCGCCTGCAGGCAATGGCTGATTCAATCGTTTCGGCTCATGACGCGGCTGTACGGCTGCCGACAGACCTTCAAGAGCTTGAGGAGTCGCAGCAACAAATTAGCAAAATTGTCACGAGTGCATCGGAGCGCGATGAAACGATTCGCAAGTTCACCGAAGCGTCGGAAAGAAGCAGCGAGCGACTTTCAACCAGTGCAGCCGAGGCTGAGAAAATCATCGCTCAATGTGAAGCGGCTATCCGGGCTTCGACGGCCGTAGGCTTGGCAGGGGCTTTCCATGATCGGGCGGAATCGCTGCGGAAGTCTCTGTGGCCGTGGGTAGTGGGTCTGATCGGCGCTCTGCTTGTAGGTGCTATTGTCGGTGGATGGCAATTGCATCAGCTATCTGAGTCTATTCAGGCATCAACCGCACCGACGATCGTATGGACTCGAATTGCGGTTTCTCTGCTTTCAGTCGGTGCGCCAGTGTGGTTCGCTTGGTTGTCGACCAAGCAAATCGGTCAGAGGTTTCGGCTGGCTGAAGACTACGCGTATAAGGCGTCGATCTCGAAGGCATACGAAGGGTACCGTCGAGAAGCTGCGCAACTGGACGAGGACTTTCAGAAAAGGCTTTTCGCATCGGCGCTGACACGACTCGACGAGCAACCTCTTCGTTTTGTGGAGAGTGAAACGCACGGTAGCCCGTGGCACGAGCTTCTGTCATCGGATGTTGTGAAAGACGCTATACGCATCGCACCGCAGCTGGTTGGAGAATGGAAACAAAAAGCCGTAGATACTGTAACGGCCTCCAAAACCCGTCGCAAGACATCGTCGAAGCCGACCGAGGAAATAGTTGTGTCACCAGCGCCTGATTGACCGCTAGATCGCAAGGTGCCGATCGTCGCCTTGGAGCGACCTGGATGCGACCCGCTGCGGTTCAAATACGTCCGGTTCTGGACACTCCGCCACGCCCTGTCCAAAAATCTGCTTGACACACTTTTGGATGCGACGGATATTTCGTACATCGTTTTTGGACGGGATGGGGGAATGGGAAGAGTTTTCGCGTACTGCCGCGTCTCGACAGCTGATCAGACGACCGAGAATCAAGTCCTCGAAATCCGGTCGGCCGGATTCAACATCGAGCCGCGCCGCGTCGTTTCCGAGTGTGTATCCGGTTCCGTTACAGCGAAGCAGCGCGTGGGCTTCTCGAAGCTGCTCGACCGACTGGAAACGAGCGACGTGCTGGTCGTCACGAAACTCGATCGGCTCGGCCGCAACGCGATGGACGTTCGCGCGACAGTCGAGGAACTTACGACGATGGGTGTTCGAGTTCATTGCCTCGCACTGGGCGGCGCAGACCTCACAAGCGCGGCAGGGCGAATGACCATGTCAGTGCTGTCGGCGGTCGCAGAGTTTGAACGTGATCTATTGCTGGAGCGGACTGCCGCCGGGCTCGAACGTGCTCGATCCGCTGGGAAGGTATTAGGCCGCCCGAAGGCGCTGAGCGAGAAGCAGGAATCGACGGCGTTGACGCGGCTGTCTCAGGGACAGACGGTCTCCGCCATTGCCCGCGAACTAAATACCAGTCGCCAGACCATAATGCGTTTGCGCGCGCGTGGCGAAGTCGTCACCGCGCGCTGAGGTCAACACCTCGATTTTGAAACTGGTTGCACGGCAGAGTGGTATTCCGTCCTCTAGGCAAGTTCATTGGTGAGCTCGCGCACAGCAATCCCGGATGGCGACCTAACTCGAAAACGGAATCAGTCTTGTCGAACTATCTGAGGCCTTCGAATGCGCCCGTCGAAGGTGCGCATATAATTCTGGGCGTGGCCAACCAAAACAACGACGCGGGTCAAGATGACGACTTCAAACAACTCCCTTATGCCGAGCGTGCCCGGGGCGATTGCCGCTCCAGCGGACTACAAGAATGACCTGCAGGTCTTCGAAGGCAATCTCATGACCTTCATCGGCCAGCATGGTCTCCCAACTCAAAATGTCCTTGTACCTGTTGCCGAGCGGGTCAAGGTATTCGGCAATGTTGAGGATGTGCTGAACCGGCTTTCAGCCGAGCACAAGGGGAAGTCCGTCTACGTGTCGAAATTCATAGCGGCGGCGGCCTCAGGGCTTTTTGATTCGGCTTTGAACTATCTTTGGGATGAGACAATTTTCGAACTCCGGAAGAGAATCGTACGCTACGACCTGGAGTATTTCTTTGATATCGCGGTCATCAACCCGGATAAGAGAAAGAAGCTCAGCACTGAGGATGATCTCGCGAAGCTGGATGACAACGAGCTAGTCCGCGGAGCCGCGGAAATGGGCCTTATTTCGGAACTTGGCTTCAAGCATCTAGATTTCATACGCTATATGAGGAACTGGGCAAGCGCTGCCCATCCGAATCAGAATCAGATCACTGGCCTTCAGTTGATCGCTTGGTTCGAGACCTGCGTAACCGAAGTTATAACGCTTCCAGAAACCAACTCGACTGCCCAGATTCGCGCCCTCTTGGCAAACATAAGGGCACACCAGCTTGATGCAATGGGCGCGAAGCAGACGAGCGGCTTCTTCCCGGAGCTCACGAGTGAGCAGTGCAATAGCCTTATGTCCGGTTTCTTTGGTATTTATACCAACGATACGACGCTTCCACTCGCCCGAGACAACGTTAAGCAACTCGCTACGTACCTTTGGCCGTTCGTCACTGAGACGACCCGCAAAACCTTTGGTGTGAAGTATGGGCAATTTACTGCAAACAACGACGCGACGAAGGCCAAGTGGGCCCGAGAGTTCCTCGATCTCGTTGGCGGGGCAAGTTATATCCCTGACTCCATTAGGGCTGCGGAGATCGGTACCGCCATCGAAGAACTGCTCGCCGCGCATCGCGGGTATAACAACTTCCACATCGAGCCGTCATTTGCGCGCCGTCTAGAGTCGCTGATGGGGGATAAGGGCGACGTGCCGCCCGCTGTCGCCGGACGTTATGTCGACGCCTTGGTCGAAGTGTATTTGACCAACGGGAACGGTATCGCGTGGTCCGCCGAGCCTGTGTATCAGCGCCTCCTAGGGAAATTCGATTCCTCTCAAGCGCTACTGGCAGCGCTTTCCTTCCGCAATCGTGATATTTCCAGCAAGCTGCAGTTCTCACTATCGGAAAGCAAGTACCGAGAGATCGTCGCCCTTGCCAAAACGAAGGTTTCAAGCCCACAAGGGCTCGACATTCTCAAGACCATTGAAGACTACAAAGCCCCGCTGCAACACATGCGCAACGAAACAAAGCTAATGGAAAAAGTGAATGCGATCACGCAATCGCTCGGAGCCTGATGACATACGTTCGAGCGGCGCTACGAACTAGACCAGCGTGTGAAGGTGCATATGAGTAGTTTTGCAAATGGTTGCAAAATACTCGCGAACGGAAGGGGCTCGATCGAAGTGGTGTGTCACCGAGGCGCTGCCAGGAGATGAGTCCGATAGCGGCGCACATCCATTTGGGAAGACCACATGACTGCGCCGTATATATACCGACTTGAACTAACACGCTTCCGCGCATTTGAGTCGTTTCGCTGGTTCCCCGCGCTGGGCATGAACGTAATCCTCGGTGGCGGAAACGTCGGCAAGACGACGGTGCTCGACGCCGTGTCGCTGCTCTTACACCCTAGCAACGGATACACCCTGAGCGACTCGGACTACTGGTTGCGCAGGGTCGAAGATGAATTTCTCATCGAAGCCGTCATGCATCTTCCCGACGCAACCGGCATTAATCGGCAGGCTGGCGTTGCATGGCCTTGGGAGTGGGACGGTCACGATGCAGTACTTCCCGCAGATGGCGCGGATGCCGCACCACGGATGCCTGTCTATAGAGTCCGTGTACGTGGCACCGCTGACTTGGAACTGGCGCACGAGATTATGCAGCCAGACGGATCAGTGATTGCGTTCTCGGTATCTTTACGTCGGGGAATCGGAGTCGTTCGTCTCGCCGGCGATGACCGTAGCGACCGCGATCTGCGGCTGGTTCAGGGCGGGGCCTTGGATCGACTTTTGGACGACAAGCCGTTGAGAGCACGCCTCGGCCGGAAGGTTGCAATTGATGCGGTCGAAGGAGAGCTAAGCGAAGACGCGCGGCGGCGACTTGTTGCCCTCGATACGACGTTTGGCGAGAAAGCACTGCCGCAAGGCTTGGGCCTTGGTTTTGTTGGCGGCGTGGGACTGTCGATCAATGCATTAGTTGGCTTGACAGCACAGAAGGGCGAAGTGTCACTGCCACTGATGAGTTGGGGATCGGGGACACGGCGGCTTGCATCGTTGACCATCGCGGATTCACTACAGGGTGACACGCCGATAACTGTAGTGGATGAACTGGAACGTGGATTGGAGCCCTATCGTCAACGGAGGCTGGTTCAGGTTCTACGAGAGTCCTCGTCGCAAACGATAGTTACGACCCACAGCGCGTCGGTTATCGGCGCGGCTGCAGGTACTTCGCTGTGGTATATCGATGCGCGAGGCGAGATCGGCAGCCTGCCCACGGCGAAAGTTGCTGTGCATCAGGCAAAGGACCCGGAAGCATTTTTGTCACGGCTGACAATTGTGACAGAAGGCGTCACCGAAGTTGGCTTCTTGATTGAGCTTCTTGAACGTTACGTTGCGGCGGACTGGCGCGACAGGGGCATCCATATAACCGATGGGGGTGGCAACGACAACGTATTGGCGTTGCTCGAAGCGCTTCTTTCGGGCGGGGTAAAGTTCGGTGGTTTTGCCGATTGTGAGCCAGCGAATCCCGCTCCTGGCCGGTGGCAGCAGGTCCGCAATAGCCTTGGCGATCTCCTTCTACGTTGGGACCGAGGGTGTCTGGAGGAAAACGTGTTGCCGTATTTCGATGCCGGCCATCTTGAGAGGCTTATCATCGACCCGCAAGACCGTCGCACTGGCCAACGACGTCGATCATTGGCTGACCGCCTTGGAATTCAGGACACGTCGATAGAAGCTATTATCGCGGCAGCCGGGGACCGACTGATGGCTACTGTTATTGAAGCTGCGACCGGTGCAATACCTGAGGTGATCGCTGATGATCGTGAGAAGAGAGGTATCTATAAGGGTCACGCGAGTCAATGGTTTAAATCGCTGGAGGGAGGTCGCGAACTCGCGACCAAATTGGTTGATCTCGGCGTTTGGCATGCCGCGCACCCGCGCTTTCTCCCGTTCTTGAATGCAGTGCGGCGGACGCAAGGTCTGCGTGAACTCGCCTGATTTGCGTATGAGCGACCGAACTGTTGCCGAAGCGCTGCGATCAAATGCACGTCTTGTTGTCGTGCAGGCACCGGCCGGTTGTGGCAAGACTCATCAAGCCGCTGACTACGCGCGATGGTTGACCGTCGCCGATGCACACAGTCGCGTTCTGATCCTGACGCATACGCATGCAGCGTGTGACGTTTTTCGAGCACGCACAGACTCGACTCGCCGACAGGTGCATGTGACGACCATCGATGGCCTGGTCGCCCAGATTGCTGGCATGTATCATCGCGCGCTTCAATTGCCGATCAACGTAACGGCGTGGGCCCGTGATCGAGGTACGACGGGCTTCGAGCAGCTTGCGGAAATGGTGAGTGGATTGCTGCTGAGGTCGCCGGCCGTTTCGTCGGCACTCGTTGCGCGCTATCCGATCGTGTTGTGCGATGAACATCAAGACGCAAACGCATCGCAACATGCGGTCATTATGGGACTGTTCGATGCCGGGGCAATGCTCCGCGTTTTTGGCGATCCCATGCAGGCAATCTACGTGCGGGGACAAGCCCGTCGCGTCCATGATCGGAGGTGGGCTGAGCTCGTCGCACGAGCGGAAATGTTTGAGGAATTGGACTATCCGCATCGTTGGTCGGAAACCGAACCGGCGCTGGGCCGGTGGATCTTGCAAGCGCGACGGACACTGAAGGACGGCCAATCGATTGATCTCACGGGTGAGCAGCCCAACGGTTTGACCATTATCTCTGCGCACAATACCGCACTGCGTCGAGGCGGCTTTTCTCTGACCGACAGTGACCGGCGCAACGTGAACCGAGTGGTAGGTCGAGCTGGCCCTTTGATGATCTTGGCGGGACAGAATGATTCCGTGCGCGGGATTAACGCCTACTTTGGCCGACACATTCCAATCTGGGAGGGGCATACGCGTGATGCCCTGCACGAACTGGTCCGATCTTGTCAGGATTCGCGCGGCGATGCACAGAGGATTGCGGCTACTTTCAAAAATTTTATCCAGGCCGTGGGCAAAGGCTTTAGTGATTCTGGTTTTGCCAATCGATTGCTTGTTGAAGTTGCTACGGGCGCGGCGACTCGATGTACCGGGAAGCCAGCACAACTGCAATCCTTGGCGAGACTGCTGTTGAAGTCGCCAGATCACCATGGCATCGCTCGTGCCCTTACGCTGCTCGAAGGGCTTATAGAGGAACACGACGCTTTCCGTGACGTGAAAATTGACATGGCTCGCGAGTTCAGGGAGGCTGTTTGGCTAGGAGCGTACGATGATGCTGGGGAGGGCCTCGCCGAAATTACTCGCCGCCGAAGTGCAGCGCAGCCTCACATGCCATCTCGCTTTATTAGTACGGTTCACAAGGCAAAAGGTTTGGAGCGGCAAAACGTTATCTTGATGCCGTGTGATCTTCAGCATTTTTCGGACACGCAAGACAAGCGATGTTTGTTATACGTTGCACTTAGTCGGGCTCGACAATCATTGACAATTGTTGTATCTCCCGAAAGCCCGAGCCCACTGTTGCTGGGGCCGTAGCGCTGGTTCCCAGCGTGCAACACCTACATTACGACCATTGGGCAGACAATCGATGCACATTCTTTCGAGTCACAACCGGTCTGAGTTCCTTGCATGTCCACAACTGGTGCGGTTTGATTATGCGCGTGGACAATCACGTTTCGAGCCCACGCTGCTTGTAAAAGGGAGTACGTTACTATTGAAGTATGTTGTGATGGGCGTTCGAATGCAGTTGGTTTTTGCACGGCTCGGCGATCGGTTGATGTATGGCCTCAAAGTTTTCGACGATCCCGAAAAGGCCGCGACGTTGTGGTCAATCATTGAACGGAAAGAGGAACTCGCTGCGCTCGCTGCCTTGTCGACAGGTGATCCGTGCCAAGTGTTCTTGTTTAACGAAATTGCAGTCTGCGTCGGCTGGCGGGAGACTACGATCAACGTTCCTCTTTCGACGTTTCAAATGCTGTCTTCAGGAGTGGAAACCGGGGCTGTAGACTATTCATCGCTGGGCAAGCAGGTGTCGGCTCTGCTTGACCGGCCTAGCCTTGGTGACGCCCCTGGTAATACCGTTGTCATAGATATAGACGGTTCTAGGGACTGGAGGCCGTCAATCAATCATTTCATCACCAACAATGCATCCGCGAGCTCGCTTGACCTATTCGATCGAGACGAAGGTAATCAGCAAGAGCAAATCGGTATTTGGCTGACGGACAGTTTGCATCCGTCGGGATCACATCACAGTCCGCAAATTCCAAAAGGATCGCAGACACGGGAACTGACCGACATCTTGGTGAGTTACGACCATGGGTCAATGCTGATTGAATCCAAAGCACTTTCCATTTTTCCTCGCGATGTCCTTCCAAGTCGTGCAAAATTAGCAAAAGACATTTCCGGTCACGTTAAGAAGGCCGTTTCGCAGCTTCGCGGAGGTATCCGGAAGATTAAGGCGGGCGCGCTAGTCACGAACTTGAAGGGGGAGACGATCGAAGTCGAGCGAACTCAGCCCGTGCACGCAATAATATTGATCCCCGACCTGGACCTTATCGAAGATCAACATCAGTACGACTTCACTTTCATAACTGATTTCATGGAGGCTACCGGCGGCTTTCTGCATCTTCTGGACGTTGCCGAGTTGCTTCGCGTTGTGCAAGCAGCTGAAATGATCGCCGCGCGTGGCGCGAGGACGACCCCGATGATGGCGTTCGACTATTACCTGATAGAGCGAGCAAAAACTGCACTGCAGGCGGGCTCCCTATGCTTTGAAATGTTGTTGCGCTTCGGGGATTGAACATGAGAAAGCGCTCGGCGGGCAAACGTTCGATTTTGCAAGCATTGCGCGCTTGAGTGGTACACGAACCTTGGTACACTGACCATTAGTCACGGATCGTAGGTCATTGATTTATTGTGGAAGCGGCGACGTTGGGATGCTGTCCCCCTCTCTCCGCCAGGACATCAATGAATACGGGCTTCTCAGCCCGTTTTTCGTTTCTACCCCACAAAGAACCCGCCAAACCAGCAAGCGTCATTTCTCAACGACATGGCCGACTCGGAAAACATCGATCGCTTCAACAAGTTCGCGTCTGAGACGTTTGCGATGCTCTATTCTTTCTTCCCGCAAGGCTGCAATTTCGGCCCCGAAGACTTCGACGTTCCCAAGGATGAGCTCGGGGGCGTGAGCCTAGAAGACGAAGGCTACTTACGCACCCAAAGCAAAAGCATGTCGGGTGATATCTACGGTGCGGTTCTCACGGGCAAGGGGCTGGCTGTCATGAAACTGATACCGGATGCACTCGTCAATGCTGCCCCACTTGGCGAGCAGATCCAAGCTGCCGTCAAGGCAGGATCAGCGACCGTTGCGAAAAAGCTCCTCAGCACAGCCCTTGATGCTGGAATCAAATACACGATGGCACACGCAGGCTTCGCCGTCTAAACGGTTTGGGCCGTGCGTTGCATTGCGGTGCATTTCCGTTGCATGCGTTGCACTGCTAGCAGTTGATAGCGCCGCGGTAGCGACCAGCTAGCGGCGACGGTCCCCAGATCCGGACAGGTGTCCCGATTCGGGACTGTCGTCGGCATCGTTACCCGCCCGTTACTGAAACGTTACCTGCTGATATCAGGCCTTCACCAAAGGCTTCCCCGATACCCTCACCAAAGCCAACCTTAGGTGCGGTCGTTGGCGACGACTGCAGCAATGCTTGTAGCATCCTTCAAGCAATGCTTGGAGCATCCTTGTAGCATCGGGCGTCACGGCGAAGTCACGCGCTTGCTGTGACATCTGTCCCGTGGCTGTCCCACTGCTGTCCCATGGGACAAGTGCTTGCGTCCTTGGTGACAAGTTCTGCAACGGAGCGGAAGGGTTGCGTTTGAAACGCGGTTGGCACGTAACAGCGCGTGTCGAAACCCACGGGTTAGCTGTGGGATGCAGATGGGTTTCGAGACGTTCGGCCCAATTGGATTTGAAATCCGAAAGGGCCTCTGGAAACTCCGCGTGGAGTTGCTTAATAAGCAACCATGGAGGTACGATGGCCGCGCCAAGATGCCGGGGAACTCCACCATGCCACGCTCGAAGGCCGCCGCAGTGCGGACTAAGACTAACGATGAGTTAGCAGCAGAGAATCGCCGGCTCAAGAACGATCTTTTTGTCGTCCGCCAGGCAATGGTCGATCTGCTCGATCTGCAGCACCTGCTCGATGGCTATTTTCGCGTGGAGACCTTCGAGGACCTTGACCTATGGCGCGAGAAGTGCGCAGAGGCGATCATCGCAGTTGCCTGGGTTCGACCTGGCGAAGAAATGGGTGATCCGCGCTGGCCGCGGGCCATTTGCCCACTATGCGATACGCCAAGCCACTACCAGGAACAACGCCAGAGCGCTTTCGAGTCGTTCGATCGTGCCCAACTGCAAGGCCTCGACGCGACATCCGTTCTTCAACACATTGAACAGAATCTCGATCTCCCAGCGCGCGCGGTACCAGTCAATGAGTTCGGTGGCCTGCTGCAACGTCGTCGCTTCGCGGTTAGTCAGCAGGCGCCATTCGATCGGCTTGAAACCGGCGGGCGCGTCGAATTCACGAGCGACCAAGCACGTGGCGAGCACGCTTTGGCCTTTCTCCGCCGGCAACTCGACGCGCCGCAGCCACACATGCTAGCGTACCTCGCGGGCCTTGACCGCGTGACGCGAGCCCATCGTGAAGCCGATCTCGCCGATCGGTTCGCCCTCACTTGATGTGTATAAGCCGATGGGTTAACAGTCGCGAACGGATGGACACCATGAAAAACAAGGTTCTCCTGGTTCTTGCAATTTTTCTCTCAGTTTTTTCCGGGCAAATTTTCGCCGAAAGCGACGTGTCGTTGTCGGCAAAGCAAATTCGTCCTGGCTGCGTCGTGATACTGCACAAGGCCTATCCTTCTGACACCGATCCGAATGTGAACGCCACTGTGTTTGACGAAAAAATCTTCTGGAAATGCGACGGTGCGGAAGCAGTCCCGGTAGGAACGATCGAAGCGGAGGGTAGTGGCCCGGAAATCGTCACCGTCTTTTACCGACCGAATGAAATCGTCGTCTTGGCGCGTTGGACATCAGGTTCGGCCGGAGCGGATTTCCAAGGGGATTTTTACCAAGTAAGCGCATTTCGTCTCGAGCAGACGAATAACCGGACGACGTTCCGGGCGGTGCCGGCTATTACCAAGGCGTTTGGTGATGGCTACGATGGCGTGCTCAACGGCAAGCGTGTGACGTTTCCCTACAAGAATGCCGCGTCAATCCGCGCCCGGCTGGCGGCACTAGGCCTGTGATCGGGTTGATCGCTCTGAGGCCATTACGCGCTGGTCGGCGAGGTCAAGTAAGCCGCAAGAGTCGAACGTATTGCTTCTTTGCGTGCCTTGCCTGCAACGTTTTGGTCTCATACGCTCCGCTCGCCAATGCGAGGGCGACGGAAGCTGCCGCATGCCCTGCTGTGTCACCAACTACGGGTGTGTTTACTGCAGGGAAGATATATCAAGATTCGGTTATTTCAATCGAAAAAAATGACACGGATCAGACGATAAGTTTGTCTATTTGTAGGTCGAATGCAAGTGGGTGCGAAAAAACGACATTCGCGAAATATTCGATGGAGGGTGGGGTGCCTAGTGTTGATTCACTCTTCTTCATGGACATCAGGGATAAAGTAAATATCTTTACCATTGTTCATTGGGATGTAAATTCTCGTGGAGTTGGAACGTATGGAAAGTACTATCAAGTATATGCATACACCAAGGATGAGAGAGGTCGATTGATCGAAAATAAAAGCGTGGCCGACAACAGCGCGATGAGGGGAATGGACGGGTATCAAGAGGGGGAAGAGAGTTCCTTTCCGTACAAGACCGCAGGCGCCGTGAAATCCTTTTTCAAGTGCGGTCAGGCGAACTGCAAGTAGTGGTTCATTTTGATGTGGTGCCTGTTGGCGCGTGAGCCCTGTAAATCAGCGGGATCGTGAAGGAAAGGACGTAGGCCGTAGCGAAGGGGTTGCCGTGGAGGGTCAGGCCAAATACTTCACAGTTAAGTATTATGGACTCCTAAATAAATGGACGATTGATCCAGGATTTAACGGCTCCGCCACGGGATCAGCGGACGGCCTGCCTACCAGTTCCGTGCTATCGGGTCGCTCGCCTGAGCATCGCGAGCCTTTCCGCCTCACGCTTGAGGAGACCACAAACGGTCATATCCTCCTCTGCTGCGATAATCCGCAATCGCCTGAGTGTGTCGGCGGGAACGCGGATGCTCACCACGCGCGATACGCTCGGATCGATACCGGCGCTCGGCCGCGCGAGCGGCTTTGCTTCGTTATTAATTGGTAGTTCTCCTAAATGTTTACAAACAGCTACACAGCCTCCCGCTGGCGCGGAGTGCGCCGAATAGGGTAGCGGCTCGGAGAGTTCTCTCCTTAGCTCCCGGGTGTTTTACATCGCGGGATAGGGTTCGCCTTGCACGGACCGGGGACAACATCGGGCATGTCTAGAAGCGGGCGCGAAGCGCTGCGCCCTGTACCCAGCGGGAAAGGTTCGTCCTCTCCTAAGCTTTCACCAATTTTATATCGTGAAATGATGCCAGCCTAAGCTATGTCCGTCGGGTGACGCTACCGCACGGATGGCTTCTGCTCCATCTGGTCTGTGTGGTATTTTATATCGTGAAATCCAGCGAAATCGATTCCGAACGTTGCTAAACAATCTCTCATGGCATAATCGATGCCTTTTCGAGTTGGAGCGGTCTTTATGCCTGCAACATGCTTTTTTCGCCTGAACGGCAAGCGATTATCGACGCTCGATTGTCTTGACCTTGGTAGCGTACTGGCATTTTCCGGCAACGGCAGATACATCAACAATCCAGAATCTACAGCCGTACCGAAGGATGGCCC